>Ga0181527_1000402_pt1 | contig 50404 bp, 40 predicted proteins | sample PEATcosm2014_Bin_30_FD_119762 | JGI IMG/M metagenome (GOLD analysis project Ga0181527, IMG submission 119762) | Peatland microbial communities from MTU Mesocosm Facility, Houghton, MI, USA - PEATcosm2014_Bin06_60_metaG | ecosystem: Environmental > Terrestrial > Soil > Wetlands > Peat | place...
AGGATTTTCATTCCTGCAACATGGGTTCGATTCCCATAGGGACTACCACTTCAATACACAAGCGCTTGCGGAGTTCTTCCGTGAGTCCTTTTTACTGATTTGATGCCTTCTTGATTCTCCGTAGTTTCCGCAAGGTAATGCTTGCTTCTTACTATCGACAAATGTGATTTTGTAGTACATTGATTTGCTTTGGCCTTGTCAAACGGCATTATGAATTGCTTACTTTCAGCAATCAATTCATTAACAGGTATTCCCCGGTCCATCTTGGAAGGAGTGTGTCATGCAAAAGTTCTATTCGGTACTTTTGTTATGTTTCGTTTCTGCGGTGTGTGCCCAGGATCAACCCTTTCTTCATAATGCGCTGGGCTGGGAGGGTGGACCTTCCTATAGGTTTTACCTGGCGAAAAATACCTGGCTTGGGGTCAACTTGACTGGGAGCTACAATAATTCGGTAACGAAAGGGACCCATTTCGATTCTACCAAGACATTTTCGAACGACTCAACATCAAGTTCATCGACTGCTTACAATGACACTTCAATTAGCTATTCTGGCACGGTGAAAATCGAATTTGGACGGGAAATCTTCAGGTATAAGAGGCTGGGGATTGATGCATACGTTGCGGCTGGTTATACCTATGGGGATTTAAAGAATTTTGACGGTCCTGAGCCATACCTGTATGACGTACCAAGTCAGTCTGTCCTTGGAATACTGGGCCTTGAACCGAAGTTCTACCTCTTTGATAGAATTAGTCTTGGTACGCAGCTGGGTCTTCAATATACTTACACTTATTCAAAGACCACGAACAACAACACATACAATTACGGTTCCTCGGTCGAGGTTCAAAGAAATCCTTCCACCGCTTTTACAAACAATTTCAAGCTTTTTGGAAGCATAGCTCTTTCAGCCGCATTGGTTGCTTTCTGGTATTTCTAGGTTCATGTGCTACAGTTGTGCTTTTTCCTGCAGCAGGCGGCGAGCGTGTCCGTCGGCGAGAAGATACAGTGCGCCCCGTCCTAGTCCTTTCTCGAAAACACAATCGACTCATCACCCTCCTGCCGTTCCACTTCGACAATGAGTCCCGCTTTTTCGAGCGCGGGCCTCAGCTCCGCGGCAATGTCGGTTTCGGGCGTGATGTCGAACATGTTCCGGAAGTCGGCCAACTCTTCACTGTAAAAGCCGCCGTCCCGCGGAAGTCTGGCGATCGCGGCCTCGACATGAGACCGGATAACGGCGATCAAGGCTTCGTCCATGGTTCCACCTCCAAGACTACTGTTTATCAATTTTTCGCGCCGTACGGTACACAAGGAAAGCGCTCAGGTACGGAAACGTCGCCAGCGCCGCCGCCACCGGCAGACAGAGCCTCGCAATCGACGTTTTGATCACAGCCTCGCCTTCGGCTTCAAACGGTTCGCCGGAAAATGCCGGTTTGTACACAATGCTGCAGCGCGGGCGCCGGCCGTCCGGAAGCATGCTCCGGAACGCCGTATACCAGCCGTAGGCAGTTCCGGTCGCGGCCGGATCGTCGAACCCCATCCTCACCAGTAGCCGGACGTGGCCCACCGAACAAATCCTCAACAGTAACCGCAGGGTCCTTCCAAGCCATCGAATGATTTTGCCGCGGAACGCACCGTTGCCCAGGTACACCCATAGCCTTTGGCCTTGCAGGAATCTGGACCGCCACGGGTTCCGGCCGGGTTCCTGTTCTTGCGCGGCAGCCGTCTGTGGGCCGGCGGGTCCCTTTTCCTGTTCGGCAAGCGGTTGCACGCGCTCGGGCCCAGCGGTTTTCTCTTGAAAAGTCTCCTGCTTCACTGCGTGATCCCCGGAGCCGGCCTTTGCGGCCTTCCGCCGTTTTTGGGGCGGGAACGCCTTCGCTCCGTACGCGTACAGCCGCAGGGCCCCGAATGCAAGGACCTCCAGGGTCTTTCCCTTGTTGTCAATAACGGCCTTGAGAACCCCGGGGTGCAGCCACGAACAGCGCACTTCGACCCTGCCGCGGCCCGGGCCGGCGGCGCCGGCGCACACGACGGCTATGGGAGCAACGAGAATAATCGCAAGGACAACGAGCGGGAAAAGGATGGCGATTGACAGAAGCATATCGGCGGCCCGTTGGGGTAAAGAGAAATCGCTCCGGCGTCATGCGCCCCGCGCCACTGCCGCTACCCTGCGGGCTGCAGGGGCGGTGCCACCTGCGGCGCGGGTTCCTGCGGCGGCATGATAAGAATGCCCCGTTCGGTGATCACCTGGTCCATCGTGATATCGTGGTAGGCGAACGGGAGCCTCTCATCCGGACCCATGATCTGGCAGTCGAATGCGACGCCGTACACAGGCACCCGGCCTTTGAGCTCCTTAACGAACCTGTCGTAGCATCCCCTGCCCCTGCCGAGGCGGGAGCCGTGGATGTCGAAAGCCACCGCAGGGCACACTACAAACTGTACGTCGCTCTTGAAGAAATTGTTCCACTTTTCCCGCACCGGCTCGTACACGCCGATCCCGCTGAGGGCCGTGTCCTTGTCGGCATCGGCGATCTCCGCAACTCCCATGGATGCATCCTGGTTGACATACGGCACAATCACCCTGCGCCCGGTTGCAAGCATTTCGGCGATGGCCGGACGCATCGCCACCTCGGCGCCCGCTTCGACGTACACCATTACCGCTTTCGCCTTTGCAAAGGCAGGCTCCTTTTTCAGGTTCTCCCAGATGGCGGCGGATTTTTCCGCGCGCTGTTCCGGGGTGAGTTCCTTGCGTTTGGCACTGTAGGTTTCGCGCAAGGCCTCTTTCTTCTTCGCCACCTCCTGATCGTGGGTGGGCATAGCCTCGTCGATCCTGCTTATCTCGTTGATCTCGCGCCGGACTTTGTCGGAGTACAGACGCACCTTACCCACAAACCTTCCCGCCTGCCGTATGATGTTGGGTATCTCCTTGGACCCGAAAAAAATCAGGATGAGAACCAGGATGATGAGTATTTCCGAAAAATCAAGTCCCATGTTCATGCTGCACGCCTCCGCGTAAGGAACGACACCAGGATGCTCACCGCGTAAATAAGAAGCAACGGCACGGCCATGAACATCATGGACGCCACGTCGGGCGGGCTGATCACGGCGGCGATAATCGCAATAATGACGACGGCATGCCGGATCTTGCTTATGAGGAATTCCGGCGTCAGGAGCCCCATCCGGGTGAGGAGCCAGGAAACCATGGGGAATTCGAAGATAATGCCGCAGGCAAGGCCCAGCTTGATCATAAAGGAAATGTATTCGCTCGCCTTGAAATACGGCTCGATCACGCCGCCGCCGAACGTAGCAAGCACCTTTATCATCCAGGGGATCATGAAATAGGCAAAGGTAATTCCCAGAAAGAACGACAGCGACGATGAAATGACTATGGGCAGGGCCACTTTCTTTTCTTTGCCGTAAAGACCGGGCGACACAAACGCCCAGATCTGGTAGAAAACAAACGGTATGGATACGATGATACCGCCCACCAGCGCGATCTTTATGCTCAGCATGATTGCTTCAGCGGGTGCCGTGAAAATAAGATGGGGCTTCGGATAGGTGAAGCGCAGGGGATACACCATCAGGACCTGAAAAATCTTCTTCCAAAAGATAAAGCACGGAACGGCGCACACGAAAACGCCCACGATGCTCTTGATAAGCCGGCCCCGGAGCTCTTCAAGATGGTCGAGGAAATTCATGCCCTCGGGGGCATCGTTCCCTTTATCCTTCTTTCTTAGCTTCCGCAGCAGGCTTGCTATCATTCGGCTTCTCCGCCTCGTTCAGTTCCTTGGTGGCTTCGCTGGATGCTTTCTTGAATTCCTTTATTCCCTGTCCCAGTCCCTTTGCGAGTTCGGGTATCTTCTTTGCCCCGAAAAGCAGAACGATCACAAGCAGCACAATCGCCCAATGAAGCGGGCTCATGGTACCCATACTGTACCCCTTTCACGAGTAAAAAGTAGTCTACCGGCATTGCGAAGACCGATTTGATATCCGGTAAACAGGTCATAAAATATATTAAGAGATGGCAATGAATACCAAATTACCTTCATGCGGCCTCACTTCCTCGCCTACGGCAAACAACGGTTCCGTCGTCTACGGGCTTCATCCTGTTGAAGAACTGATCTCAACCAGACTACGTCAGATAGACCGCCTATATTTTGACAAAGACCGGTCGAGCGGACCGCTGTTCAACCTTGTAAAGCTTGCAAGAAAAGAACGCCTCCCGTACCAGATGGTCCCTTCGCAAAAGCTGAACCATGAGGCCGGCAGCCCGAACCATCAGGGAGTAGTGGCGCTGTGCAGCGCCAAAGAATACATGAGCTCGGACGCCCTGCTCCAACACGTGTCGTCCAAACCGTCGGCCCCGCTGCTGTTTATTCCGGCGTCCGTGGAAGATCCGCGCAACCTGGGAGCGCTCGTACGAACCTGCGTCGCATTCGGCGTGGATGCAATGCTGCTCGAGCGAAAGAACACCGCGCCCATCGGCGCCACAGTGGCCAAAGCGTCGGCAGGAATGCTTGAACACATCTCGCTTGTTAAGACCAAGAACCTCGAGGGGTTCGTCGCGACGCTTATCACCAGGGGTTTTGCGGTGGTGGGAGCGCAGCAGGGCGCCGAAAAGAGGCCGCAAGACATCGACCTCACCGTACCGGCGGTCATCGTCACGGGCGGGGAAAACCGCGGCATCCCGCCGTATCTTGCAAAAAAATGCACGCACCTCGTCGGTATTCCCCTTACCGCCGGAGCGAACTCGCTCAACGTGTCCGCTTCCGCAGCCATCATCCTCTATGAATGCGCACGGCAGCGGGGATTTCCTTCCGCACGGTAGGCGCTATTTGTCGCCCAGGCCGAAAAAAGAATCCATCGTGGACTCGATGTCTTCCCCGCTTATGATAGGATTATCTTCTTTGTTTGATGCCGGGGAGGGTGGCTTTTTGGGTGCCGGTCCGGGCTGTTTTCGCGCGATTTCGGCGCCCTCCACGACTATCGCCTCTGGCGGAACGGCGGCGGCGCCCATGAGCTGCGTTCTGTCCCATTGGAGCGTTTTCTCGGTCCGATCGGCGTGGGGCGCCCTAGCTTCGGGCGGCCGTACAATTTCCTGTCTTGCTTTTTTGTCAACCGTTGCACCAAACTCCTTTTCAAAATCAAAAGCCTGCAGTTCTCTCTCCGGAGTCTTTGGCGCTTCGGGCCGCGCGGGCCGCGGCACCGCCTGCGGGGCCGGCCTTCTTTCAGCCGTCTGCGGGATTGGTGCAGGAGGCCTGGGCTGGGGCCTTGTCGGGAGCGGCTCGCGTTTCAGCCTTTGCTCCGCAACGTCCTCCGTCACCCTGATCACACCGAGGCGAACGTCCGTGGGCGGAGGCTCAACCCGCTGGACGGTTGACATCCGCGCGTGGCCCGCGGGAGCAACGGGCTGGACAGCAATGGTTTCTTCTTCGGGTGAAGGCCTCGACACGTTCATTGGGGCGGTCCGCGCCGCGCCGGAAAGAGGAGGGGTACGCGATTCGAAGCGCGCCCCGTAATCCTCTGCAACGGAAGCGGAGGTATCGGTCCGGTCCGGCCCGGCCTCGCCCACGTATCTGTCCTCGGCCGGACGGGGTCGGACGGGGTCGCCGGCCCCAAACGCAGCCCGAAACTCGGCGATCCGCGATTCCATGTACTTCACAAAATAGATGTCAAGCACATGCATGTTTTCCGTAAGCATCTTCTGCATTTTGTCGATTTTGGGGGACAATGCGGAGCGGAGCGCGTGAGCGTTCATGGATTTCGCCACGGCTGAGGAAAGCACCTTGTCCGCTTCGGCCGATTCTTCCGCGACCGCTTTCACCACCAGGCTCTTTTCACGCGCAAGCTGGCGCTCGGCCTTCCTGAACACGAAGAGAACAAGCCATACGCCCGAACTCAGGAGCGCCCCGAGGATAACGCCGATGCCCAGAAGTATTACCGTGTCGTTCATGAAATTTCCTTTCGCTGCGGAAGCAAAGTGAGAATGTGCCCGTTATTACACGTACCTTACAATGATACACCGCACCTGCGGAAAAATCAACGTATAATTGCGGCCGCACCCGGATCTGCAGGGGAGCGCCGGGAGCCCGGGGACTGCGGCCTTGATCACAGCATGTTCAACGGATCGACATCGATGACCATCCGCATGCCTGCGGGCACCCTTATCTTCTTCCTGAGGGCGGCTGCGGCCTCCTGCAACGCCCCCGCCGACTGCGATCTTAACAACAGCGAGAACCTGAATTCGTTCTTGAGCTTGGAAAGTACCGCCGGGGACGGCCCGAGCACGCGAACCGACCCGTTCCAGTGCGCGCGTACCGCGGCCGCAGCCGAAGAAAGCAGCGATACGACGCCGGCCTCGCGCGCGCCTGAGGCCACGACGCGAACAAGCTTGCCAAAGGGCGGGTACCCGAGTTCCTCGCGCTCCAATGTTTCTCTGTTGTAAAACTCCACGAAATCGTGGTCCCGCGCGGCGCAAATGGCAGGCTCGTTGGGGAAATAGGTCTGCACCACCACTTCGCCGAGGTTGTCGGCGCGGCCGGCACGGCCGGCAACCTGCGAAAGAAGCTGAAAGGTCTTTTCCGCCGCTCGAAAATCCGGAACATGCAGGCCGATATCTGCCTGCAATACGCCCACCAGTGCAACGCCCGGGAAATTGAGCCCCTTGGCGACCATCTGGGTACCGATAAGGATGTCCGCCTCGCGCCGTTCGAACTTTTGTATGATGGCAATGTGGCCGCCCCTTCCGCGCGTGGAATCCTGGTCCATGCGGATGATGCGTGCAGACGGAAATTGCGACGAGATGTGCTCCTCCGCCTTCTGGATGCCCGTTCCCTTGAACCGTATCTGCTCCCCTCTGCAGGCGGGGCACGACGACGGCGCAGGCTCCTGGTATCCGCACTGGTGGCACTTGAGCGTGAGTTCCTGTTTGTGATAGATCAGGTTTACCGAGCAGTGCGGGCACGCGTAGGTATGGCCACATTCCTTGCAGATAAGGAAGGTGGAGAACCCGCGCCGGTTGAGCAGGAGAATGATCTGCCGCCCGTTGGACAGCGCCGCCTGGATACGGGAGGCAAGGTGGCGCGACAGCAGCGTCCAGTTGTTCTCCTTGTGTTCTTCTCTCATGTCAACAACGGTGACCCGGGGAAGCACCGCCTCACCGAAGCGACGGGACAGGGGGAGCAGCCGGTATTTGCCGGTACTGGCATTGCGGTAGGTCTCCATGCTCGGCGTGGCGCTGCCGAGCACGGCCGCGGCGTGCTGCAGCCGGGCGCGCATCACGGCCACGTCGCGGGCGTTGTACCGGGGATCGAGGTCGCTTTGCTTGTAGCTGTGGTCGTGCTCCTCGTCGACAATAATGAGCCCGAGATTGACAACCGGCACGAGGATAGCGCTTCGCACGCCGATCACCAGACGCTTGCGTCCGGTAACGAGTTCATCAAGGCTGTCGCGGCGCTCGCCCTCGCTCATTCTGCTGTGAATCACCGCGATCACGTCGCCGAGCGCTCCCCTGAACCGCGCGATGGTCTGCGGCGTGAGCGAGATTTCGGGCACCAGGATGATGACGCCCTTTCCCGCGGCAAGCGCCCGCCGCGTCAGTTCGATATACACGTGCGTCTTGCCGCTGCCGGTGATGCCGTGCAGCAGAAACGGCGGGCAGTCGTGGGCAAATCCCTCGGCAATCGCATCTACCGCGGCCTGCTGCTCGCCGGTAAGCACGACGCCTTCGTCGCCCATGCCAGCACAGGCCCGCAGTTCCTCGGCCTCGCGCAGCACCGCTTTTCTCTCTTTGACAAGGGCCCCGTTCTTGACAAGAGCGCCGAGCACGTGCGGCGTGGCGCCCAAGGCGGTGCACGTCTCGCCGGTAAGCTCGCCGGCCGAGGCGGCAAGCGCCTGCAGCGCCGTGGCCTGTTTGGGGGAAAGAGCGCCGCGGGGCGCGCCGGGGGCAACGCGGTAGACCGCCACCGTTTTTTCCTTCGCCGCGATCAGGTTCTTGCGGACAAACGGCCTGAAGACGCGGCCGAGATCGCACTGGTAGTAGGCGGCGATCCATTCGTACAGCCGGATGAGCGACGTGTCGGCATCGGTCCAGCGGTCTTTTCTTATGTCAAGAACAGGCTTCAGGTTCGCGTGCCTGGACGACGCCGACGTGCGGACGGCGACGCCCCAGAGTTTCCTGCTGCGGAGTTCAACCAGCACCGGCATACCGGGAACCACCGCGCCGGAAAACACCGGGGGAATTTGGTAGTCGTACACCCCGGAAATCGCCATGGGAAACGCGACGCACGCCACTGTGTTCCCGGTGAGTTCCATAATGAAATCCCGCGTTTCGTACCGACCGCCCGTCACCGCGTTCAAAAAGCGAAGCATCAAGAAAATACAAGTTGTTTCCAAACAGCGCGCAAAACAATAGACCACGTCCCTGCGGCGGCGGGGAACGCCCATTTTAGTTGGAGACCATTGTGACATAATTGCATCTATCCAACCTGGACATCTTCCTTACCCAATTTTTCCATCACTTGCAATTTGTGTTGACAACCCTCCTGAGAAAAAACCATCTTTATGTATTCATAATCCATTTGGTATTCCCCTGTTTACATAATTAATGAGGAGGATGGCGATGAAAAAAGTACTTGTGGGGCTGGTGTACTTAAACGTTTTTCTCCTGCTTGCTTCCTGTTCCTCACTCACCTCCGACGAAGCAAAAGGCAACAAGGCCTACAACCAGGCCAAGCATTCCCAGGGCATCAACAAACGGACGCTTGAAAAACGGGCATACATTTTCTACCAGAAGTGGTTCAATGCGCACCCGGACAAGTCCAAGCTCAGCCTTGGTTTCCGGCAGAAATTCATAGAAATGACCCTCTTGCGCGCCAACATGGTCCTGTCCGAAGGCACCTACGACATGGATCCGCTCAAGCTGTTCATGAAAGACATAGACACGCTCCTGACAAAGGAACTCGGCGCCGACCTCAGGCTGCAGTATGCCAATTTCATCCTCCTCATGGCGGATTCCAGCATTGCGCGCAACAAGCTTGACGATGCGCTTGACTGGATTGCAAAGGCCGAAACCGTCGTCGACAATCCGGCGTCCATGGAAGCCAAGAAGAAAGCGATCATCACCGACTTCACCAAGCAATTTTACGAGATGGCCTCACAGGCGTATACCGAAGGGAAAGACAGCAAGGATCCCGAGGCGCTGCTCAAGGCGGAATATTACGTCCAGCTCGTACTCGTCTACGATTCGCTGTTTCCCGGAGCGGCCGACCTCCTGAGCAATTGCCACAAAGCAAATGTGAGCACCTATTCCGGCTACGCGCGGGTGATCGAGGGAAAGCTTGATCCGCGCGTCAACAAATACGACATCTACCTTGCCGTGGTGAGCGGGACCACCACCATGTCTTTGTCCATGTTCAATTACTCCTACAATCCGCTGCGCCTCAAGGCGGACGACTTCTTTCTCGTGGATGTAAAGGGTGAGAAATACAAAGCGCTGCCTTCATCCAAAATCGACCCCGAAATCCTCGACACGCAGCACGAAACAAAGAACCTCAAACTCGTATTCCCCAAGCCCAAGGCCGAGCTCAAGAAAGTGGTGTACTCCGGCGGGGAGCACTATACGGAAAAACTGTTCTTCTGATTTGGCTCTGCACGAGGATATTCCCGGGAGCAAAGGCCGCCGCCTTTGCTCTTTCTATTTCAAGATGCATTCCGGTCCGTTCCTCCTGCGGTTTCTTCGCGCTCAAAATCTTCAATCCCGCCCGTTCGGGAAAGTATATTTGACTATTAATTTGGCAGCTGTTTTGCGACGGAACCCCCGGCACGCCAGCAACAAGCTCGTTAGGACCAATCATGCCAGAACGAATCTACGTGGGAGCCAAGGCCCAGGTGCGGGACGCGCTTGGCGAGAAAATCAGGGCCAAAATCATCGCCGATCTCGAAATAGGAACGGTCAATTCGGTGCGAACGGCATCGGTGTACATCCTCAACGGATCGCTCTTCGCTGAGGACCTCACGGCGCTCGCGGAAGGCCCGCTGTCAGACCCCATAGTTCAGGATTATTCCATCAACAAGACCTTCTGCGAGTCCTTTGACTGGATGGTGGAGGTCGGATTCCTGCCCGGGGTCACCGACAATGCGGGAAGAACGGCGAAGGAGGCCGTGATCATCGCCCTGGGAAGGAGCTTCCCAGAATCGTTCTCGGTCCATACCGGCACGCAGTATTTCTTTTTTGGCAATATCTCCAGAAAGAACATTGAACGTATTTCCGAAGAAATCCTCGCAAACGCGCTCATCCAGTCGATACGTATTTATTCAAAGGACGAATGGCTCAAAGTCCATTCGAAAGACTTTCCCGCGCCTGTGGTCATCGATACATACACCTCGCCCCTGTTTCGCGAGGTGGACTTGCGCGTAGACGACAACGCCCTCGTCGCTATAAGCACGAAGGGGATGCTCGCGCTGTCGATCGACGAAATGAAATGCATCAAGGACCACTTCTGCGATCCCTCCACCATTGACGAGCGCGTAAAGCACGGGATGCCGACGAACATCACCAACGTCGAGCTCGAGATTGTGGCGCAAACCTGGTCGGAGCACTGCAAGCACAAGATCTTCAACGCGGACATCGTCTACCTTGAGAACAACGAAACGCCGGTCCACATCAAGAGCCTGTTTAGGAGCTATATCCAGAAGACGACGGCGATGGTGCGCGAGGCAAAAGGGAATAAGGACATATGCCTCTCGGTATTCAAGGACAACGCGGGCGTTGTCCGCTTCAACGACACCTGGGCCATCGTTTTCAAAGTGGAAACGCACAACAGTCCTTCGGCGCTCGATCCCTACGGCGGCGCGCTCACCGGCATCGTGGGCGTCAACCGCGATCCGTTCGGCACGGGCCTGGGATGCCGCCTCATCGCCAATACCGACGTGTTCTGTTTCGCTTCGCCGTTCTATGCCGGCGCGGTCCCGCCGCGCATCTTCCATCCCAAGCGGGTGCTCGAAGGCGTGCGCGAGGGCGTTGAACACGGCGGCAACAAGAGCGGAATCCCTACCGTCAACGGTACCATCGTGTTCGACGACCGTTTCCTGGGCAAGCCGCTTGTCTACTGCGGAACGCTCGGGCTCATGCCGTTGCTCGTCAACGGCCGCAAGGGATGGGAAAAGAAGGCGCAGACGGGCGACCATATCATCATGGTTGGCGGCAGGATCGGCAAAGACGGGATTCACGGCGCAACGTTCTCCTCCGAGCCGCTGCACGAAGGCTCTCCGGCCACCGCGGTGCAGATTGGCGACCCCATTACGCAGAAACGAATGACCGATTTTCTGCTTGCGGCACGCGACCGGTGCCTGTACAATTCCATCACCGACAACGGCGCGGGCGGGCTCTCGTCGTCCATCGGCGAAATGGCATGCGACACGGGCGGCGCCGTCGTGCACCTCGAAAAGGCGCCGCTCAAATACCACGGCCTCGAACCCTGGGAGATTTACGTGTCGGAGGCGCAGGAGCGCATGAATGCCGCCGTTGGTCCGGAAAAAGTGGGGGCGTTTTTGGCCATGGCCCGTGAATGGAATGTAGAGGCAACCGACCTCGGCGAATTCACGGGTACCGGATATCTCGACATCAGGTTCGCCGAAACGCCCGTGGCCAGGCTCAGCATGGACTTTTTGCACCACGGGCTTCCCGACATGAGCCTTATTGCGAAATGGGAGGACAGGGGCAGCGGGACAAAAGGAACCTATCCTGCCGCCGACCTGAAAACGGACCTGCTCGCCCTGCTCAAACGGCTTAACATCTGCAGCAAGGAATATGTGGTCCGGCAGTACGATCACGAGGTGCAGGGCGGCAGCGTGGTGAAGCCCCTGTGCGGGGCGAAAAACGACGGCCCTTCGGACGCGGCGGTCCTGCGGCCGGTCCTTGAATCGTTCGAAGGCATCGCGGTGAGCAACGGCATCCTCCCCCGGTACAGCGACATTGATACCTATGCAATGACCGCCTGCACGATCGACGAAGCGGTTCGCAACGCCTGCTGCGTGGGCGCGGACCCCGCTGCCATGGCAGGCCTCGACAATTTCTGCTGGTGCGACCCGGTGCAAAGCGTCGACAACCCGGACGGCGAGTACAAGCTCGCCCAGCTCGTACGCGCGAACAAGGCGCTTCTTGATATATGCGTCGCCTACGGCATACCGCTCATTTCCGGCAAAGACAGCATGAAAAACGACTACCGCATCGGCGACGTGAAAATAGCCATTCCCCCCACCCTGCTGTTCAGCCTTGTTGCAAAGGTGCCGGACGTGCGCAATGCGGTTACCATGGACTTCAAGGAAAACGGCAATCTCATCTACTGCGTCGGCACCACGTATCCCGATCTTGGCGCATCGGAATATGCGCTCATGAAAGGGGTGAAAGACACGACGGTCCCCACCCTTCGCAACCCGGTACAGAACTTCGATTGTTATACGACGCTTTTCTCGGCCATCCAGGAAGGCCTGGTACGGTCGTGCCACGACTGTTCGGACGGCGGCCTCGGCGTGGCGCTTGCGGAGATGTGTTTCTCCGGCGAATTGGGAGCGCAGGTCGATTGTCCGGCCATTGAGCAGGTCGGGTGTTCGTCGGACATAGAACTTTTGTTCTCGGAATCGCCGGGCCGTATCCTTGTTGAAGTGGAGCCGCCCAATGCCAAGCGCATGGAAACGCTGTTTTCCCGGCTGCCCTTGAGGCGCATCGGCGTTGTTGTCAAGGGCGACACCATCCAGTTAAAAGGGCTCAGGCAGGCGCCGGTGCTGGCGTTTTCTCGAATAGACGCGAAAGCAGCGTGGAAGGGAACGCTGCAATTTTGAGAAATGCGGTGATTTTTTTTCAATTGACGTGCGGCGTGCCAGGGTACGACAAGAACTCAAGCACAAGGAGAATCCCGTCGTGAGCAGAGACATTGCAGCCATCGTACTTGCGGGAAACGGCACAAATTGCGAAATGGAAACGGCGCACGCGTGCCGCCTCGGCGGTTTTGACACCGTGGACATCGTCACCATTTGGGAGCTCGTCAGCGGCGACGCCTCGCTCGAACCGTACGATTTCCTGTGCCTGCCAGGCGGATTTCTCGACGGCGACGATCTCGGGTCCGCAAAGGCGCAGGCCAACCGCCTGCTTCACACGGTTGTCGAGAAAACCGGCAAGCCGCTTTTTGCGCAGTTTTCCGCGTTCATCCAGAACGGCAGGCTCATCCTCGGCATTTGCAACGGGTTCCAGCTCATGGTGAAGCTCGGACTTCTGCCGTCCCTGAGGGATGCGGTTACCCAGCAGGTGACGCTTACCAACAACGATTCGGGCAGGTTCGAAGACCGGTGGGTGTGGCTCAAGGCCAACCCCGCATCGCCGTGCGTATTCACAAAAGGGATTGACGCGGTGTATCTGCCCGTGCGCCACGGCGAAGGCAAGTTCGTGGCCCGCGACCGCGAGGTCCTCGATGAGCTCCGCACGCACAACCAGATTGTTTTTTCCTATGTGGACCCCGAAACGCAGGCGCCCACCATGAAATACCCGGACAACCCGAACGGGGCCCAGTTGTCAATCGCCGGGATCTGCAATGCCACGGGACGGCTCTTCGGCCTCATGCCGCACCCCGAGGCATTTACCCACCGTACCAACCACCCGCGCTGGTCGCGCGAACAACTGCCCGAAGAGGGCATGGGCCCGCAACTGTTCAGAAACGCCCGCGAGTATATCGCGAAAAACTCCTGAACGGCTGGTTCCTTGCCGCAGCAAACCATCGGGAGGAATTGGGGACGCAGGCGTATGCCGCAGCAAATCTTCGTGACGCACAACGGACGCCCGAAACACATCTGAGGAACCATGTCCAACCAGGTTCATTTCGCGGCTGCCCGTACAAAACCAAATTCCCCGTCAATCAAACGCCTCTTCTTTCTCACGGCATTTGCACTCGTTCTCGCCCTGTTCCTGCGTCACTTTGTCATTGACATAATGCAAGTCACGTCGTCTTCAATGGCGCCGACGATCAACGTCGGCTCCCGCTATCTTATGGAAAAACTCACCTTTCGCATGAGGAAGCCGCGGCGAAACGATATCATTGCGTTCCCGTCACCCGTCCTGCAAGGCCACAACCTGGTGAAACGGGTGATCGCAACCGAGGGTGAAACCATTCAGATAAAGAACAAGGACGTTTACATCAACGACAAACGGCTGGCCGAGAATTTTGCGCACCATTCCCGCGATACCGTACTCCTGGTCGGCGATAACCTCGGGCCGTTGCAGGTCCCGAAGGGCATGCTCTTTGTAATGGGGGACAACCGTGATGAATCGGAAGATTCGCGTGACTGGAAGGACAGCATTACCGGGGAGCGTATCTATTTTGTTCCGGTTAGCGGGATACTGGGGAGGATTGTCCTGTTGTATTAAGCCGACGGCGGCTCACGTGTCGGGAATGTCAGGCGGTTGGACGAACCATTGGAGCGTACGCAAGTAGCCGGCAATGTCATTGACATCTGCAGAAAGCCTTTCCTGCGTATTCATGAGAAGTTTTCCCACGTCAACCCGGTATACGTCCCAGGCGCCCGCCCTGATTTCGGTTCCAAGCTGGCCCGGCGCCCAGCCCGAATAACCCAAGAAAAGACGCGTTGAGCCGGGATCGATCGCAAGCACGGAATCGATGCTTTCCCATTTTCCGCCCAGGTAAACGCGGGGGGCAATCCGGTGCGACTGCGGCTGCGCCGCGTCGGTGATCCAAATGATCTGCAACTCATCCTGCTGCACCGGACCGCCTATGTACACCTCCCGCCGACCGCTTGAATCGGAGTATCCGTTGAATACTTCCGAGAGCGGCATATGGGAAGGCCGGTTGAGCACAAGGCCGTAGGCTCCACTATCCCGGGTGTAAACGCACATCAGCACAACCGTAGCGTTGAAATTTGGATCCCGCAGCGCATCGCGTGCGAGAAGCGCGGCGCCGTTCCCAAGGCGTGCGAGTTGTTCCCGGACAACAGGGTCCGGCTCAGGTTCGGGAAGGGTTGGTTCCATAAGGTGATCTTGCCGTTTCTGCACTAAAAATAACACATCCGCATCCCCGTGCGCTTTTCACCGCACGATGGGGCCGCCTTTCCGGCAAGAATCGATTATATTTATTACCGTCGCTACTTGATTGAGGGACTGGGTTGGCGGAACAATACTAGATGACTATATTCGCACTTGAAAAGGCACGCTTCATATTCAATTGCCCGCCTGCACGAAACCAAGACACCCGCCGGTTTCACCTCGCACGAACGGTCGCCATCTCCAACGTGATGATGAGTGGAATATCTGGCGTGCGTGTCCTTCTATTTGCGATTCCGATTCTTTTTTCCACATCATCTTCGGCGGACGAAGCCGACAGCCTTCTCTTTTATTTATCGGTCCACGGTCCCGTTACCGAGCTTGCCCGTTGCATCGAAAAAAGCTCCTCACTCAACAAGCGAGGATCTGGTGGTCTCACACCTTTACTTGCCGCAGTGCATGCCAATAATCGCTCGACAGTCACGGTCCTGCTGGAGCACGGCGCCGACGCATCAATAGCCGACACCATGAGTTTTGATCCCCTCTACTGGGCTTTGTACATGGGGTATTACGAGGTCGCCGATGTCCTCCTTACGCACGGCGTGAACGTCGACCGGCCCAATTCGCAGGGGAACTCGCCCCTGATATCGGCGGTGATGCGGGGAGATTGCGCCACCGCGAACTTTCTCCTGGAGCACGGCGCCGACGGGAAGCGGAAGTCGCCGACAGGGCTGACACCCAGGAGTATCGCATCGCGAAACCACGATAAGGCGATGATCTCCTTATTGTCGTCGTTTACGCCTGCGCAGCAGCGCAAGCCGGCGCCTGCCGCCGACACCGGTGCGCGCGATACCGGCTGTACCTTTACCGATACAAAGGCTTTCTTGAGCGCAGTTCAATCCGGACGCCGCAGCTTCAGGGCATGCTCGCTCTCGGGGCTCGATCTCAAGGCCATGCGATTGTACGGTCTCAGTTTTCAGGGAGCAAACCTTTCGGGCTGCGACCTGCGCGACGCCGATATGCGTTACTGCGATCTGAGCGACGCAGCGCTGCGAAACGCGTTCCTGCACGGGGCCGACCTCCGGTACGCACGATTGGATAACACGGATTTCGGCGAGGCCATGCTTACCGCGTCGGACATGCGCGAAGCGAAAGGATTGTCCCTGGTCCAGTTGCGGAGCGCCCGGAATTTGTACAAAACGAAACTGGACAGCGAGACCGTGGAAATCATGGAGCGCGATTATCCGAAGCTCTTCAAGGATCCGGGCGGCGCGTGGAGGGTTCAGGGGAAGACAACGGCGAACTCGCAGTGATGCAGAGTTTTCCAAGTTGGCAGCAAGTCAATTTCGCGGGAAGGACGCGCGTCAATTTCGGCAGGATACCACGCGTATGGATTGATCTTAACCGGTTTTTCCAAATCAACTCACGGACGCTCACACCGTAAATCTCTTGAACCCAAGATCCTTGATCGGCCTGTAGTGTTTGTAGTTTCCGGATACCAATATCTGGTTGTTTTCAATTGCCGTAGCGGCAATAATCGCGTCATCAGCGGATATGCCATGCGACAACGAATATTCTTCCACGTAAATTGAAGCCCGATGTCCGATATTTTCGGTGATCGGCAACATCATGAAGTCCATTTCTTTCAAGTAACTCCTTATGACTGTTTGTTGTTGCTTGTTCTTCGCATTTTGCAACAATTCCATATAAGTCATTACTGAGATACTGCGGTCGTTGTCGGCGTCAACCAAATCGGCAGCCGCCTTGTTTCCCCGTTGAATCCAGATAATGACGTCGGTATCAAAGATCATTCGACCGGCTCCTCCGCATTTTGGATACGATTTCCTCAGGGCTCATTTTGTCTGCCCCAAGAATACCAAAGATCGGATGATCCTCTGTTTTCGCGTGATGATCGGATTTGGAAGGGACGATTTCACCTTTTACTTTGCCGTGATACAGGATCCGAACCCTTTCACGCCTGCCTAATGCCTTCAATACGTCTCGCATCTTATACCGCAGATCCACGACTGAAGCATCCATAATGACCCCTTTTGATATGTATATAGTAAGTATACATATTTCCAACAGGAAAGGCAACTATTGCTCTCGGTCTCTCACACGTGCGTCTTGGACACCGGATTCATGCCCCCGTTATCCGGAAGAATAAGTTGTCCTTTTTGTTTTGCCTTCCATTGATCTTAATAATAAAATCGTATAGACCATAAGACTTCCATCCAGATCAAATTGAGCGCACAAGTTCACGCCAAAAAATAAGGGGCTATTCGTGAAGAATTATGTATTTCCCGCCGTACTGCTGTTTCTTCTGACCGTCCCGGCAAGCCCCGGAAAGATGACCATCGCCGTCATGGACTTTCAGGCCAAGGGCATCGACACGACCGTTGCGCAGAATGTGTCCGAACTCATACGCGGGGAGATAATAAATGCCGGGATATTTACGGTCATAGAACGCGCCCAGATGGGCGAGATACTAAAGGAGCAGGGATTTCAGCAATCGGGTTGCACGGACATAACATGCGCAGTTGAAATCGGCAAAATATTGTCCGCAAACAAAATGCTCGTTGGATCGGTGATGAAAATAGGGAGTTCAATAATAATAGCGGGACGTGTCGTTGATGTTCAATCCGGCGTAGGGGAATTCAGCGAAAATCAGGACTGCGAATCTGAAGCAAAACTGTTGGGCGCCGTCAAGCTCTTTACCGAAAAACTCAGCGCCAGGATTCAGGGGAAACCGATTACAAGCGTTTCGCCCGATGCGGCGTCTTCAAACGTTGCTCAAGGCGATCAGGGCATTCAGAAAAACGTACCGAGGCTGGAAGGATCCTATTTTGCGTCGGGAAGAAATCCAAACGGCTCAACCTACACCGGTACAGTACAAATTTCAAAGGGCAATAATTCTTACCATTTCTTTTGGAAAATCGGCAATTCCACCTATAATGGCATAGGAGTCCTGAAAGACAGAACCATTACCGTTGATTGGGGACAGGACTCTCCGGTAATCTATTTGATCCAAGACGATGGCCGCCTCGTGGGAAAATGGGCCAACGGGACCGCGTCGGAAACACTTACACCCGAATAGTAAAGGATCTCCTCCCCTACGGCATCCTCTGCACCTGTCCGCTCGCTCCCTTTTTCACCGGTTCCTCAAACACCGGATACACGCCGATGGCCTGGCCGCTTTCGAGCGCGATGTCACGTTCAGTCTTCTCCTCGATCACGGGAATCCACACCCGAGTGCCCGGCATGAGCATTGACAGATCGGTATTCTTGTTGTACTTTGCAAACAGCCATAGCGGGATCTGGTCTTGTTCGTTGCACATGCTCCAGAGCGCCTCGCCGCGTTTGACGATTTTCTGGCGCACGTCGGCAACCTTGTACCTGGTGTAGAAATCTTCCTCGAGCGCCATGTGGTATTCGAGACGGGCCTTTACAAAACGGGCAAGCTGTTCGGGGTCGGCCGGGACGGAAAGCGAACCGTTGATCCGGATTTCCGAACGCGGCCCCAGTCGGTTCAGCTCGCGGATGCGAACGGCGGGAACACCGAGCCAGTCCGCGTAGTGGCCCACGGTTTCGTCCACCGAGACCTTGATCCTTGCGATATTGCCCGCAGGCGAAAGGGTTGCCTCAAGGTTGTAGCTGGAAACGTCGAATGCGGGAATCACGGCCGGCGTTCCGCCTTTTGAAAACTCGGGAAGCGTGTCGGCCTTGGTCATTGCCACCTCTCTAAGAGAATCCGAAATTGTCTCCTGCGGCGGCGGCAATGACGGTTCGGGCGTTGCCGTTGTTTCCGGAACGGCCGGCTGAGGTTTGTCCGCCTTTAGACGGACCTGCTTCTTGACAGGCAGCGTGGGCGGAGGCGCCGGCTCGGCAGGCGGCGAAACTGGACCAACCTGGGCCTGGTTTTCAGCCACGGTCGTTGTCTCGGGCTGGCCCGGTGCGACTTCGGCGGGTTGTTGTGCCGCGGAAGGCACCCTGAGCACCTGGCCCGCATAAATCCTGTCGCCGCGGGTGATATTGTTTTCAAGCGCGAGCCGGTTCACGGGCACATCCATGCGGGCGGCAATGGTGTAGAGGTTGTCGCCGCGCTGGACGCTGTAATACTGGGAACGCTCGGGAGTCTCGCTCTTGAGCGAATCCGGCACGCTGGCCAGGACCTTTTCCGCTTCGGGCTGTTTGATGCCGGCGGGAATTCTGATTGTGAAGCCAGAAGGAATCTGCTTCTGCTGGAAAAACACAACCGGGCGGAGGGCCGGGTTGTAATCCATGAGCGTTTTCTGGGATAGGTTGAGATACCTGCTCACCACGGCCGGTTTCATGAACGACGGCAGCGTAATTGCCTTGAATTCGTACTTGGGCGCAAAATGCAGGCCGGTGAAATATGCGTCCGGGTGTTTGGCTATGTCGCTTGCGGCAAGAAAGCAGGCGTAAAAATTCTTTGAAGCAAACTGGAACGATGGACTGCAATAGTTTGTGATGATGGCGGATAGATCGCGCGACCCCACCGTTTCAACGGCACGTTTCATGCCGTTCACTCCGTGATTGTAGGCGGTGATGGCGAGCGGCCATGACTGCAACTGGTCGTAGTTCTGTTTGAGGAGCCGCGCCGCGGCGATTGTCGCGGCGATCGGGTCGCGGCGTTCGTCTATGAGATAGTTGATTTTAAGGAACAGCCGTCCCGTTCCCCGCATAAATTGCCAGAGCCCGGCCGCGCCCACCTTCGAATACGCCTCGGTGTTGAACGACGATTCCACATGCGGCAGGTACGCAAGGTCGGGAGGAATGCCGCGCTGCACAAAAATGGCGCGGATGGTATCGATGAAGGCGGTGGACCGTTCCAACCCTTCGCGAAAGCGATCCTTTTGCCCCTGCTGAAACCGGATCCTTTCCCCGGCGCCGGCAAGAGCCTTTGCAGGCGCGTGTTCCTTCAACAGGCGGGCAACGTCTTTTTCCTCCTGGGTCCACAGGGACTCGGGCTGCGCTTTTATTTTGTCGATATTCCTGATAAGAGCGAGTTTCTCGTTTTCAACGTACCGCGACTGTGAAAACGCAATGCGGTCGCGAAGATCGAGCTTCTTGTAGATGACCAGCGGATAGTCCCTGTCGTGCAGTACACCTTCGGTAAGCGACAGCTCGGTGTAGACCTTCTTCCAGAACCCGACATTATCCTTGAGCAAATCCGGGACGGCAAAACCGGCCGAATCGCCGGTCTGCGGAAATGCGCAGAAAAAGGCGCACGCGACACCTGCAGGGATATACATCAAGCGAATTTTCTTCATGGTAATCAACCTCCCGGAGCATGATCACCTTCCGTTGGGGGCTGCAGGCGTCCCGGCCCATCATGCTTGCCCAAATCTCTTCATGAACGGGGCGATATCGGATGCCTCCTGCGGCCCCACCAGCACTTCCCAGCCGGGCATGGTTTCTTCAAGCTCGCCGGATATCGAGGCCACATAGCCCGGAATGATGATTGTCCGCGAGGTGTACTGTTTGTCTACGTCCTTGCTCTTGAGGAACGCGCCGATCTTTTCGCCGCTGAACTTGCGTGCGGCCCATGCGGTGAGCACGCTCATTCCCTCCGCGTCCACAATGGCGAGGTGCGCGGGCACGCCCGCGTTTTCCAGCTCGCCGCTCACCATGAAGTACGTGAGCGAAAAATTGGTGGTGACCACGAACGGGGCGTTCGGCGCCGCGTCTCCTATTTTGTAAATACCGGCGTCCACCTGGATCGGCTTCTGAGGATCGGTGTAGATGTTCTGGCGCAGCATGAGCAGCGGCAGCAAGGCCTCTTTCTCGGGCCGGTCGATCACCAGAAGGGACACGTACTTGCACAGCACGCTCGACGCATCGGCGACCATTTCAGCCGCGCTTTGCCTGCCAGTGACGAAATTCACAATAGGATACCCCAGCTGCTTTACCGAGGACGCGATGGCCGCCTTGCGCATAATCGTGTTGTTCTGCACCATGGCGGCGGCATTGCCGGCGGGTACGTCGATCACGATGTCGCGAACGCCCATCGCGGCAAGACGGTCCGTCAGGCCAAACGCCTCGTCAATGGTTTTTGCTGAGACGCAGACCGGCAGTTTCCGTCTGATCGAAAATCCCGCAAGCTCCTCTACAGTACCGGTTGTTACTGCGTGCAGCAGCGGAACGCGGTCCGCAAGGGCCTGCGCGGACGATACGAGATTCTGCGCCGAGCCGCTTCCGAGCATGAGCGCGCCCTTGAAATGCGCGCCGGCCGCCTGAGCCGCGTTCGTAAATTTCCGCGAGTCCCCGCTTGCGTTGTTGATGCACAGCATGTCGACCCGCAGGGTCTCACCCACTCGCACGATGCAATAGGATTCCATGTCCGAGGCGACCCGGACTATTTCGTCGTGCGGCATCGTGTCGTCGATCTGGACCGCAACCGCGGTCTGGTGCACGAACGTCTTGTCGTGACGGAACATCACGGTCTCGTTGCCGATCGAAACGCTGCGCTCCCCAGCGCCTATCGTCACAAGCCGGATCGGCGGCTCGCTTGCTGCACCGATCACTTCTTTCGCCTCGCTTGACGCGTACGGACACTGCGACAGTTCCGCGTTCTTCTGCGCGAGCTTCATGGCGAACGCCATACACGTAGCAACCCCGCATTCGCCGCAGTTGGTTTTCGGGAGAAGTTTGAAGATGTCCATGCCGGTTAATTTTTTGGCCATTACCAATTCCTATTCTTTCTTTTTATCAAGATGGGCGTTCCCGCGACAAAAGCTCTCTGTTTTCTCATTTTATCACCCGTTGTATCGTCTTCACCGCCTCCGGATAATACATCACCACCAAGTCCGCCCCTGCATTCACAAGCGCCATGGTCGCGCTGATCTCCAGGTTCGCTCCCCGCAGTCCGGCGTCTCCCCAGGCCGCAAAATCCGTACCGCGTGCATTGGCTTCCTTGCACTTTGCGGTCTCGAACCCGATGGCGCAAACAAACGGCTGGCACAGCATGGCGTCGCCGCCGAGCCCGGCAAGACGGATGCGCTCCATCACCGAATACGTGTATTCGAGGCCGTATCCAAGCGCGCCGGTCATGGGGTCGATCACGATCTTGTCCGGTCTTATTCCCATGGTGGTAAGCAGTATGTTGAGCTGCTTCGCCATGTTGACGTCGATGGGCGATTGCGCCACCACGCAATGCCCGTAGCCCATCGCCGCGCCGGCGACCGTTTTGTAATTGTCGGTTTCCACCCAGTTGAGCAGCAGGTTTTCGCCTGCAAAATCGGCAGCGATCTTCTTCATGACTTCGTTGCGTTTATCAATATGCGCCGGTCCGCTCACGATAAGGGGCACGCCCACGGCCTTGAGCACCGCCGACACGGTGTCGGCGGCGTGCTGCAGCGGGCGGTTGCCCTTGTCGGGATGGCATCCGTCAAGCCGAACGCTTATGGCGCGGGCCCCGAGTTTGTCCACGCAGTGGCGCGCCATGGCGGCCGGATCTAACAGCATGGCTCCAAAATAGTCGCGGAGCGCCTGCGGAAATTTTTCCGGCGGGGAATCGAAGACCTCCATGGCAATCGCGGTCGGGTTGCCGGCCTCGCCTTCCATGTACCGGAACGGCAGGATCTTTTCCCCGCCGATTACAACGCTACTGGTGCGTGTACCACTTCCGCCGAGCAAAACGGGCAGCACTTGGCCGGACAAGGCCTCTTTCAGGTAAGAAAATCTTGTGGGGAGCACGATGTCCGGCCCCGGATCCGACGTGCTGCCTGAAACCGCCGGTTTCCCGCCCGAAGTCAATCCGTGGAGCAGTGTTGCGGATTCCCGGATACCTTTGACGGCGCCGAGGACCTGCGGATCCAGCCCGCCCGTTGCCGTCCTTCGCGACACGTCGGCCATTACCGCCCGGATGTACGCAAGCGACTCGCTGACGTCTGCTGCGGCCCCGGGAACCGGCGGCACTTCCAGCGGCTCTTCAATGGCAGCGGCCTTCTGCACGGCCGAGGGCTGTCCGGCATGAGCCGCCGGCGCTGGCTTTGTTTCCTTTGCTGCATCAGGAGCATTCTGCAGCGCATCACGCGCGGCATCGGCTTTCTGCGCCTCGGCGCTCGGCGCGGTAATGTCCCACATCATAAGCGCCGGGTGCTTCTTTTCTTTGAGGAACGCGAGGATCGCTCCCGTATCCACGCCCACGTTCTCGTCCGCCATCCTGTCGAGCAGATCGGGCCATTGCGTGCGCCCGGCCGCGATATCAAGATCCTCCTTCATCTGGATCTTGAGCTGCGACGGCATCCACACGATCCGGCCGAACCCGCCTTCCGCGGACAGGAATTTCTTTGACAAGAGAAAACTCTTGCCGCAGCCGATGAACCCGGGCGTCTGCTGGCCGCCGCCCACGTTGCCCGCGAGCGTGGAGAACTTCATACCGAGCGGCGTGTCGCCTGCGTATTCGCGGTTCACCACAATCACGCCGTTGAGCTCCGGCGCCACGGCGCAGATGGCCTCGAAGCAGCCGCACGAGGTCATGGGGTTCTTCATGATCGAATACATGGTGATTTCTTCGACCGACTTGTTGGAATGCTGATACACGTACTCGTTGATGTTCCGCCACACGCCGCGCACCGGATCGATCAGTTCTCCCTTGGTAAGCGGCTGGTTGGGACCCGTGGGGTCTATTTCGTAGGCGGCCTTGCCGTCGAGCCAGTTGTATGCGCCGCACAGGCCGAGCCGCTCGGGCGTGATCACGCACACATGGTTGGGCGCAAACGACTGGCACAGCAGGCAGCTGTAGAACAAGTCGGCATTTTCGTCGGTCATGGACTCCAGGCGCAGGTTGCGCTCGCGGTACACGCGCCGCGCCTCCGCAATGAGCTCCTCCACTTTGGCGGCGTCGGTGTACAGGGTGACCTGCACTTTGTCAATAATCGCCGGATAGTCGCTTAGAAACTTGGCCCTGATGATCTCGCCCAGATGCCTGATGCGGAACCCCCTGCCAAACGCGTCTTTACTGATGCGCACCCAGATAATGTCGCGCTGTCCCATGTGCCATACGCCTTCGGCGCCGTTGATCAGATGATGCACCTGCCGCTCCATGATCGGCTCGAAATCGGGCTGCATCTTGCGGCCCGCCACCTCTATCCAGATGGCAAGCGGCAACTGCGTTCCGGCTTCGATGTCATCCGCCTCTTTGCCGACAACGGTGATTTTCCCGTCCACAATCTCGTCCGGTTCCTTCATGGTACAGTATTCGAACGCGGTGGTCCGCGTGCCGCCGAATTCCACGTGCACCTGCTCTTTGCGGATGCGCTCTCCTTCAAAGGCGGAGCCGTAGTTCACCGGGATGGGTACATGCGTGACCTTCACCTTGCAGCCGCGCACGTCGAGCGCCCGTGCTACGATATCGCTCAATGGCACGCCGCTCACGACGTGCTCGTAGGTGCAGATACCCGTGGGAAGAATCTGCGGAATGGCCGTATCCGCAATCGTGGGAAATCCGTAGTTGATGCATCCCGCGGCTGCTGCGTATTTTTCCTCATCAACCTCGCCCAGCGCGAGCACGAAGGCGAACACCCTGTTCTTGTTGTACGCGAGGTTCTTCTTGAAATCGCCCTTCTTGACCCCGCCGAACGACAGGGCGGCGCGACTCGCGAATCCGAGCGCGTGGACAGCAGCGCTGATATCCTTGCCGAACGGAACCAGCCGCGTGGGCCATCCGAGTTCCACGCCCTTACTTGCGAGCTGCTCGGCAAACGATACGCCGTGAACATGGCCGGCCATGAACACATACAGGTTCTTGCTCTGCAGGTCTCGCGCCAGCTTGACAGCAGCGTCTGCGTCGGGCGCGGCTCCGACCACGGCGGCGAAGCCGGGCGCGGACCCGTCCACGAATTCCACGCCGCGTTCGCGCATGATGACGTCGTCGGCCGCGCCAAGCCAGATGCCGCTAACGGGATCCGGGCCGATAACGGTCTTGCATGCCTCAATGGTTTCAAAGGCAAGGAGCGCGGCCATGCCCGCGTCAAGCGTACCGCCCAGATACGGCAGCCAATGCGTTTCCCGGGGGAGCGGCGGAAGCATTTTTTTGCATTCGGCAAGCACGCCGTCCATCTGGCCGAGCGTGTTGATTTCCGTGCCGAGCATGGAATACGCAAGCGGAAGAAAATAACCGGTATTGGGAAAGGCCACCGGACACGGTTCGCCCTTTGCGCTGAGCGCCTCCCGCAATTTCTTCTGTGCCTGGTTTACAATGGAATGGGCCCCGCGTATGGCGGAGGTAGCTATAAGCTTAGACATCCAGGGCCCTTCTTTCTTTCATATCAAGAAGCCGGCGCTCCCGTTTCTTGTTGATGCCCAGGGCCTCACGTTTCGCGTCGATGTGGTCGAGTATGATTTTCACCTGCGTATCCGTATGGGAGCCCCAGGCGAACCTGCCGCCAAACGATGATTCCAGCCCGCAGGTGAGAAGCGTGTTCAGGTTTTCCCCGCCGGTCACGTGGAGCGGGCTGCCGAGCAGCACCAGCATGCCCGATGCGAGGAAATAATGGCCGATGGCCACGGCCTTCTCGCTCATCCACTCGGGTGCAGCGCCCGCGGCCGGCAAATCGGAAATGTCTTCGCCGAGCCCGCCCTCGCTCAGCACGTCGCAGGCAGCCGAAAGGATTCTGCTGTTGTCAACGCATGATCCCATGTGCAGCACCGGCGGCATACCCACCGCCTCGCACACTTCCGAGAGGCCGGGTCCGGCCATCTCTCGCGCGGTCTCCGGGGTAAGCAGGCCCGCCTTTGCGCAGGTGATCGCCGCGCACCCGGTGAGCAGCACGAGCACGTCGTTCTTGATAAGTTCCTTTACAAGAGGCACAATCGTGCCGTCGAGGTTCTTCTTCGGATTGTTGCAGCCAACGACGCCTGCCACACCGCGGATGCGTCCGTCGATGATCGCGTCGTTGAGGGGACGAAACGAGCTTCGGAACCTCCCGCCGAGCATCTCGTGGATGGCGCGGACGGAGAACCCGGCCACGAACTCCACGCGGTCGTCCGGGATCGTGACGCGGTCCTTCTTTCGGTTCTCAAAATTGTCGATTGCCATCTTGACAAGGGTCTTTGCCTGGTCGAGAGCGTGCTCTTCGCTGAAATCGAATGTCTCAAACCCCTGCGTGTGCGCAAGCGGAGACGTGGACAGGACCTTGGTGTGAAAGCAGCTTGCAACGAACCCGAGCGACGGCATCACGCATTGCACGTCCACAAGCATCATTTCCACTGCGCCGGTCATGACGGCAAGCTCCTGCTGGAGAAAGTTGCCTGCCACGGGAACGCCGTGGCGCATGAGTATTTCGTTGCCGGTGCAGCACATGCCCGCAAGTTGTATGCCTGCCGCGCCCTTACTCTTTGCGTACTCGATCATCTCGGCGGTTTCACACACGGCCGCAACGCAGTCGGAGAGGGTTGGCTCGTGTCCGTGCACCACGATGTTCACCTTGTCTTTGGAAAGCACGCCGATGTTGACGGAACAGAGCACCGGCTCGGGCGTTCCGAACAGAATGTCGGAAACGGCGGTGGCGATCATGGAGCCGCCCCAGCCGTCTGCAAGCGACGTTGTGAGCGACCCGCGCTCAACGTGATCGAACGAATGGTCAACGCCCATGTTGGACCGGTGCAGGAGTTCAACAACGGAATGGTCGATGCCGTGGGGTTCAACACCGTTCTTCCGCCACACGGCCTGGCGCTTGACAGGCGCCTGTGCGAGGGTCTTCAGGGGACCGGAGCTGTAGCCGAATTCCCGTTCCAGCACGTCTGCCAGGTCTTTGGCGATATCGAGCGGCGCCCGTTCTTCAGTTTCTATTCCATACCGTTTCGCGACTTCCAGGAGTTTCCGTTTATCCGTTATCTTGTACGAATCGGTTTTACCTTCAGCGACCATCCTTAGCGTGTGTACCAGGTGTCGTCCGTGGTCCGAATGCGCCGACGTTCCGGCCGCCACGGCCCGGGAAAGGTTGCGCGCGGCAATGGTATCCGCGTCAGCGCCGCAGGTGCCTTTGGGTGTCTTTGCGGAAATCCTGCACGGCCCCATGTTGCAGATTTTGCAGCATACGCCGTCGGAACCGAATTTACATACGACATTGGCCGATGAGCGGTCCCACACCGTTTCGATGCCGCGTTCACGCGCGGTATTTCGCATTTGTGTAGTTGCCGCGTCGGTGTCGGGCGGGCAGGCGTTTTCCAACGGTTTTGACATGCGTCCTCCGGATTACCTACTCGAAGAGTTTCTCCAGCATTTCCGCTACACCGCGATATATCCCGCTTTCTTCCCCGATGTCCTGTGCGGTACCGCCCGTTTCATCCATTTGTTTGACCGCCTCGTCGTAGGGCAGCATAAACACCCTGTCGAACCCGCTTTCGTCAATTGCCAGCTTCTGCGCGCCCGTCAGTCCGGCTGTCACATCGGAAAGCCTGTTGACAACAAGCGCCTTGCGCCGCACCCGGGTCTTGAGCTCCTCAACCACCTCGCCCACCCGCCTGGCGGTGCGCAGGCCGCGTATTGACGGATCAGACACCGTGATGAGCCAGTCGACGTCGAGCAACGTACGGCGCGACAGATGTTCGAGTCCGGCCTCGCAGTCCACCAGGATCCACGGGTAGTTCCTTGCTATACGCGCCAGCACGTCGCGGAGCACGTTGTTGGCGAAACAGTAGCAGCCCGGCCCCTCGGGTCTGCCCATGACGATAAGATCGAACCCCTTGCTTTCGACAAGCGCCTGATTGATCTGCGCTTCCAGAAACTGCTGTTTGGACAGCCCCCCGGCGAGCGATCCCGCCCGTTTCCGGGTGTCTTCGCGAACGCCGCCCACGGTTGCCGAATACGAGACCCCGAGCATCTCGTTTAGATTCGCGTTGCTGTCCGCGTCGACGGCGAGTACCGGCGTCCTGCCGTGTGCGACAAGCCAGCGTAACATGAGCGCCGCGACGGTGGTCTTGCCTGTCCCGCCCTTGCCGGTAACCGCTATGGTAGGCACTGTTGCTTCTTCCGTTGGTTATCGTGATGTTGGAACGTTAGAGCGTTGGTGTGTTGGTGCGTTGTTGAGGAATATACTGGGTACCCCAATCCAACCCTCTATCTCTCCAACTCTCCAACCATCTTCCGCATCAACCTCTCTCTTTCAGCGCCGCCGACGTTTGCGCCAGTACCTCGAATACACGCTCCGCAAGCGGTTCGGCGAGAGACCCGGTCCCGCACGACGGCGTGAGCATGCTTTGTGTGCGTATCAGCTCCCTGTCGATCCCTTTTGCCGTGAGCCCGGAAACAGCTTTGTCGTATTTCGCAACAAGCGATTCTGCAGTTTCGCCGGTGATCTTTTCCGATGTGGGCACAATGCCCCAGGCGATACGGTTACCCTGGCCGAGAAACTCGCCGATCTCGTTTGCGTACAGCGCAATGGACTCGCCGTAGCCGTAGGCATCGAAGTTGATGATGTCCACCCCGGCCTCGGTGAGAATCGGCCACTCGGTGTTGCCGCAGCAGTGCACGCCGCACAAGGCTCCCGCACCGTGGATAGCCTCAGCCACCTCGGCTATCGCCGCGATCACGTCATCGCGCTGGACCGAAACGTAGGTGGACGACCCGAACGCGGACAATATCGGTTCGTCAACGAAGCAGATGAGGTCGTCCGCGTAGAGCTTGAACAAACCGAGCTGCCACCGGCATTTCGCGGCGCACCCCTTTATGATGATGTCGCGAAACGCCTCGTTGTAGTAAATGGCGCGCTTGTTTTCATCTACAATCGACAGGCCGATCGAAAGCGGGCCCGTGGTCTGAACTTTGAGCCACGGCCGTTTCCCGCCGCCGCCTTTTAGTTTGTCAAGCAGCGCATAAATCCCCCGTGAAAACGCCGGCGTGATCGCAAACGCGCCCCAGTCGTCGGTTTCTTGCGCGGCCATGTACTTTTCGTAAAACGCGGCCATGGCCGCCGCGCTTGTGTCCTGGTCGGCGGTGTCGAAAAACATTCTTCCTTTGGCCTCGTCGATAACGGCGCAGGGCAGGCCTTCGGAATACTGGATCTCCATCTGCTCGCGCAGGCCCAGCTTCGGCAGCTGCGGCCAGATGGGGCAATCCGGGATTTTGTCAAGGACGATGCTCAGGGCAGTTTCCGCGCTCGTGTGCGGCAGGCTGCCGATGGCGGTGGCGAGGAATTCTGTTTTTGCTGTCATGAGTAATCCTTTTATCAGTTGACCTGAAGGGGAAACCGCGGCCGGCTTACCCTCCAGGCTCGTTTCTAACCGCACTTGTCAACAATCGTTCTGCTATCTTCTCGAATTCCACCTTGAGATCATTTGTCCCGGGAACGTCGAAAATCGAGACTCCCTTGCGATCCGCGTCAATGAATCGTTCGTCAAAAGGGATCTTTCCCAGCACGTTCACCGTGGCGAACTCTTCCGACAGCAAGGCGCGCTCATCATCGTCGTTTCTTATTTTGTTAAGAACGAACCCGAGCTTCCCGGAAAGGCCTATGTCTTTCGACAGGGCGATGATCCGCCTCGCCGTCTCCGTGCTGCGCGTGCCCGGTTCTAGCACTATAACCATTGCATCAACGCCCTGCGCGGTCGCCCTGCCCAGGTGCTCGATGCCCGGCTCCATGTCGACGACGATGGTTTCTCCTTCGTGAAGAACAAGGTGCCTGATGAGCTTCTTGAGGAAGACGTTTTCCGGGCAGGCGCAGCCGCCGCCACCCGACTTCACCGCTCCGAGCACGAGCAGCGCGATGCCGTCGTACAACAAGCCGTACTTCTGTGCAATGTCGGAAACATCGGGAGACAGCGAAAACATCTGGCCCGGTCTTCCGGGACGCGCGCCCGTTCGCTGCTCGATGAGGGCGGATTCGCCGGCCAGCGGACGGATGCTCGCTTTGAGTTCGCGCGAAAGGCCGAGGGCGGACGCAAGATTGGCGTCTGGGTCCGCATCAATTGCAACCACTTTGAATCCCTTACTGCAGAGCACGGTGCAAAGCGCGGCCGCCAGGGTCGACTTGCCGACCCCGCCTTTTCCGGAAACTGCCACTTTCAGGCCTTTCATAGCCCGGTCCCGCTCAAAAATTAATGGTATAAAATAATTAACATTACGTTACACAGGGACCCGTATTTCCCGAAACCCCACAAAAAGTACTCACACCTTGTTGTGGCGGATGTACTATTTTTCACTTTTTCGTGCCCGTGTGCGGGGAACGTTGCAAGCGGGCCTTTGTGTAGGCCTTTTGTTAAGCAAGGGCCAACTCCTTTCCCAACAACCGAAACCGGGAATGACCGCGATGTTCAGACCTCAAATCAAAGTATGCGACTGCACCATCCGCGACGGCGGATTGATGAACAACTCCAAGTTCACACTCGAGACCGTCCGCAACATCTATGCCGCCTGCAGCAGCGCGGGTGTCGACATCATCGAACTCGGGTACAGGAACAGCAGAGACCACTTCTCTCCCGACAAGTACGGCGCGTGGCGGTTCTGCGACGAAGACATGCTGAAAAAGGCCACCGACGGTATTCCCAAGACCGCCAAGGTCGCCGTGATGCAGGATGCGCATAAAGCAAGCGCGGATGACATTCTTCCAAAATCGGAGAGCGTGGTGGACATCGTGCGCGTCGCCACCTACGTCAAGGACGTGGACAAGGCAATCGCGCTCGCGAATAACGCCACGGGCAAGGGATACGCGGCCACCATCAACATAATGGCCATCTCGCACGTGCTTGAGCGCGACCTCGATGAGGCGCTGCAGCAGATCGAAGCGGAAACGAGCATTGTGGCGTGCTACATCGTGGACAGTTTCGGTTCACTGTACAGCGAAGACATCGATTACCTTGTCCACAAGTTCCAGCGCTACCTCAGGACCAAGGAAATCGGCATTCATTGCCACAACCAGATGCAACTGGGATTTGCAAACACCATTGAGGCGATTATCAAGAACGTCAATTACCTCGACGGCACCCTGTACGGCCTCGGACGTGCGGCGGGAAATTGCCCGCTCGAACTGCTCATGGGATTCCTTAAGAACCCGAAGTTCGATATCAGCCCGATCCTCGACGTCATCGAAACCACAATACTCCCGCTTCGCAAGGACATGGAATGGGGCTACAATGTCCCCTACATGATTGCTGGCATGCTCAACATCCATCCGCTTGACGCGATGAAATACGTGGACCAGCAGCGTGACAACGGCAAGGTGGACGGCTTCGTGAAGTTCTACGAGCGGATGAGGGCGGAGGACGTTTCGACGTAGAAAGAATGCATTGGGTTGGTGCGCGGGTGCGGCGAATATCAAGATAATATTTTTGTGTGCTGAGCGTGTGCGGCGAGGTGCCTCTAGTGGCGAGACCGAAACGCCTGCTGCGCGCACACTAGAAACACCCGGTTAACAAAATCCAAGACCAAATCCAGTGCCCCCGGTCTTCCAGTCGCAGCCGCACCACTGAGGGGGAAATGCAGAATACCTTTGCGTTCTTGCTTTTTGCGTTAGGCAGGACCGAAGGGCGCGCGAGAGCGCGTTGCCGGGCGACCCCGCCGAAGGCATAGGGGCGATCCGGCAACGAGGCCATCCGGCCGAGCCCGGAGAGAGGGCCGACCCGAGCAAAGCGAGGGAAACGCCCACTTCCTACTCTTGATTTCTGGGTGCCCCCCAACCGAAGATTGGATTCTCGCAAATAAACTCACTTGGGGGTCACCCGGCTCAGCCATCCAAATACATTTGATTATTTATATTTCCGGTACTGCTATCCAATAGCACTTTATCTATTGTTTCCGGCTTCAGCCATCCAAATGTAATTGATTCACGTTTGGAATATCTACATAAGATGCCGCATGGCAAACACGAGGCGCGGAAACCTGCCCAGGCTCAGCCTGATGATCCTGGTTATGGTAAGCTTTTCCTGCGGAATTTTCGACAGTTCGGAAAAAGCCGTGTTGTAGTCGGCGTCGGGTATCTTGACAAGTGCTCCTTTTGTGCGCGACAGCTTGCCGTGTTTCTTCCCCAGCGCCAGGTACCACCGTCTCTGATAGTCCTTGCAACAGGAGCACACCTGGTTCGCCGATTTCGCTCCGAGCGTCTTGAGGGCGAACGTGCCGGCCAGCTTGCCGCTTTCCAGCGCCTCAACGATTCCGGCGCGCGTGAACGGGTTGACCGCGCTGGCAGCGTCGCCCGCCTTGAACAGCCTGCGCGCGGCGATGACCTGCGGGCGGCCTTCGCAGGGTATTGCGCCGGCCCATCGGTGCGTTATTTTCGCATGCGGAAAATTGCGCTCGACAAGCGCGTCGAGTTTTTTTCGAATGTCACACGTGCCCCGGTAGTCGCGGCCCGTCACGATCCCGATGCTTGCCGTGTTTTCCTCGCGGGGAAACGCCCAGCCGTATCCGCCGGGCGCGATGTCTCTCCCGAGATAGATGTGGATGGCGTCGTGCCGGATGCCGGTGTTTTCGGCGATCACAAAATAGGCTGGCTCCAAATCGGGAGGTTTCCAGGCTATTTTCTCCTTCTTGCCGAACCCGGCCACAGGGCCGGATGCATCGATTACCACGCGGCCCAGCGCGGATTGACCGTTTGCAAAGCAGACTTGCCGCCGCGATTCCTTTTCCGGCGCGATGTCCGTCACCCGTTCGCCCAGCCGCACCTCGGCGCCGAGCGCCCTGCACTGCCCGGCCATGTCCGCTTGCATACGCGGCCTGTTGACGATACATCCCGCGTCTTGCGCGGTATGCTCGATTTTCGAACCGTTTGGGGAGTGAAGCACAACCGTGCTGATGTAAAACCGTGTCCACTCCGGCCTTTCTCCCGCCGCCGCCTTGAACTGCTTTGTCCACACGCCTTCGGCGCAGGCGATGGGCTTTTCCCACGGCACTACCTTGTCAACAAGGAGAACCGACGGTTTCGGCGCTGCTGACAGGACCCTCAGTGCCGCGCTCAGGCCCGCGGGCCCGGCGCCGATAATGACGATGTCGAAGGTTTCTTGCATTGTTGGCATAATTGGCATAATATACTTCAGGAAATGCCGCTTTGGCCCGTAATGCCGCGCGTTTCCCTCCCCGAAAAAGCCCCGGCTGGCAGTACCTTGCGCCCAGGTTTTTTCTTGCTTTCTGAATACCGCAATAGTAAATTTTGCTTGGGACTGTCCGGACTCGTGCGTCAGTCCGCTCACCGGGCGGAATAGCGGCGCGCCGGGGCGTTGGAACAAACGTTTTCTTACCTGATCCTCCACAGAGGTTTTCGATGAACAAGATAGCCGCGATCCTGATGGTTTCCGCCGCAGCGCTGTTCGCCGAGGACGTGGCGGTCTTTCCGCCCGAAGGCGTCAATACCGATCGCAGTTACATCGAGGCCTTTGGCATGGTTCTCGCCCAGAAATACGCCAAGGTATCCGGTCTCAAGGTAATGTCTCCCCTTAAAGCCGCCAAGAGCGCGCCCATCGACTCCAACCACGTTCAGGCAGCGGCAAAACTTGGCGTATCGGAATATCTGGAAATCGAGGCTGTCGGCCTGTATTTGAGCAAGAAAGAGGCAAAGGAGCTGATTCATGATTCATCGGGCGGGACCAACGTGTACGTGAATGTTGACAACAGCAACTCCGGCGGCGGCAGCGACGACCAGGAAAAGCTGGACAATCACAAGACCATCGTCACCGTCTCCCGGATGGATAAGAACGGCGGTGAAATTTACAAGGTGGAAATGACCTTGGTAACCTACGGCGACATAGAGGAGGCGAGCGATCGGATCGCCGAGGCCCTGTGGCGGAAAGTCCCGATCGAACAGACCCGTACCATGACGAACATCACCCGGCGCGAAGGGATGGGCAGCAATCAGATGTTCAGCCTGAAGCGCAAGGGAATTAAGATCGGCGGCATCTATCCCTATGGGTGGAACTCCACGACGTTGTCGTCCATCGTCACCATCGGGTTCAGCATGCGATTCGACGCCGAAAAGTATTTCCTCGAGATCGGCGGAGGAGGGAAGATTCCCACGGCGATGTACACCACGTCCGCGCGGTCGTACGGAGGCGGGTATCTCGATGTGGGAGGCAACTACTATCTCAAACCCGGCAATGTGGCCTGGTACATCGGCGGCGGGGTGAGCCCCGGAATATATTTCGCAACGTCGTCGGACGCATCCCCGGGCGTGTCTTTCGCTCTCGCACCGTACCTCCAGACAGGAATCATGTTGCCCCGGATGTCCAAGACGGCATTCTATGTTGAGGTACGCGTCGCACAGCACATCATGCCCGTCACAACGACCTACCAGTCCGACAGCACCACGATGTACGGATCAACAACGGTTTCAGGGACTCAAGTTCTCCGTCCGCTGGAGGCCGGGATAAATTTCGGGATTTGCTGGTAGGATCGGAATTACTTTGCGCTCCCTTGTGCCTTGCGTTTGGGCGCGCCCTTACCGGAATTGACTTTTGCGCAGTAAGTAGCTTTGACTGACGTTGACGTTGTATTCCTTGCACAGCTCGCGCAGCTCGGCATTGAGTTTCTCCAGTTCGTTGTGATAGGAATCGTCTCCCCCTTGGAATTCTACGATGCCCTGCCGATGATTTACCGGAAATTTGTTGATCAGCGCATTCTTCCGATCGAGTTCATTAAGCCGGTTTTCGATAACCCGCCTCTCTGTTCGGAAATCGGTGTCGCCATGCTTCTTTCCGATTGGAGAGGCAGCGTCAAGCGTCCTTTGTGACATCGCGCGGGCTGGCGAGCGTTTTTGAACGGTGAGAATAAGAAGAAAGGCAAGAAGCGCCAGCTCCAGGAGGATTGGAACGGCATTGAGCGTATCGAGCGGCATATTCGGGCTCTTCTTTTCCACTGCAAATATCTGTGGTATTTCAATAGTTAGACCTCTCACACTCGTCTCTTGTTTCCGGAGGATTAAGGCGCCTTCACAACCCTTTCACATTTCCGGCGGGGCACAATAGAAAAAGTGATAAATCAAGAAGCTGACTTGACGATAGAAACGGTTTCTGGCAGAATATTGGTGGAAGACATATTGAACATAAAATGCTTGTTAGAAAAATACCTGTCCAAAGGACGCGGCGTCCATTATATCGGCACGCCGCGCCCGTCGCAAAGGCAAGAACATCGTATGCCGTGAAGTAGCTCCAACACGGAAAAGGTCATGATCGATGCGTCATCAATAGCCGACAACCATGCGCCTCATGACTCCGCTCGGAGCCACGGTATAATAAATACCCGGGGAAAGCTTTAGCGCTGTCGTGGAATTTGATACAATGCGGCGTCCTCGTATGTCAACTACATAGCTGCCCTGCGATGGAATGCCGCGATACTCCGGACGGTTCTCGGGCAACGGTGTGATGGTGTGTACGGTCTGGTTGATCCAAACAGCCGGGTGGTTCAGTCTTACGCCCGCGGCCAAGCGGAGAATCATTGTCCAGGTGTTGGTAGGGTAATGGGCAAGCCATATGGTGCCCGAGTCCGGCATGCGACTGCCGGCACAGGAATCCGGGTTATTGGCGCAATTGCCATAGGCAAGGCAATCCAAATCCCCTACGATATAACTGGTGTCGTTCGTGTACCTCCAGTCCTTGAAATCCGACCAGAAATTGCTGGAAAGATCAGTTTGACCTTTCGTAGAGTCTGTAGAACTAAGGAATAAATATTTACGGGGTGCCCAGTTTACACTGACGGCCATGGTCATTTCAAGAGCGGTTAGCCAGGCCACTGCAGGCGCGTTCATTTCCTGGAAAGGAAGTAAGACAAAGGATTTGTGCCTCAGGAGGCAGGCTTCATCAGCAAGGCAGCCGCACCATTGGTCGTACCCGGCATTGAAGCAGCTGATTGCCCCGTTATGTGATATTGTGCACATGCATCCCATTTGAGGAATACTTGCTGCGGCCGGGTGCCACTCATTGGCTTCGGTGGCAGCGGTGCCGTTACTGGGAAGGGTAACCATTACCGGCCCAAAATTAACCACTGCCGAAGTAATGTCTTCTCTGGCAAAAAAATGATTGCCGGCGCAGCCCATTACGAACTCCAACTGCGAGGTGAATTGGCAGATTATATGGTCTGTGCCGAAGGTCGGTGCGGCATTTGCCGAAAAGGTGACGGGAACCGAGTGAACGACTTTGTCGCCGCTTGCTCTATAGACGATTTCCAGGTTCCCGCTGGGAGCGTTCCACCAGAAATTACAGCTACCGTCACTGGTGGAGGGATTAGTTGCCGGTACCGAGGTCTTGAACTGGCCATCAATGCGGATGAGTTTGATCCCGCCGGAGTTGTACAGCACCCACTGGCCATCTTCGGTTATGTCGGTACTGTTGGTGTGATCGCCCGTTGTGTTTGTAATCAATGTAGGAGCGTTCGTGCCCAAAGCAGATTTGTAAATCCCGCCGTTATTTGAACCGGCGACAACAGTTCCCGCAACAGGAAGAGTGGCCCCGGAATCCACATAGTGCGTGATGTTCGCCTTATGGACAAATGCCGGACATGTCTGTGCCCACGCCATGCCAACGCACACGAGAAAAGCCGCAGCTAACCGATACATGTAAATTCGTATCATGTTCCTCCCTTTATCATGGTTAATCGGTTTACTTCCATACCTCTTTTTTTCACGATCATCTAAACTGACATTGATTATAGACGTGTACGCGTAGATGTTATTCTACGTGTTAGAGACATTCCCACTTATGTTCCCAATTATGATTAATATAAACGCGCCTGGTACTGTTTAACGGAAAATGATGGCGAAGAAGGTTGTTATCTGTTACACAAACGTGTAACAAGCAATTGTTTGACGTCAGCAGAAAGTGGACAGATTGGCAGTATGAGATAGGAGAAGGTTTTGGGCTTCATCGGACTGTTGCCCCGTAACGCCCAATTGGGCCGGACAATCTTCTGTAGTATGCCCACCGCTTTCCAGCATTCCCCTCCCTTTTCTCTCTCAAACGCACGGAAACGGTACTTGGGATCAGTCCGTGGCTGCCGACGAGCAAACGACTCTCCGACTGCCGTGCCAAGTAGTAAGCAACTGTAAAGAGACAAGAAACTGAATTGTGATATTGTGTGGTGTTCATGGTCTTTGTTAAAGTTAAAAGTGTACCCCGAAGTGCACCCTTTTTCGGGGGATTTGGTAGTATTTCGTGGGAAAGCGACATCATGCGAAGAAAACAAAAAATCCGTAGAAACCTTGGAATTCATTCAAATTTCAGCAGATTTCCTTGTATTTTATCCTCATGCGCCCTTAGCTCAATTGGATAGAGCATCTGGCTTCGGACCAGAGGGTTGTGGGTTCGATTCCTGCAGGGCGCGCTCTTTTTCCACCAAAAACCGCTCATTTCTGCGTTCTTTGAGGGGGTTGCGGACTGTCTTCCTTTGCTGAACCTAATAACTGCTTTTCAATAGCTCTATTGTAGCTTCTGGATTTTCAACATCCACAACCACTTTTGTGTATTCCTCATTCTTAAGTTCAATTTCAATAGCAACATTCTTATAAACTCTGCCCCAAATTCCTTCTTGCCTCTTACCAAATACGTTCCAGCAGCAATAATCCCAGGCACAGATGTGCCGGGAAATCTAAGCCCCTGAGGACACATCTTCATTGGAGCAATTTTAACATTTACTACATTGCTTGCATTGATCGCAAATTGGCTTTTCAACGCAAGGAGTTTATGAAAGCCCACTATGTTAATTACAAATGTTGAGCCTTCTAGATGTACCGATACCATGTTTTACTCCTTCATCGCCAACGCAGGGCTGCCGACAATTTGCAACGCCAAAACACCTGCACTTATTGTCAAGAACATCAATGCAAAGAGTTTTTGTCTCATGTGGCAAATCCTTTCATTAAGGGTAAGTAGGCAACTTTCGGAGTTAAACAAGAGGTAGTCCGCGTGAACATCCAATGGCTACAGTTAGAACGAACCGGCACACCGAATCTTTATGGAAGTTCCTCCACTAGAAGTCCTTTTGCAATACTCACTTTGCCATTATCTATTTCCTTGCCTTAAGGCATTTTTCCAAGAACCCCCTATCACGCGAAATCAGATCGTCGTTCCTCACCGTAACAGGTTGGGGTTTTGAAAGAAGATACTCTTTTGTGAAATACGACCGAGTGTCCTTTTTTGGATTTGCGGCAATAATATCTTTTGTGCTGTGCCTGTAAACGTAAACGGTTCCGCCCTGGTCCGCCACTCTTTCTTTTTCGGTAAACCAGACGTCATCAAGAACGGCCCCCTTCTCGATATGTTCTAATTTGTAAACGCCACTGCACACCAAACGTACCGAAGGTCGAATTGACTGAGGAGGGATTGTCGGCTGAACTGCTTGCGGTTGGCCGGTCGTCTTCATCGGCACAATCGAAGATTGGGTTACCATGATAGTGATTGTGGTATTGAGTGATTTGCATTCCGGATTGTATGCCTCAATCTCAACACGATGTAAACCGGGTCTCAATTTTTGCCCTTGTGCCGAAAGTAATAATTTTTGCGGATACGCCATTATGAATTTCTTGTCAAGACTTGAAACCTTAAAGAAGGGAAGAGTATCCGTGGATATATGCATGAGTGCCTTCAACGAATCCAGAATGGCAAACTTCAAGTATCTCAAATCAATTCTTGCAGACTTGGATTGCTGTACCGTGTACGTCTTTGTATCTTCCCTTTTGATATAGAGCTTGCTCTTTGGAATTCGAATGGCATTTGCTGTGGTCGAAATTGTTTCTTTCTTTTGAGAATTATCCGCGCCAAGACCCGCGGCATCAACTTTGTGAGAATGAGAAGAATAATGCAAATATCCTGCAAAAAGCAGCGCAAACGCCAAACATATTGTCGCTGCAGCGAACGCTGTTCTTTTTAGACGGGACATCCTTTCGCGCTTAACCTGTTCTTTCTTTTGCTTCAAATGAAGTTCCGTCATCTCATTGAGAATGTTTTTCCCTTTTTTCCCCCCGATCAAATCATATATTCTTCCATAAAAATCAGAACCCGTTTTCTTCTCAAAAACTTCCAGCCGCTTGATCAATTCGTCCAGTTTTGGACAATATACCCTTTCTCCGGGTTTCTTGATAAAACCGAAGAAATTTCCAAGTATTGGCACATAATTGTATCTTCCACCATTCTTTGCATACCAGCCGACATTATCTTTTTTTGCAAACGGAAAGACATATTTCTTCTTGTTTTTCTTCTCCAAAGATGTAAGATAATCCGTCGAACCAAAATTTTCCTCGAGAGACTTTTTGTCAAGCACCGTGACCAAATACTCTTTCAATTTATTCTTTGACACACGCTCCAAAAAGTAAGTTCCGCACGATGTGGCACTCGAGACCAGTGCGGAAAACAATTTCGGAAAAACAGCGACATAATCCCGTACTTTTCTTGTGTTAAAACCGATATCATGAAAAGGACTAAAGCATTTGCCGATCGAATCAGGTGCGGTTCTTAGCGATTGCCCTAAAACACGTCGTTCCTCGTCGGTTAGTGTGTACTTTTTGAGGAACTCCGGTTTCCTTCCTGTGAATATCTGATAGATGATCAGAGCGGTTTCAAAAATATCGATGGATTCTCTGTCGTACCTTGTTTTGGGAAAAGAACCCTGCATGTTTTTGCCGAGCTCAACAAGTTCTTCCGGGAGGAAATCCCTTACCGAGGATGGAATACTGTTGAAGTAATTCGTTAAGATAATAAGGTCCCTGTCGCTCACCAGGACCCTTTCGAGGGACAACCCGTTGTGGACATCCGAGGAGCTATGGATTCTTTTTATTTCGCTGCAGACATCGAGCGCAAGAAAGCCCTTTTCCTGAATGGTAAAAGGGCATTTGGAAAGAACGTCCTTCAATGTTGCGTTGGGAGAAATACTAACAATGTAGATCCTGTGGGAGTCGTCGTAGTAGAAGGAGTTGAAAGCGATATTCCGCAATTCTTTTGCTTTGTCTCTTTTGGACAATACCGTCTTTAAAATATTGCCCAGACTTTGCTCCGAATCATACGTTCCGGTTTCTATGACGACGTCCTGGCTTTCCTTGCCGAAACCCCTTTTCCCCATATAAACTTCATCCGGAACAATCTCCGTGGTGACCTGGGTGCTCACCGTGCTGTCCACCGGCGTTATGCCTTTTTGTACTGTTGCAATTCCGGGACCGGCATCAGTCATAGTCGGCCACTCCCAGCCTCGCATCCAGACTCATGAGTCTCGATTCCAATTCTTCCGCCTTGTTTCTATAGCGAGGATAAATTTTTCTGATACCGGAATATATCTGATGAAAGAAATTCAACTGTGATGTGTGGACGGCCGTGTCGGCGATCTTGTCTGTTTTGAACATGCCGCCTAAACGCTTTTCGATACTAGACAAAAGCTCTTCAACGGACTCGTTTTCTTTTCCCCCTATCTTGCATAACGATAAAATGAGCTGGGTCAATCTTCTTCCCCCCTTTTCATTAAACATTTTATCAAACAACGTTCCGTCGCTGAAACGGTCCGCGTACCGCCTGCAGCGCTCGGAGCAGATACTTTGAGTCCTCCTGTAGAGGTTCTGGACGACTTCTTCCACGGTAGGCTGTCTGCCCAACTCCCGCTGCAATCTTCCTTGGTGACTCTCGAAAATGGCCTCATAATAACTTTTTAGCGCCAAAACTTCCGCGATATCTTCCACCCCGCTCTGCCAGGAACGCTCTATGATCCTGTTAAAAAGTTTCTCATTGGAAGAGCTGAGCTCCATCAGCCCCTTTGAACTGTTAAGTCCCGCACCGGATCTGTTTATGTAAAGATCTTTCGCATCCGATTGAATTAATTTGACCGCGAAATTCGCCGAAGTTATTGTTTTGCTCTCGAAGTAGCTTTGTCCCGTCAACTCCGTAAAAAGAACCGGACCGTTGAGAGAAGAGATGTCGGCCTGTTCCGGAACTATTTCAATGTAGTAACGAGCGGGAGCATTCATCGTCCAGCCCTTGTCTTCGCTCACCCTGTATTTTCTATAATTCAAGATGCAATACTTTTCATTTGCTTCTTCGAAAATCGCCGTTATGGCCGGATCTATGTCGATTCGGGGACGATCGAGATTCAACTTGCTGGTGTAGTACGGCGTACCGATAAACGTGTCGTCCGCTTTGGTGAGCATCGATTTTCCGCTCAAGCTTTGAATGTGGGAAACCCCGAAATCGGTGAGCACCACAATGCCGTTTATATCCACCAGAATGTTGTCCGGTTTTATGTCGCGGTGAACGATGTCGTGTTTGTGTGCAACATCCAGAGCATCGTGCATTTGAATCTGGATGGCGCATACCTCTTCCGGGAAAAGACCTTCTTCGTGAACATTAATGGTATCCGCCAGACTCTGGCCGCGTATGTATTCCATCACGAAGTATAACTGATTCTTTTGCGTTGTTCCGGAATCATACAGCTGTATGATGTTCTTGCAGTAAGGAAGCTTGGCCATTGTTTCGGCTTCCCTGAGAAACCTTCCGATGCGTTCTTTTCTAAAATTGCTTTCGTCGAGCGGATCGTTAGAGTTCCCAATCTGCTTTATCACATCGTCATTGCCCAGAAACTTCACGATTGCCTTGAAATCCGGAATCAGTTTGTGTTTTGCGATATAGAGCCTGCTCATTCCTCCCTCTGCAAAATATCCTTCAGGTATCCACGTATCATAAGAAACCAGGGCGGTTCCTATTATGGAAGCGTCTTCTATCCTGAATTCCACACTATTACTATCTATTGTTGATGCCATGATTTCCCTCAACCACCACTCGCGGATGATGATGCCCCGCACTCCAGCCCACATGAAATTATACGGTTTCCACCGCTTATAGTCAAATTGAAGAACCCCGCCGAAGCAAGCTTAGATCAGTTGTGTCTTTTGCAGGGGCTTTGGGGTATTTCGCCCCGTGGTCCCGGCAATGCTAAACCCTTGAAAGATTCCTTCGAAACGGCGTCCTGTACATTTGCCGCCGACCATGTTATAATTGATCCGTAAAACCTGTGAAAAGTGCCGCATATTTGACTCTCTCCTTGAGGCAATGATTGAGCGGACCGACGTGCGGTTTTTGGCAAGGTGAAGAAGTAGATTAATACTCTGGCAAATAAATATGCACAAAACAAGACATCACAAACACTTAGTAATGAAATGACAATGCATTCACTGTGGAATTCCCGCAGTTCCAAGTGCTTGCAAGTCCGCATGGAGGGACTATGATCGGTTTTAAGAGCGCCTTGGCTGTTCTGTTGTCACTTGGGATAACCGTGGCTTCGCAAAACAATATTGACATACTAAAATCAGGAGTTGAAAAGTGGAATAAATGGAGAGAGGAAAACCCGGCAGTCATACCCGACCTTGAGAAAGCCGACCTTCGGGCGGCCAACCTTGGAGGAGCAAACCTTCGGGAAGCCACACTTAAGGGGGCCAATCTTGGAGGAGCAAACCTTCAGGGCGCATTTCTTGGCAAAGCCAACCTGCATGGAGCTTTCCTTCGAAGGGCCAACCTTCACAGAGCCGACCTTGTAAAGGCATTTCTCGGGGAAGCAAACCTTCATGGAGCCGACCTTCGGGGAGCCTACCTTGACAGAGCCAACCTTGAGAAGGCCAACCTTGGTGAAGCCAACCTCGAGAGAGCCAACTTCGGAGGAGCCTATCTTGGAGGAGCCAACCTTCATGGGGCCGACCTCCGGGGAGCCTGTCTTGACAAAGCATACCTTCGGGAAGCCAACCTTGAGAAAGCCGACCTCCGGGGAAGCGACCTTCAGGAAGCAAACCTTGCGGAAGTCAACCTTACGGGAGCCAACTTCGGGGGAGCCGACATTGGGGGAGCTTACCTTGAGCAAACCGACCTCAGTAAAGTCAAATCGTTTTACAAGTCAACCCTTGACCCGGAGATTTTGTCAAAAATAAAGGCCGCCTGGCCCGAAAAACTTGCAACTGCGTGGGATGAAACAAGAAAAGATTGGGTTGTCGATAAGGCACTGCTCGAACAGATTAAGAAACCTGACTGGCACGGGTGGACGGAGGAAGAAGAATAGAGCACGATGCTCCTCCGCCCCAACTGCCGCTGCTATTTCCGAACCGTTGCCGCGGGCACTTCTTAGGGTATCCCACAGTCTGCCGGAGAACAATCTCCTGATCCGGTCTCAACTGTAGCGCCTTGGCAAGCTCCTGTTTGTCTATAGAAGCCCCGACGACCGTTGCCAAGCCTTCCGACGCGCAGTACAGGTAAATATTTTCACTGACAAAACCGGCATCTGCGCTTGCAAATGTTTTCGCGTTGCCGTGTGCGTTCTTTGCGGTTTGGGGAATAATCCGCGACAAGGATTACGTTAACGGGAGCATCCTTCACATAAGCTTGCGTGCCGGCCCGTTCGCGTATATCTTTGTTGGAGACATACGCAAGCGTATTCCTGCCGCCTATGCAACTGGCCGGCTGCGCGCCATCATGTTCTTCACCATTTCGGGAACTTTGTCCAATTCCGATTTTGAAATAACCTCATGTGCGCCGGCTTTCCGGGCAGACTCTTCAAAATGATCTGTCCGGTGAACGCTGGCGACAAGAATCTGTAGGGCCGGGTACTGCCGTCTGATCCTTTCCACCAGTTCGATCCCGCTCATGCGAGGAAGCGAAACGTCCGTTATCACCAGGTCAGCGTGCGCACTTTCGAGCTGTTCGAGTGCAGCTTCGGCGGTGTCGGCTTCGCCGCAGACGACAATGTCGTCGGTCGATTGTTCCAAGTTGAGCTTAAAAAGAAGACGCATCTCCGGACGATCGTCGACGATAAAGACTCTTATGGGCATGTGTTCTTCTTTCGAGATGAGAATGCGTAATCACTCACGAGCACTCAGGGCGCACACCACAGGCCTTCTTCATTCTAAAATAACTGTCACCCTCTCCAATTCAAAAAAAACTACCTTCAATTCTCCTGAGAAGGTATTTTTCACAGTGGTTCCGGCGTTCTTTCTCCCGGCAAGCAACTCCGCGAGAGCACGGCGGTCGCGGTTCTTCGCTCTCCCGGACAACCCGGCTTTTCAAAGGTCGCCATGCTCCCCAAAACAAACCTTCGGAAACCGTTTGACGACGGCGTAAAAGAGGAAATACGCTCGGCCGTCAGTATTGCGGACGTGGTGGGCCGCCACGTGGCGCTCAAGCCCGCCGGCCAGAATTTGAAGGGCCTGTGCCCTTTTCACAAGGAAAAAACGCCGTCATTCACCGTGTCACCGTCCAAAGGGATTTTCTATTGCTTCGGCTGCCACAAGGGCGGCGACGTGTTCAACTTCCTCATGGAACTTGAGGGGCTCACCTTTCCGGAAGCTCTCAGGCTTCTTGCAGACGAGGCGGGAATACCGCTCAATCCTTCGCACCACCAAGCCTCTTTCGCGCCTGCCGCAGAGTGTCAGTCTGGGGCTCCCGAACCGCCAAAGGACGAACTGTTCAGGATCAACGGGCTTGCCCTGGATTTTTTCTACCGCCAGACGCGCAATTTTCCCAAGGCCATCGAGTACTTTGTTTCGCGCGGGCTGTCCAAAGAGACCATCCGCGAATTCAGGCTCGGGTACGCGCCGCCGGAATGGTCCGCGTTTCTCGCGTTTTCAAAAAGCAAGGGCATCGCCCAGAAGGCGGTTGTCCAGGCCGGACTCGCCATTGTCAAACAGGACACGGGCAGCGCCTACGACCGGTTCCGCGACCGCATCATCTTCCCTGTTTTCGACAGCGCAAAGCGCCCCGTTGGATTTGCCGGACGCGGGCTCACCGCAGACGCGACGCCCAAATACCTCAATTCTCCGGAAACGCCGTTGTACCAGAAAAACAAGATCCTGTACGGCTTCCATGTTACCCAGCGGTATGTGCGGGAAAGCAAGAGTGTGATCATCGTGGAAGGATACATGGATTTTCTCGCACTGTACCAGGCCGGCATCAAGAACGTGATCGCCACGTCGGGGACAGCGTTTACCGACACGCATGCCCGGACCCTCCGTCGCTTTACAGACAAGATCTTCCTCGTGTTTGACGGCGATGCCGCGGGCATCGAAGCCGCGCGCCGCGCAGTCTTCGTGCTTGCGCCGTACAATTTCAACGTCCGTGTGCTCACCATTCCAAACGATGAAGACCCGGACGATTTTGTCAAAGCAAAAGGGCCCCAGGCGTTTAATGACCTTCTGGAGCGTTCATCCGTCGATTACATGCGGTTTACGATTGAAAAAACAGCAGCGGACAATAAGGCGGACACACCGTACGGGAAATCGGCCACGCTGAGCGCACTGGCTCCCCTGGCGCAGTCGCTCACCGACGCCGTCGTGCAACGTGAGTTTGTCAAGCAGATCGGCGAGTTCCTTTCGCTAGGGGAAGATGTGGTGTACCAGCGGATCGGCCGGACGCGAGGACCGCAGACGCTGCAGGGTGGAATCCAACAATCACCCGATGCGGACGCCGCCTATTTCGGAACCATAGAAGGCGTCTTTATCCGGCTGCTGCTCACAAATCCGGATCTTATCCCGGAAGCCCGCCAGTTTATTCTGCCCGAAACGTTTACCGACCAATTCTCCGGTGAATTATATTTAGATTTACTCAAAAGTTTTGATGAAAATGAGAGGCTGGAAACGCTTCTTTCAAGGGCAGGCGACGAAGCCAAGCGCATGATAAGTTTCGCTTTTGCAAATGAAACACGAGAGTCGGACTCACGCGAAGAACTCATTCACACGATGAAGCGGCTTCAGGAAAAATTTCTAAGATGTAAAGTAAATGAAACTCGTGTGTTGATAGGGAAAGAGCCAAGTAAACGAAGTGTCCTGCTTGAAAAACTGAGAGAGTTGTCCTTACAATTGAAAGCGCTTAACGGACAATAATGGCCGCAACCGAACCTCAATCCGCCCTGTCCCTCGAGAAGATTGCAACCAGGCTTCGCAAGCTCGCTTCGCTGCAGGGATTTGTTACCCCGGACCAGATCGAAGAACTCGCCCCCACCATCGAGGAACGCGACAAAGTAGAAACCATCCTCGAACGGGAAAGCATCAGCATCAACGCATTGGTATCAGAAAAGAAGGAACCGGTGCTCGACCGCCGCCCGCGGCGGATGATTTCGGTACGGAGGATACCGCGTTACGCCGACCCGACCTGGGTCTATCTCAACAGCGTGGGCCGCGTGCCGCTCCTGTCGCGCGACCAGGAAGCCCAGTACGCCATGCAGATGGAGTCGGCGCAGGAAAAGCTTTTCGACATGGCGTTCCGCTCGCCCATCGCACTCGATAGCCTGTACCGCATCGCCGCCGAACTCAGGCGCAACAAGCTCGAATGCGGCGATGTGCTGCAGTTTGAAGAAGAACTGCTCGACAACAAGGTGGAATGCGAGAAACGGCGTCACGCGTTTCTGCGGACCGTTTCTCATGTCAAGCACAAGAATAACCTGTACGACCGTTTCCTTGAAAAATTTAAGACCGTCCACGCCAGGAAGCGCAAGGATGAACTCCGCGAAAAGGTCGATGTGCTGCGCAAGGAAAGCATCGACCTGTGCCGGCAGCTTAACCTCAACACGAAGCAAGTGCAGCACATTCTTGACAAGTTCAAGGAGCATCTCAAGAACAGGGACCAGGAATCCCTGCTCGCGGAATTCAAGAAATGGGAAGACGAGCGCAACCAGGCAAAATGCGCCATCATCGAGGCGAACGTTCGGCTCGTGGTGAGCATCGCCAAAAAATACACGCTGAGAGGCATGGAGATCATCGACCTTATCCAGGAAGGCAACCGCGGGCTCATCAAGGCAGTGGAGAACTTCGACTATCGCAAGGGATATAAGTTTTCGACGTACGCAACGTGGTGGATCAAGCAGGCGATTTCGCGCGCCATCAACGACAAATCAAAAACCATCCGTATCCCGGCCAACACGCTCGACCTTGTCAACAAGACCATCCGCTACTGCCGCAAGCGCGTCACCGAAGTTGGCACCGAGCCCACCCACGAAGAGATTGCCCGGGCGCTCGGCTATACCGTCAACAAGGTACAGATGGCGCTTGAGTATTCAATGGACCCGATTTCACTCGACATGGAAATCGGCAACGACGGCAGCACCACGTTCGGCGAATACATCGAAGACACCAAGGCCGAAGATCCTGCGGAGAGGATGTCGGTTATCAAGCTGCGCGAGCACATCAAGACCGTACTCGATTCCCTCGCCGACAAGGAACGGGAGATCGTTACCATGCGGTTCGGACTCGACGACGGCAGGATAAAGACCCTTAAGGAGATCGGCGAAGCGTTCAATATTTCCCGGGAGCGCGTTCGTCAGATCGAAACCAAGGCCCTTTCCAAGCTCAAACACCCCAGCCGCACAAAGCAACTCGCCGCGTGGAAGGAAAACCGCGACGATATGTCCATAGACGATATGTAATTCCTTCTTGTCAGTTCTGTTCACCCCCCTAATGCCTCATTCATACCTTTTCCCCGCGATTTCCACCCATCCGCCCGGATGCCGTGCTTTCGGGTCACGGTGCGTATAATGGATAACCCCTCCCTTGTCGTTCCATTCATATTCCCCGAAAAACCGTACCGTGTCCCCTTCCCGGATCGCCCTGATCTTCGCCGCGATATCGATGTTATGCTCAATCAAAACCGTCTGTCCCGTTCCCAGCCTGACAATAAATCTCTGATGCCTGATGCCGCTGTTATCATCCGGCAACACATCGGTAACCACGCCTTGTCCTGCGACCCGCAGATTGCTCAGGCGGTTTGCAAAGGCTCTGGCCAGTATGGCATCGGATTTGGCAACGCTTTGACCGGCAAATGAGTTCCGGGGGTTGTTTACCGTGGAAAGGCGGTGAACATAAAAAGTCAGGAGGCCGGCCAACAGGACCGCGGAGACGATAAACGGGCTTTTGAGCCGGCTCTTATTAATTTTTTTTCCGCCGTTATTTTCCCGAACCACCATTTCCCTCTCCCGGCATTCCCTATTTCACATCTGCGTGGACCGGTACACTCAGGAGGATTCCTATTTCTTTGCCGCGGAATCCAATGCGTTCTCGACCGCTTTCTCAAATGCCCTGGTGGTGATGGTTGCGCCGGAAACGATGTCTATCTGTGGCGACTGTTTCCTGATGATTTCCGCGGCTGCCTTGGCATTCAGGTCTTTGAACATTTCCATCTTTCTATTGGTGTTCTCGATTCCCACAATTTTCCTGCCTTTGACCGTGACCCGAACATCGTACGTCCATCGGCCTTTGTGGTATTTCCCGTTGTAAACACCATCCGCGACTCTTGTAAGGTCCACGCTGCTGATCACGAGTTTCCTGATTTCTCCCATGCCAAGGTTCAGGACGACAAACAGGATGACTGCAATCACCAAAAGGCCGCCGATACAACTCAGGACAATCCGGACCGTTTTCATGTAAAAAGCCCCCTCGATAAAATGGTGATGACTGGGAATTCCGGTTCAAAGAATATCCTTTATGCCGGCTGGCCAAGCAAAGTTTGGATACCGTCCGACGCCGTAAAGTGAATCCAGAAAATAACCCATTATTTGAGAACCTTTTCCCCGTATTCCCGTTCTAATATAGAGGGTACGCGAGAAACGGGCTAAGGAGATGTATGTATTCCCGGCCTCCCGAAGACGACGATGATGAGGGAAAAATCCGGAGCAACGCCGAGTTCCTGGCGGTTTTGGAGAATCGGGCGGACATTTTTTTCATCGAATCCGGCACCAGGCTGCACGCCGTTGAAGCTTTGGCCCTGGTGATCGGCGTGATCTTCGGCATAGTGCTGTGCACCATGCCCATGAGAAAAGTCGCTCCCGGCTTCTATCGGAATAGTCAGAAAGAGCGAATTGCGAGGCTCTGGCGCGGTCCGAATCAATCATTGACAAAAAGAATCTCCCCGACCGAAGAGATCGGCGCGGGGACTTCTGGTGGAACGGAATCCAAAACTGTTTCAATAGCCGAGTATGCCAGGGCGAGCCAAAGAAGTGCTGTCCTCCCGACTCAGGTAAAGGTTCGAGGTATACGGTCTCCGGTGGAGAGCACGGCCAAGGGAAACGACAGCCTCGCGCGCCGGGAGAATCCAAAAAAGGCCGAAGATGAAGCGAATCTCATAAGCTTCGGGAATGCAAACAAGACGAAGGGGAACCGCGCCGACGCGTTTGCGGCATTCAGGCGCGTACTCGACCAGGATCCGCACAACACTGCCGCCCTTGCCGGCATGGGCGATTTATTCCTTTACACCGGACTTCTTGATTCAGCGGTAGACTTTTATAGAGCCGCCATTGCAGTGAATCCGCACGTTGCCGCGTACCACAACGGACTCGCCTCCGCACGTTATTATATTTCGACTTTTGCCGCCAACCCGCACTTTGCAGCGCGCAGGAAAATTCTCAATCCGGCACAGTACATCAAATCCCAGTACGACAGCGCAATAGCCGAATATACCAACGCAATTTCGCTCGACAGTTCCTGCGTTGATGCGTTGACCAACCGCGGAGTCCTCCGCGACATCCGCGATGACTTCCAAGGGGCGCTCAAAGACTATACCCTTGCCATAAGAATCAATCCATCGTGGGCCGACGCCTACGCCAAAAGAGCCGCGACGTACAAGACTTTAGGCGACTACAAAGATGCCATCAACGATTATACCGCAGCAATCAAACTCGACAGCAGTTCCTATACATTCGATCCCACTCTCCGTTTTGCAAATGCATACTTCGGCCGCGGTATTGTGTATTACAAGATGGGAGATCATGAGAGGGCCATAATGGATTTCGACAGTACCCTCATTCTTTCTCCCAACCATTCATTGGCGATTCTGAACAAGGCGATCACCCTGGGCGATGCAAGGCGGTACGACAGCGCCATCGTATGGTACACAAAGGCAATCGCCTTGCTTTCCCCGATGGAATATAGCGGGGCCCAGGAGCATGCTTATTTCGGCAGAGGCCTGATGTACAATCTGACAAATCAAGTTGATTCGGCGCTTAAGGATTTCAATCAGGCATTACGACTGAGGCCGGACGACCGTTACGCATACCTGCACCGGGGAAATGCCCTCATGATCCAAAAGAAATATGATGAGGCCATCGCTGATTACAAGAATGCCTTGGTGTTCCCGCCGCTTGCGGCCAAGTCCTGTTGGCGGATTGCCGAATGTTTTTCACTCAAGCAGGACAGGGAAGACGCTGTTGCCTGGCTTGGAAGGGCCGTCCAAAACGGATTCAAAGATTTTGCGGCATGGAAACGGGACAAGTCTCTCTCCATTTTGTGGAACGACAAAGAATTTATGGCTCTCACCAAATAAACCCGCTCGCAGGCCCTTGACGTCCGGTCATTGTCACTTCATCTGCTGTATCTCTTTGACAACCCCGTTGTAGAATTGAATCGGACCGCCGCTTGCTCCATCTATGGTAAGCGAAAAGCCATCAGGTTTGTCGCTGAGTTTGGCAAGCCTTCCGATGAACTG
>Ga0181527_1000406_pt1 | contig 50243 bp, 37 predicted proteins | sample PEATcosm2014_Bin_30_FD_119762 | JGI IMG/M metagenome (GOLD analysis project Ga0181527, IMG submission 119762) | Peatland microbial communities from MTU Mesocosm Facility, Houghton, MI, USA - PEATcosm2014_Bin06_60_metaG | ecosystem: Environmental > Terrestrial > Soil > Wetlands > Peat | place...
GACCCAACGCGACCGGTAGCAATGCACGCTCCACGTGGCGAAGAAATTGCTTCCTTGGTCGACGTCGTGGGTGCAGACGCGAGTCCGGAGACGGACCGAGAGCATTTTCAGCACCCCGGACGGGCCTATATGACGGCGGAGTATAGCGCTGCTCTCATTGGACGAGGGCTGTATGGCGGTGGACTGTATTCCGAAGAACAAGGTCTCGAACGTCATGAGAAGTATTTGCGCGAACTGAATCAGCGTTCCTGGATGGCGGGAGGCTGCATCTGGAACGAATTCGATAATGACGGAGAAACCTATGATCCGGTAATCCCGCATATTACTTCGTTTGGAATGACGGATATTTGGAGGATCCCGAAAGAGATTTATTACTTCTATCAGAGCCAATGGACGAAGAAGCCGATGGTGCACATTGTGGGGCACTGGACATGGCCAGGCGAAGAAGGGAAGACACGAATTGTCACGGTATTCAGCAACCAGGACGAGGTCGAATTGTTTCTGAATGGAAAGTCGCTGGGATCTAAAAAAAATATCTCAGGTACCGGATTACGCTATCCGCCTCGCATTTGGAAGGTAACTTATGAACGAGGAACGTTGAAAGCTGTTGCGAGGAACGGCAACAAAGAAATGAGCGACGAACAAAGAACCGCGGGACCAGCCTACCGTATTATGCTGCAATCGGATACTCCCAAAATAGTATCGGGGGATCGGGACAGTCTCGCTTATATCACCGCCTCGGTCGTGGACCGGTCTGGTGAAATTGTTCCCGACTCGTACCCCGCAATTACTTTCACCTCAGACGGGCCAGGTGAACTCCTGAAACAAATGTGGCTTGGACATGGGGCGGGTTTAACCTGGAACGCGATCGATGGCAGGACTCGAGTTGCCTTTCGCTCCACACCGCGTTCTGGAAGAGCAGTGATCTCAGCCTATTCTCCGGGACTCAGGACGGCGCAAATTTCTATCGAGGTAACAGCACCTGGGAAACTCGATGAAATGAACTATATAGACTCGGCCCCAAATGACGAACTTCAATGATCTATTGGTCTTATGTCAAAGGCGGAGGCGGAATCAAAATCATCCCCGTTCGCAATCTCCTTGAGTTGGCCGAGCGCTTCATGGTTGTCCTGGTCAAATTTGGCCTGTTTATCAGCTACTTCCACAAGGTATTGATTCTCTGCATCGATGCGCTGCTGCTCGAGTTCGGCATCGCGTTGCCGTTTCGCGGCAGCGGCAGCTTCCGCCTCCGCCGCGGCAGCTGCAGCAGCGGCACCATTATCGTTGTTTGAATTTCCGCATCTCGGGTAGCAAGCACCACAGTAGTAGTTGTAAGATGCCATCCCACGCGCTGACGGCTCGTCGCATAGGCTTCGGCCGGCCGGGGTTGGGATGTTCTGCGCCGAATTGGAGGAAGGGTGTCCGACCAGAACAGCACACACGAAGGCTACAGCTACGTGGGAAGCCCGCATGGAATTCTCCACAATGTCCACCCTGACCACAGACTCGACACTGATCATGCAACGGTGGTAGAGGCCCTGCGCTAATAGCAGGTGCCGGTCAAGCACAACTGCAAAAGAAGAAGCCCGCCGCGATTGCGGGCAGAGGCGGACAAGGTGGATATTGGGTCCCTTGGTGAACAGCCCATTTCCAAAAACTGAGGGCGGCAGGGTGCAGCTACAGTCTTGAAAATGCGCGACAGCCCATTAAAGACAGTCACTTGCGATCTCAGTGGCGAGATTACTCCCGCCATGTCGGCAAGGGTTTACCGATCCCCCTGGGCAACAACGTCAACTGTCGCCAACAGGCCCAGCATGAGCGGTGCGGCCACAACAAAGCATGAAAAGAGATGCAACCAGTGTCGTTTATTTTCAATAAGTTCTGGCTCTTTTCAAGGGAGCCCAAACCGCGTTTCCACCACAGCACTCCTCGTTTCACGCCTCGGCGATTCACCATGACCTTGCCGCCACCCGGAGATTCGCTCGTGGAGACATGCGATTTTCGAGGTTTGCTTTTACCACTCAGCTCCCAGATGATAAAGTCCCCCACATGATCCCCGACAAGCCAACTCGCCGCGAAGTCCTGACAGGGATCGCCGCAGCTTCTCTCTTCCCCATCGCCTCTCTTACAGCCGAATCCACAGCCTCCCCGCTTTGTTTCACCAGCGCAGTCGAGATGGCCCAACTTATTCGTGCGAAGAAGCTCTCTGCCCGCGAAGCGCTCACCGAGCACCTCAAGCAGATCGACCGCGTCAATCCCAAGGTTAACGCTATAACAGCGAGATAACCGATGCAGAAAAGAGCGACTCCGGCCAATTTTAAATGCGGTTGAATATCCTTGTCCGCAGGCACGGTCTGATCGATCATGCGCAGAAACTTCAGCCACTCCTGATGGCGGTGTTTCTACTGGCAGAGGCCGTAGACCTCGCCATTGGCGGTGTTCAGCGCGGCGAACAAAGTGGTCGTGCCGTTCATGCGTCATGGTCTGGCCGCGGCCTTTTTTTTGAGGGGCAGGCCGGGCTGTGTACGATCCAGAGCCTGAATCTGACTCTTCTCATCCACGGACAAGACCGGAAATTGACTCAGTTGCTCGGAGAGAGTAAGCTTCATAACGCAAAGGTAAGAGGGTGAAAGTAAAAGGCGACAGGATGAAAGGATCAGGCGGCAGGATGAAAGAAAAAGGTGACAGGATGAAGAGCGAACTTGAGAAGACCGGAACAACCGTGCCGGGACGATTTGCGCGCCTCGGTGGTTTGATTCTAGGATTGACGGCCCTCATGTGGTTTCTGCTGCGCGTCATCCCCAAGCCCAGCCGGGCAACCTACCCCTGCCAGCGAGCAGCCTTTCCCGTCGCCAGCGCTTTCGTCCTGTGGCTGTGTGGCTCGGTGGCCGGTATCTTCTCCCTGGCCGCTCTGCGCCAGTTGGTACGCCGTTACCGCTGGGCAGCCGTCAGTTTATGCGCGTTCACGCTCGTGGCCATCGGCGTGTGGCTGGTCCGCTCAAACGCCATAGCCGAAGCCAAGATCGCCACCCGCTACGACTTCCAGCCCAAGCAACGCAACGTCCCTCTCGGCGTAGCCCGCGGCGTCTATCCGGGTCGCGTGGTATGGGCTCACGATCCGAAGGCGGCCCACTGGACCGGCCATATCGAATCCACTGTCGATCAGTGGTGGATGGAAGGAAGCACCGATCAGGCGCGCGTCGACGCCATGCTGTCCACCACCCTGCGCCAGCTCACCGGCGCAGCCACCGACGACGACGCCTGGAAGACGATCTTCACCTACTACAACGGCCATGCCCGGGGCCTCGAAAAGACTGGCTACCATGCGGGCGAGATCGTTGCCGTCAAGGTGAACCTGAACAACAGCAGCGCCAAGGGGCCGGGGAATGTCATGAATGTGTCGCCTCAGGTTGCGCTCGCCATGGTTCGCCAACTGGTGAACCACGCCCATGTGGCCCCCGGGGATATCCTCATGTACGACGCGCAGCGCGATATCTACCCTGGCCTGCTGACCAAAATCTGGAGCGAGTTCAAGGATGTCCGCTTCGTGCAGCACGATGCGCCCAACCCGACCCTGCAGCAGAATCCAGGTTATGGCGGCTCGCACGGGCTGACGAAGGCGGAGTGGGTGGAGGGTGTCAGCTACTCTGCCAACAATTATCACGACGCCAAGCTCATCCCGCAGCAAGTCAAGGACGCGACCTACATGGTGAATGTCGCGGTGCTTAAAGCCCATTCCTATCCGTATACGGGGGACAAGGAAGATGAAGGGCAAACGGCCATCACCATGACGGGCAAGAACCAATTCGGTTCCATTAAAGGAACACCTGAGTTACACGAAGCCATCAACACCGACCGGCATGGAACACCGCACGCCTATTCGCCGATCGTGGATCTGGCGGCATCGCCTAACCTTGGCGCCAAGACTATTCTCTATGTCCTGGATGGCCTCTATTGCGCCCGGCGGCATTATTCTTACCCGATCCACTTTCCCAACGCGCCGTTCAACAATCCTGTCGAGCCCTATGCCAACACCAACTGGCCGTCAAGCATTCTCGCCTCACTCGACGGGGTCGCGCTGGATTCGGTCGGCCTCGATATTCTCCTGTCGCAGACCAAGAACAACATCGACGAAAACAATCACCCGAGAATCATGATCCGGGAGAATGCGGACGATTATCTCCAGGAAGAAGCCCTGGCCGATCACCCGCCCTCAGGCGCGGCCTACATCCAGAACGGCAAGCCAGTGAGCAGCCTCGGCGTCACCGAGCACTGGGATAACGACCTGAGCCGTCAGTATTCGCGCAACAAAGACCCGAAAAACGGCAAAGGCATCGAACTGATCTATTTGCCAATGCTCTGAAATGAGCGCCGGAGCAAATAGGCCATGGAACGCCGCGAGAGCGGCGTTTTACGGCGGAGTAAATGCATGGGCCGCCGCCGCGCGGGTTTCCGCTGCTTGGCATTCCTCTTCCTGGGGGGCCGTACTGGACTCCGCGCTTGCGTCGGGCGGCGCAACCGCTCCGGCGCGCAAGCGAATAAACTCGCGTTCGAACCCAGCGATCCGGCAAAGAGCTTCACCCTCATTTTGCCGGCGTGTGTGGCAGCGCCGGCACGGATGGACAGGCTGGATGAATCCGCACACCCTGAACCACGCGGTTGATGACACCGTCGGGGCTGGGGTTATCGGGGTTCAGCCCGATGCGCAAGCTCAAATGATAGCCGAGCAACTGCGGGCCCGCAATCTCATACGGTGTGCGCAGCGCGTCGTTTGCCCGCGGGGCAACGGCAGGAATGACCTCATCGAATAGACCTTCCGATTCGGCTGGATCGACGATGCCGGCCAAGTATCCGATCTTCTTCGCACGAAGCTCATGGATCAGATCTGCCTCATAGAAGCGGCGCACCGGATCGCTGGATAACAAGCACAGGACAAGGGTATCGGACTTGACGAAAGACATGGGGCCATGGCGAAGCCCGAGATAGGTCTCCGTGACGACGGGGAAGCGGCCGGCGGTCATCTCGAGCGTCTTCAGTCCGGCTTCCCGCGCCCAGCCAAGCGAGGGCGATGAGGACAAAACCACGACGCGGTCGCGGATGCGAGCCGCCAGGCGCCGGCATGCTTGATCGATCTCGGGCAGCAATGCGGCGGCGCGCCTGCTGTACACATCGACCGTAGCCGCTGCCGCATCGGGCTGAGCCAGGACAAGTCCGGCGAGGACCAGATTGGAGAACGAGCTGGTCATCACAAGACTGTGCTCGTTGGTGCGCGGGTCAAGGACAATCAGCCCGTCAAGCTCCGCGTGAGATAGTGCCCCGTTTTCATTACAGACAATGGCCAACTGCAGGATGTCCGGTCTAAGGGCGCGAATGCGCTCGACAACTGCGGCGCTTTCCGGACTATCGCCGGACCGGGCCAGGGAGATCACGGCGTCCACATCGTACAGGTAACATTCCGCATCGGCCAGCAGGTCGGTGGTAGGAACGGCAACTGCCCGGGGCCACGCCGTGGCGATGGCGCTGGCCGCATAGGCCGAGGTGCCCGCTCCGGTCAGCAAGACACGAGCCTGTTGCAGCCTAGCCGGCAGTTGCAACCGTTCCGATGCGGCGCGAACCCGTTCCAGGGTGATTGGCCAAAGAAGAGGCTGCTGAAGAATTTCCTGCAAGGTGTATTGGGGGGCGGCGTGGAGGCCAGTCGTAGCGGGCATCAGTGATTCCTTTAGCATGCAAACTCAATTCCTTGTTGGAGCGACGTCAACGCGGTGGAAAAAGTCTTCCCGCGAATCGAACGCTCTATATACGAAACACTTCGCAAGTTTATAATTTGATTACGCAAACGTCAAGACTTTCACTTGACAAATATCGAAGATGTTGCGTAAAAATGCTCATGCAGGGCGAAAAGCCGCGAAGGATCCTGCCGTTGCATCTTCCTTCTTTTGGAGCAAGCTTTTCCTGCCGGGGGAAATACGCAGGGGCTCATGATGTGCGGAATCGTGTTCTGCGCCGGCGCACTTGCTCCTTATCTCTTGCGCTGCCGCGATTCATGGGCCGCCGCGCAGCGCCGAATGGGCTGAGAACGAAACATTCAGGCGGAATCGTCTTCCGGCTGATCAACTGCAATCCATAAGGGGTGTCGGTATGTTAACAACAATCAGTAGACTGCGCGCACTTTGTCTTGTCTTGTTTCTTGTGGCCAGCTATTCTCTCCAGGCGCAGCCGGATGGCCGGATTGTAGAGCTGAAGGGAAAGGTCCTGTCCGTCGGCATCAACGCCGACGGCTCCTACTCCATATCGCAGTCCGGCATGCCGGGAACGGTGCTGCGCTCCGATGTAGAGGCCGATGCGGACTCCAAGGTGCTGCGATCGCTGGAATATCCGCAACACAAGACCATGCAGTCTGAGTTTCATGACCAATTCGGTTCAGGGTCGCAGTTGACCGTAACGCACACTGGACTTTCGGGGACGCCCGATCTGGTCTGTATTTTCCGGCTGTATCGGGATCAGCCGTGGGGCGACTTACAAGTCAAGGTGGTCAACACCACGGAGAGGGCGATCACTGTTCAGGCGATCCGGAGTGTTCATGCAACGGATGCTCCGGTCATCAGCTTGAATGGGCCGGCATCCGCCGACCGCATTCTTTCCGACAGTTACAGCGAGGACAGGCCCCAGCTGGCGATTCTTGACCTGGGCAACGGTCGAAAGGGAATGCACCGTGCGGTGGGAAGCCAGCTTATCTACAACCGCCAGAGCGGCCAAAGCTTATTCCTTGGCGCACTTACTTCTGACCGGCTCTTGACTATCTTCCACCTGAAAGAGCAAGCTGCAGGCGCCAATTCGCAGATCCTTTCCTACGAAGCCGTGGCCACGGGCACGACCGAAATCATGAAAGAGGAATCGCTCAGGCATTCGCCTGCCGCTGAACAGGTCAGTCTAAGCCTTCCCGTCAGTTCCGGGGATAGCTTGTCGTCCGAACCGCTCATGTTCGCTGTCGGCACCGACTATCACGCGCAATTGGAGCAGTATGGACGCGTAGTCGGGCTGCTGCACAAGGCTCGAGTCGATACACCGACTCCAATCGGGTGGTGGAGTTGGACTGCTTATTATTTTGGACTCAACCAGGGTACCGCCATTACCAATGCGGAGTGGCTGGCGGACAATCTGAAGCAAAGTGGGTATAACTACTTTCAGATCGACGAAGGATATCAGTTTGCACGCGGTGAGTACTCAACGCCCGACGCAAATCTGTTTCCTCGGGGGTTGGGTTACGTAGGAGATGTGGTGCGCCTCAACGGCATTACCTTCGGGGTGTGGACGGCGCCGTTCGAAGTATCGGAGCGCGCGTGGGTGTATCAGAATCATAAAGACTGGTTGCTGCATAATGCCGCTGGCCAGCCGATCCACATTGGCACCGTGACAGATCACAACGATCTGCTCTATGTGCTGGATACAACCAACCCTGGCGCCCAGGACTACCTGCGGCAGACCTACACCGCCATTTATAACTGGGGCGTCCGCTTTATCAAAATGGATTTCATGGATGACACAGCCGTCGAAGGCGCCTACTATCGCCCCAACACGACTGCCCTGGAGGCGCAACGCATCGGCCTGAAGATCATTCGCAGCACGGTGGGAGAAGATGTGGTTCTCGACAAGGACGGGAGCCCCATGCTCAACCCTGTCGGGATTGTGGATACGGGCCGCATCTCTCAAGACACGGGACATACCTTCGGAGCCTCCCGGGACGCGGCCTCGGGCATTGCCGCGCGCTACTACATGAATCGCAATTTCTTTGTCGCCGATCCGGACGCGTTTACTGTCTCCAATCAGACCGTCGATGATCAGTCATGGCACGGAGGAAAGCGCCGGCTCACCCTGGAGGAGGCAAAGGTTTCGATAGCCCTGGCGGCGGTGGCAGGGGGCATGTTCGAGCTTGGAGACGACCTTCCCACCCTGGGAGCTTCCCCGGAGCGGTTGTCGCTGGTCAAGAACACGGACCTGATTGACATCGCCCGTCTCGGCCGTGCCTCCACACCCACCGATCTGATGACCTATACGGCGAGCGATCTGCAACCGAGCGTCTTTCTGTTGAAGGAAGACAATCGCCAATCCATTCTTACCATCTTCAATTGGACCGAGGGAGAACTCAAGCGCGCCATCGATCTGAAGAGTCTTGGTTTGAAGGAAGCAGGCCAATACCAGATCACGGAAGTGTTCGGCGATCAAAGCTGCTGCAGCAATTCCTCGAACACGATCGATCTAGTTCAGCCGGCCCACTCGGTGCGCATGTTCAAGCTGATTGACAATGCTGTTCCTGTGACTGCGCCTGTATTCGAGGCACACGCGGCAGCCGCGGGAAAGTCGGGGGAGACCTTAGCCTTCAGCGCCAAGGGGGTACCGGCTGAGGCGCCCGTGCTGACGTGTCGCTGGGAGTTCGGCGATGGATCTACGCAGGAAGGGATGAACGTTCACCACGCATACACTCAGCCAGGTGAATATCGTGTGCATGTAACCGCAACGGGCCTTGGTGGAACCACGAATTCCAAGACACTCACGGTCTCGGTATCGGGTAACATTGCAACACGTTTCGTTCCGGCCGATAAGAAGCGCCCCGAATGAGATAATTCCGCTTCGATCGATCGGGTCCACAAGGACGATCGGCTTTTAAACCGATGAAGAATGGCGAAGGCGTTACACTTACTTCGCCATTCGGGCGCAAAGAACGACGCGGGTTCAACTGCCTGAACGATGGAGAGTATGGACGCAACGGAAATGGTGAACGGGAACGCGCATGGAGGCGCTTTGGAACAGCCGGACTAGCGCGCTATGCGGAGGCATGTGGATTCGTGCTTGGCGGATGAGCCAAGTTCCGTCGATGAGCATCTACTTCGGGCTGCGCAGAAAAGTCTCTACGTTCCGTTGCAAAGGAACGTAGAGGCTTTTATAGCGATGGGGATCCCCGGTTGGTTGCCGGCCGCGGATCAGAGCAGAATCGCCTTGATGCCGGTGAGTTCGCAGAAATCGGCCAGTGCGGGATAGAGGTCCTCCCCGTAGCCGAGACAAGCATATTCATTGATCCAGTGCTGGAGGAGCGCATCGATGTCGCAATGCGCCGTGACGAATGCATGCGGCCAGAAGGGAATGCCGCATTCGTCGAGGCGCTGCTGCGCCTGCTCCGGGGAAGGTTCCGCGATGGTGGCGCGCGTAATGACCATCTGAAACTCTCCATTGACGCGGCCGAGTCGGGCCAGCACGCCTTCGCCAGCCTTGCAGATCAAGCGCACCGAGAGACCGCCCGCGTCGCCTTCAGTGGGAATTCCGTGTTCCGCAAACCCGGCCGGCGCTAGCTTGCTCGCCAGCGAGGGCGGGCAGGCTCCGTCGCCGATGATCTTGATCTCGCGCGTCTTCCGATCAATGTGCTGCAGGTCCCCGTAGTAGATCCGTTCCCGGCTGAGGCGCATGAGCAGGAAGACGGTGAGCGCGGTATTGAAATCTCCCAGGGTGGACGTGCCGTGCCCATCCTCAAGCATCATGCTCTGCGCGAAACAGGTGGCCGCGTAATCATCCGCCAAGCCGGGGAACGACTGGATGGTGTAGAAGGCGTAGCGCTCGCGTTCGACAATCTCCTTCAACGCCAGATAAAGGCGGATGGAGCGATCGTTGACCGTGTTTGCGTCGGGAGAGGCGCCGAACAGTTGGCGCAAGCGCGGTTGAAGCGCCTCCACTTGAGCAGCGGGAATACGCTCCGCGGTGCGAATGAGCTCGGTCGTATCGCGGGAATCGATATCGATTCCAAACACGCGCATCCATTGCGAGGGATCGGCCGCTCCGCAGGTCTGGCCCATGCCTCTGCCGCCGAAGGCCCCAATGGTGGACAGATTCAGGCTGTTCTTCAGGTGCGCGGCACGGGCGTAGCTGACGATGCGGCCCACCGTGTCGGCATCCTCGATGTCTCCATACACAAAGCGATGCGGAACGCCGATTTCCAGGAGCCCGCCGTGCATCACCAGTCCGCCCACCGGCCTCCAGCCTTGGGAGCGCGGATGCGTCCACAACAGAACGGCTTTCCCGCTGCCGGCGAAATCGCGCACCGCGCCTACCAGATGAGCAGCCCACACCCAGGTGCCGCTAAAAAGCAGCACTGCATCCACACGCTCATCCTGCTTCATTTTCTTGAGAGCTTCCGCAGCTTCCTGCTTGCTCGCAATGACGGTCTGGTACTCGACCAGCTTCAACCCGGCCTTGGTGAGCGCGGCCTTTGCCTCTGCAATCAGAACATCATCCACAAATGGAGTGCCCATCGGATCCTGCAGGCCATCCTTGTGCACTCCATAGACTATGAATCCGACAGTCGCTTGAATCATGATTACTCTCCTGCTACGGGTTTTGTTGATTGTGGCGATGCACCAGCATGGAACGTAACTGGCGATAACTTTCGATTTGCGGCCGGTATTGTTCGGCGAGGAGCGGATCGACTGGAACGCATTCCTGCTCGCGCACCATGGCCTGTGCGGCGGACTTGAGATCGGGATGGATGCCCACCGCAACGCCGGCCAGCATGGCTCCGCCGAGGCAAACCGATTCCTGGCAACTCATGATGTGCAGTTGCTTGTGCGTGAACGCGGCGCGCAATCGCAGCCCCAGCGAGGAGCGTATTCCGCCGCCGAAAACATTGATGTCGCTGAATCTGGAGCCGGCATTCTCGAGGCACTCGGTAATGATCGCCAACTCCGCGGCGATGCCTTCCAGAATTCCCTTGTACAGGTGAGAGCGCGTGCTGTCGAAGGTAAGGCCGCTAATGGCTGCGCGTGCCTGCGCGTCGAACTCTGGGTTGCAACTGCCGATCAAGTGGGGCGTAATCAGCAGGCCTGTGGGACCTTCGGGAGCTGCCAATTCCAGGTCCCCAAAATGGTATTCCTCTTCCCCCTTCTCTGGTCCATGGAGAAGGTTGCCGAGCCATTGCATCATGATGCCGCCGGGGAAGTAGGCGATGGTGACGAACTGGCCGGGAACGGCACTTGGATAGGAGTTGAGGCTGGAATGCAGTGCAGCGTCATTCAGGTGCAAGCCATCGGAGGCGACGGTGATACATTCATACGTCCCCAGCGAGCCCGCGGCTCGTCCCGCTTCAATCACGCCGAGTCCAACGGCTCCAATCACCTGATCGTGTCCACCCACCACCACCGGAGTGCCGGCGGCAACCCCCAGCATGGCGGCCGCGGTGCTGTCCAGTCTTCCCGCCACTGTGCCGGCCTGCACGGGAAGGGGCAGAGCCTGCGGCGATATCCGCACCAGGCGAAGCAAATCCTTGGACCAGATATGGCGGTTTACATCGAAGGCCATAAAGCGCGATGCGTGCGAGTAGTCGACCAACGGAGGAAGGCCCAGCTGGAGGAGCAGAAAACTGGTGACGCTCTGGAAGCTGCTGGCTGCATTGAATATCTCCGGGGCATGGCTGCGCAACCAAAGGAGCTTGGGGATCGGATACATGGCGTGGCTGGTATGTCCAGTCAGCATAAAAAGCTGCCTGCGCCCAAATTCGTCCTCCGTCCAGGCCGCTTCCCTGGTGGCGCGCACATCCATGTTCAGAATTGCCGGGCCGAGAGCTTGTCCCGCCGCGGAGACAGGAATCACGGTCTCTCCATGCGAACTGAAGCAGACCGCCTGGACGGCTTCGCTTGCCGGAATGCAGGCCAGCTCCTTTGCGAGAGCCATAACGACATTAAGAAAAGTGCCGGCCTTCAGTTCGGCGAAGCCTGGCCGGGGACAGTGCGGCGCATAGGCGGCGGAACGCAGCGCCTGCATCTCTCCAGAAGAGGAGAAGATGGCCGCCTTGCAGCGGCTCGATCCCACGTCGATGGAGAGAAAACTCATCGCAGTCCGGCAGCTTCTCCCCTCAGGAATGAACCGTCCGCGGGAAGGGAATAGGTGTTCCCATTGCCGGCTTCGCGGATGACGATCCGGGCAGCTTCGACCGAAACTTCCTCGACTCCCCGAAAATCCGCAGGGATGTCGACCAGCAGCGTCATATAACGGACCGTGGTTTCGGAGAGAGCGGGAAGCCAGCGGTAGGTCGATTCATGGAACAGCGGCCCTTGAGAAACCGTCTGCCGCTTGGGAGCCGCGAGCGGGGTGGAGCTGAACTCAATGCCCCGGCAAAAGGTCTTTCCACCCCAGGGAGCGGTCTTCAGGTAGAAGCGTTCTTCCCAGTTGCCCACCCAGGGAAAATCCGCGCGCCGGAAGACATAAACGAGCAGTAGTCCTGCGCTGGGATTGGCGATCGCCGTGTACCCCATGGCGCGGCTGGGATCGAGCAGTTGCGCCGTGTACCGCAAATAGCAGCCATCGGGAGTGGTTCTCAAATCGTGAAAACCGCCGCCCTGGAGCGGAGCATGCGGCCACTGGAAGTCGGCATCCGGAGTGACCATCATGGCGTCGCTGTAGCTGGCAGGGTTCACCTTGGCCTGCGTCGCCGGCATGTCCACGAGGGTCGCTTCGCATGCCAGAAACGGCGGCCCAATGGTGACGTGCTCGGTCCAGGAGATAGGGCGATCGGCACGGCCCAGGTTGCGCGCCTTTTCTTCGCAATACACCACCGGGTGTTCCGGATCGATGCGCAGCGTTCGCCTGAAATCAATCTGCGCGACCGGCAACTCGGCGCCGTATTCGACCCCCGGCCGGCCTTCTTGAAACTCACGAAAGATCTGCCAGCGTACTGCGGGCGCCTCTCCATGGGTGCTCAGGCCCGCAGCCATCTCTTCCTGCGAGGGCGGCCCAAAATAGTCGAAGCTGAGGCTGTGTCCGGCAATGCCGGCAAGCAGCCGCGCATCGGGCGGAGCGCCGAACCTGTCTTCGTCGCTGTGCGGAGAAAATCGCTCCGGATCGATCGTATGCCATTGCGGGCGCCAAAGCGGATTCAGCTCCGGATGGCTCCGCTTCACCAGTTGGCAAATGTGTCCTCCGCCCAGAACTGCCGAGAGATGTCCCCACTCTGCGCGCAGGCAAAAGCCCGCGCGTCCATCCAAAACGTCCGGCACGTGTTCCACAGGAACGAAGCTCATTTCGCGTCTCCGTTGAGAATGCCACGTGCCTGCCTCAGAAATCCCGCCATGTCCTGGGACTGGAAAACATTGCGCCCGAAAAAGACCCCCGCGGCTCCAGCCTCCATGACGCCCCGAACAACATCCATCGCCCCATCGTTCCGGCTCCCGCCGAGAACCAGGATGGGAAGCGGACAGCCCTCTACCACCTCGCGCATGCTCGCAACACTGCCGGCGTAGTCGGTCTTGATGACATCGGCTCCCAGCTCCGTCGCAATCCGCGTATGCCTCTTGATCCATTGCGGATCGGCGGGGTTCTGCACCTCTTTGCCACGCGCCAGCGTCTCGATGATCAAGGGCATGCCCAACCGCTCACATTCGCGCGCAAGCTGCGCATTGCGAGCAATCTCGTTCGCTTCGAAATCAGCATCGCCCGTCCCCACTATAAGGTAGCTGAGGACGGCGTCCGCGCCTAGCCGCAACGCATCTTCCGCGCTCCCCAGCATGCAACTGCGCACCACGCCATGCTCTCCCTGGCTGAGCGAATTCCAGATGGTCGTCCAGTCGATTCTGGCGATAATCCCCGGTGTTGCCGCGCGGGGAAAGCAGGCGTTGCAGCGTTGAATCAGGCCAAGGTTCAGCAGCAAAGCGTCCACACGGGCTTCCACAAAGCGGGAAATCTGGCCGCACGCATCTTCCGTTCCCGGAATTGGGCCGACTACCAGAGCATGATCAAAAGCCACCACCAGGGTACCGCGCCCCGGCTCGTTGAGAATCCGGTTGAGCCGTATCTTCTTCCCAAAATCACTCAAAACCCTACCCCTCCACGCCTGTCATTTCGCCTAAGAGTATCTGGAGGAGATCCGTCTGTCAATTCGTTTATGATCGAAAATGTTATGTTATGAGCGAATGCATGCACAATTTCCCTCGCTCGCGCCTCATGGCAACGCGGACCGGATAAGGGTCACGCGCGGGTTGAAACTTCCTCAACCTGGCGCCGCGAGAGAGGCCGTAACGAGGTTCCGGAATTGCGCTGCAGCCGGAACAGATGGTAAAACTACTAACTTCCGGCGTCCTGTCCGATTCTGCCCGTAAACCAGGGCCGGGAAGATGTGGAGCCGGGAGAATCTCGCTCCATCGACTCGGGGAAGCGAAACATTTCGCAACTACGATTGCCGGGACTGGTTTCTGCGCGACCGCGGATTTTTTGCGTTCAAACTTCCGCTTCCGGCCTGATTCATAGAAAGAAACCGGGCAACCAGAGAGGACTTCCCAAGCATGGACGCCGCCGCAGATCGTGACCTCGCTGTTCCCGGGCTTCGGCGCACGCTGAAGCTTCACCACCTGATTCTCTACGGCATCATCATCATTCAGCCGACTGCGCCCATGAGCATCTATGGCGTGGTCAGCAATGCCGCCCGGGGACATGTTGTGACCACCATCCTGATCGCCATGGTCGCCATGCTGTTCACCGCCGTGAGCTACGGCAGGATGGCGCGCGTCTATCCCAGCGCGGGATCGGCTTACACCTATGTAGGCAAGGAGATTCACCCGCTGGCCGGATATGTGGTGGGCTGGTCCATGCTCATGGATTACATGCTGAATCCCATCATCTGCGCCATCTGGTGCAGCGCCGCGGCGCAGAACATCCTGCCGCAGATTCCCTATGCCGCCTGGGCCCTGGCTTTTGTTCTTGTGTTCACCGGCCTCAATCTGTTCGGCGTGCAAACCTCAAGCCGCGTGAACGCTCTGCTGGCTCTCGGCATGAGCATTGTTGTGGTCGTCTTCATCGCCGACGCGATACGTTACATAGCCTTGGCGGCGCGGCCCGTAGGAGGCCAGTGGCTGCTGCCGTTTTACGATCCTCAAACCTTCGCTCCCGGCCGCCTGTTCCACGGCGCCTCCATCGCCGTGCTGACCTATATCGGTTTCGACGGCATCTCGACGATGTCGGAAGAAGTAGAGAACCCTCGCCGCAACATTCTGCTGGCTACCGTTTTCACCTGCTTTGCCATCGGGGTACTGTCCGCCATCGAAGTGTATCTCGCGCAGCTTGTATGGCCGGGACGCACTCCATTCCCTGCCTCGATGGTCAATACCGCCTTTGTGCAAGTTGCCCTTCGCGTGGGCGGCAAATTCCTTTTCCAATTGCTGAATGCAACCCTGATGATCGCAAATATGGGCTCCGGCATCGCCGCGCAGTTCGGCGCGGCGCGCCTCCTCTATGGAATGGGGCGCGCGGATGCGCTCCCCAGGCGGTTTTTCGGCGTCGTGAGCCCCAAGACGAGAATCCCGCGTAACAACGTGCTGCTGCTGGGAGCCGTGACGTTGCTCGGCACCTTTCTGTTGACCTTCGAAAGGGGCGCGGAGCTGCTGAACTTCGGCGCGTTTATCGCCTTCATCGGGGTGAATGCGGCCGCGCTGATTCACTACAAGTTCCGCTCGCAGGAAAAGGTCTCGTTCCCGGCATTGTCTCCGCTCTGCGGCATTTTGGTCTGCACGTTCATCTGGCTCAACCTCAACCTCGACGCCAAACTGCTCGGCGCCGCATGGATCGCCGTCGGACTCGTGCTCTACTTCGTTACGCGGAAAAGAACGGCTGGTGCAGCGCTGGAGTTTCCGCAGTGAGTGAGGAGCCGCCAGACCGCGCTGACAAGCGGTCGACGCGCAGCAGCGGATCGTGAGCGCTTCTCGACCGGCGCTGCGCACGGGTGTTCACTAAGAACAGCCGCGGACTTTCATGTGCCTTCGGTTGACACCAATAGGAAATCCACTCCCGCCCAATTATCCGTTGGCCCACGCCAGGGCGGCCGTCAGCAATACCTCCGCAGTCCGCAGCACGGAGTCGAATACGACATATTCATCCGGGTTGTGCGCGCCCGCTCCGCACGGTCCGAACAGGAGTGTCGGAATGCCGAAGTTGCGATGCATCAGCCCGGCATCGCATGGATACGGTGCTGCCGTGATCACCGGCTTCCGCTGGAGCACCGCGGCGGCACTCTCGGCCATGCAGCGGGTCCAGGCATGATCCGCAGGCAACTCGTGGCCCAGGAGCGGCGCTCCAATCAGGGGCGTCCACCGAATCGGATACTTGCGGAAGAACGGATCGTTGGCCTGGAATTGCTGAAGCGCTTCCTTGATGCCCTGGATCACGGCATCGACATCTTCTTCCGGCAGAAATTGAAAGTACACCCGCAGGGTCGCCCGGGAAGGCACGCTCAACGGAATATCCGGATCGAGCAGATTCGCCTGGACCGCCAGGACCTGGACCGGCACAGGGTCGGAGAAGGCGGCGTATGCGCCTCGCGGCCTGACCTGGGCGCGCTGCTTCGCGCTGGCCTCAACCCACCCCAGAAGACGCCCGCATGGAATCGCCGGACTCACCACTTCGGCCGCGGAGAAATAAGCGGCAGGATCTCCTGCGTCCACCGACAGGTCCACTAGAAATCCACCCCTGGTTGCCCTGTAGATATCCATCTGCGTCCCCTCGGGAATGATGCAGGCATCGGCGCCGCCTTCCCGGAGACGGGCCGCAATGGTCCCGCCGCCTCCGCCCCACTCCTCATCCACCACCGATTCGAAGAGGATGTCGCCGCCGGTTCTTATGCCGCTCTTTTTCAGCGCGCAAATCACAGCGGCATTGGCCACGAGGCCGCCCTTCATATCGAAGGATCCCAGGCCGTGAACGCGGCCGCCTTGGTAGACGCCCGACCAAGGCGAGCGGGACCATGGCGCTTTGCCCGCCGGCACCGTGTCCATGTGGCCATTGAGCAGCAGGCTCTTGCCGCGCCCCGTCCCGCTCAGCCTGGTGCTCAGGTTCTTGCGTCCACGATACGAGCGGTTCTTCCGCACCAGCGGATTCCCTGACTTCTCGATGAACTGCGTGGCATAGAGCTGGGCGCCCACGCCTTGGTCGCGGAAGAAGCGTTGCAGCACCAGTTGGGAGGGCGTTTCATCTCCGCCGGGCGGGATGGCCACACTATTGGTCCGGACCAGTTGCTGCAGCAGTCGCTTCAGGTCGCCTTGGAGCGGGTGGATGAGCCTGCGCGCGTCGCGCGCCGCGCTGCGGCTCATTGAGGGCCGCCTTGGGATGCCGGATCACAAAACATATTGCGAATATCTCCTTGTGAATATCTCCGATGACTTTGATCAGAACCACGCCTCCACTTTATCGTAATAAAACGAAACATACAGAAAGATTATCGGTTTGTCCTCTGTGTGGAGCGCTTGCCCCAGGCAAGCCGGCTCCGCCATTGCGCGGCCGGAGCTGATCCCGGTCAGCCGCATAGCGCTGCCCATCGGGAAGCGGCAACAGCGGAATAAAAGCCGCCTGAACAGCATCGGATGCCCTCCCTCCATGCGGTTTTCCTGCTGCTCAGCCAGCGTGCAGGACACTTCGCCCAGGTGCTTTTGGAGCCCTCCATACAGGGTTTTCCTTTCGTCACTTCGGGATAGACGCCGCGTGAAACGGATTGCACGGATGAGGCAGGTCAGGCATAATCAATTCAATTCGCTCCCAATCGAACCGAAATGGCCGACAGAGGTTCTTGACGACAGGCAGCAGGGGGCAGGCCGGCAAGTCGTTTCCACAACGGTCCATGGCTTGTCTGGCGCTCCCAGGGAAAGCATGCGCAATAGGCGCCATTTTCCCTCACAGCTTTAAAGTACAGATTCATGGTTGACAGGAGTGCCGCTTTCGATTCACAACAGTGTCTTATCGCCGATTGCAAACCTGCTGGTCCGCGCGGCGTGACCATTGCGTGAACTATTATGAAGAGGGACCAATCCTTGCTGGCGGAAGAACGGCGGTTTCGAATCTCCGAACTCCTTTCGCGGCAGCGCACCGTAAGCGCTTCTGAGCTCATCGACATCCTTGGAGTGACGGCGGCGACGGTCAGGCGGGATCTGGCGGATCTCGAACGCAAGGGGCTGCTCGTTCGTTCCCACGGAGGCGCGGTCTCCAAGTCCCCTACCACCAATTTCCAGCCTTCTTACGACACCCTCGGACGGACGAATCGCGAAGAGAAGCAGGCCATCGCGGCCGAGGCCGCGAAGATGATCCTCGACGGCGACACCATCTTTCTGGAAGGGAGCACCACCGTCTCGGAGGTCGCGTCCAGATTGCAGCACCGCAATCGCCTGACGGTGGTCACAAATTCCCCGCTTATTCTTTGCCAGTTGCAGCGCTATCCGGAGATCCATGTGATGTGCATCGGGGGCGACCTGCAGCGGGATGTGTTCTATTTGTCGGGAGTCTGGGCACAGAGGTCGCTCAGTGAAATTCGCGTCGATAAGGCCTTTCTGGGAGTCAGTGGCATCGATCCCGGCTATGGCATGTCCACGGCTAGCCATGCCGAGGCAACCATCAAGAAGGCCATCATCAAAGCCGCAAGGATACGCATCGCGCTGGTCGATCACAGCAAATTCGGCAAGCAAGGCTTCGCGTTCGTAGGGCCTGTCACGGAGTTGACGACACTCATCACCGATTCCGGCACCTCCCCGGCAGACCTGCAAACTCTCAAGGATCTCGGCGTCCAGGTCATTGTCGTTGGAGCCAAACCCACCCGCAGCTAGGGGAGAATTCCGATCTTGACCCGCCAGAATTCCGAAATAAACTTGCCGGCAAGACGGCGTACGAGAATCGTCGGCGGGGGCAGGGCGACCGCGGCAAAAGCTTTCTGAGGCGGCGTGGCGAACTGGTGGAACCCAGCGTCTCGCCATGTCGCCAGACGGGTGGGATGCGGCGGGGCATCCGCGCGAGCGCGAAAAAACCATCCTCGGCGGCAACGGATCCATTGATCCGAGCCTGGTTCTGCGCCGGCTCCGGCGCGGGCCGGCCGCGAGAGGGGAAGAACCAGGGCAACGCGCTGATGTTGTTCCTGCTTGGTCCGTCAGCGTGCGCCGGGATCGAAGCCCGCTGTGGAGAGATTCCCTCTCCCGGCCTCACGCAACTTCCGCCGCCAGCCGCGACTATCCTGACTGCGCTCAGGCCACGCCTGAATTCGTTTCCATGCACCACGGGCGGCTTGGGAGCAACGCTCAACTCCGCGGACGGGTCCATGCAGGCAGGCCAGCGCCCCTCTGAGCAAGCTTGCGCGGCTCTCCCGTCAGGACTTTTCGCTTGACAAAATGAGCAGGATTATCGTAAAAACATCAAAACGATTACAAAACGTCGTATTTGATCGATATCGAAGCCTTCAAGGTCGGCATTCCAAAAGAAAAGGCAAGCAGCCGTAGCAATTCACTGGGATCGGGATACTTCAATGGAGTGGAGGACAGCGCAAATGAGAGCAACGGAAAAAAGCATGAATGTGGAACGCCAAATCTTTAGTCAGGCACGGTGCAAGGCAGCTTTTCTTTTCGCATCGTTCTTCGTGGTCGTTCTGTGGGCAACCACAGCAGTTGCCCAGTACACCACGGCGCGGCTGAGCGGCACGGTACAGGACCACACGGGTGCAGCGGTTCCTGGGGCGACTGTGACCGTCGAACAAGCAGGAACTGGCTATAAGCAGGTCGTCAAATCGGGAGGTGCAGGCGAGTACCTGTTTCCAAGCCTCCCAGTTGGCGACTATCAGATGACAGTTGAAATGGCCGGCTTCAGCACCTATGTGCAAAAGGGCATCACTTTGGAAGTCGGACAGGCCGCCAGCCAGAAGGTCACCTTGGCGGTCGGAGCGGTGACCCAGCAGGTCACGGTGGAGGGTAGTTCCAACCAGGTGACCACCGACGATGCAGCCATCTCGCAGGTTATCGATGAGAAGAGCATGGAAAGCATGCCCTTGAATGGACGCGAGGCGCAACAGTTGGTCTTTCTGGTCCCCGGCGCGGTCGATGTCACCGGACAGAACTGCGGCACCAATTGTGAAGGTGGCGTCCTGCCTGGCGAGCAATATGCGAAAGTCAATGGCGGCGGCTCCAACGGCGTCTATTACTTGCTGGATGGCGTGGACTACAACGACATGTATATCAACACCAATCTGCCTTTCCCAAGTCCTGACGCGCTGCAGGAATTCAACGTGCAAACCGATAACATGAGCGCCGCTTATGGAAACGCGACGGGCGGAGTCGCGAATGTCGTAACCAAGTCCGGAACCGATCAATTTCATGGCGATGTCTTTGAGTATCTTCGCAACTATGCGATGGATGCCAAGAACTATTTTGCTACCTCTCCAGACCCGTTGAAGCAGAATCAATTTGGAGGCACCATCGGCGGGCCAATCCTGAAAGGCAAGCTGTTTTTCTTTGGATCGTATCAGGGCACACGCCAAAACACGTCCAACAACGGCCTGAGTTCCCAGGTGCCGACGCAGGCTGAGCGTAACGGAGATTTCTCGGCTCTTCTTCCGGGTACAGTATTGACGAACCCCGACCCGACCTCGCCCTACCAATTCGACAGCAACAATATGATTAATCCGGCAGCCTTTGACCAAACGGCTCTCTATTTGCTGAATCACATTCCTCTTCCGAATGACCCGGCGGACGGGCCCAATTATTTGAAGTACAGCGGCGCTCCGTCTGTCCAGAATACTGACGAATACCTGGTCAAGATTGACTACAATCGCGGCAAACATCATATTAGCGGCCACTATTTTCAACTCAGGTATACAGTCCCAATCATCATCCCGCCGACGAGCAACATCCTTGAGGGCAATGGGGAAGATCCACAAAGTCAGAGTCTGAAGAACATCAGCGTCGTCGACATCTACACGATCTCGCCCAAGATTCTTCTTAATAGCTATTTCGGATTGACAAGGAAGGTCGGACTGACGGAATCGCCAGCCCCCTTTAATATCGTCACGGCGGGCGCGAACATTTCTCAACCCACCAATTTTCCGGCGACGCTGAACGTCAATGTATCCGGAGAGTTTACCGTAGGAGAACAGCCTTCCCCGGGAACTTGGAATCACAGCGACATATCCGATCGTGAAATCGCCACCTTCATCAAGGGACCGAATGAACTCCAGTTCGGGGGCGAATGGGAGCATATGAACCTTCCCATGGGAAACTCATATCAATCCGATGGCAACTACAGCTTTGGCGGCAACCTGAGCGGAAACAATCTCTCCGACTTTTTGCTAGGAGATGCATCGGACTTTGTGCAGGCAGGCGGTTTGTATTTGAACTTTAGCGGAAACGACTGGAGTGCCTTCGTTCAGGATAACTGGCACGCGACCTCGCGGCTCACCGTGAGCGCCGGTGTACGCTGGGATCCGTTCTTCCCCTACACGGACAGCGAGGGGCGAGTCGCATGTTTTGTGCCGGGAGCGCAATCGACGCGCTACCCGAATGCGCCTCAGGATCTGCTCTTCGGCGGCAAGAATAACGACGCTGGATGTCCTGCATCGTCAATCTATAACAACTTGAGCAATATCGGCCCACGCGTGGGCTTTGCCTATCAACTGACGGCAGATGGCAAGACCAGCATCCGCGGTGGAGCAGGCTACTATTACCAGGCGCCCAATGGGGTAGCGTTTGAAGACGTCGTCGGCGTTCCTCCGTTCGCTCCGATCGTGAGCATTAGCAACACCAATTTCACCAACCCCTATACCGCTGCCGGTGTGACAAACCCCTTTCCCGGATCGTTTGGCCCTATCGATCCAGGTGCTACGGCCACGTTTCCGCAGAACATCGCTTTTACGCAGATCTTCGACAGGCACTTCCGGCTACCTCAGATCCTGACGTATAACCTGACCTTCGAGCATGACTTCGGCTCAAGTTTGTTTATGCGGTTGGAGTATGCGGGGAACCACGGTGCTCACCTGGGCGGTACCGGCGATCAAGAGGCCGGACTGCTGCAACTGAATCCCTCGGTTTATATTCCGGGGCAGTCGACGGAGAGCAATATTCAATCGCGTCTCCTCTATCCAAACTACGGGTTCATCGGTTCAATCAACTCCGGAGTGAACAGCAACTACAACTCCGGCCAGTTTGAGCTCGAAAAGCGTTTGGGCTACGGCCTCGCCTTCCAAACGAATTTCACGTGGTCGCACGCACTGAATGACTTCGGTCCCAATGGACAGGAGTATATATTTGGAATCGGCGGCATCAATACCTGCGGCTGTGGCCGTGCTCTTGACCACGGGCCCGACGCCGGAGACGATAGCAACGTCTTCAGATTGTCTGGAAATTATGCTCTTCCTCGCGTTCCAATTAAAGGTGCCGTGGATAAGGCGATCAACGGATGGAACCTGAGCTATATCACAAACTGGCAATCGGGCTTTCCGTTTACCGCATTCGCAGAGGATGATAATTCCTTCAGTGCGATGGGAAATGACCGTCCTGACATCACAGTGGCAAACATTTCGGATACCAAGCTGAGCTCCAAGCGTTCCCATTCCGCTTTGATCAATGAATGGTTCAACACCGCCGATTTTGTGCCAAATGCCATCGGCACTTACGGTAACATCGGCAAGAATTCTCTTCGCGGGCCGAGGCTCTTCACTACGGATTTGGCTCTCTTGAAGAATGGTAAGGTAGGCGAACGCGTCAGCTATGAGTTCCGCGCGGAATTCTACAACGCATTCAACAATGTCAACTTTGGCGATCCCGATGCAGGACTTCAGGACAGCAATTTTGGACAGATCAGCTCTGCCAATGACCCTCGTATTCTGCAGATGGCGTTGAAAATCAAGTTTTAAGAATCCATTCACTGCAGCAGGGTGCCCGGGTGGCATGTAAGTCAGCAGCGACGCGACTTACATGCCACCGGCGCCCTGATTGTTTGCAGGCAGCCATGCGTTGCGCCTGCCGGGAGTAAGTGATAACAACGATGTTCAAGCGGGGGCGATGAATGGACAATAGAGCAGCAATGAGCAAACCTAGGCCGTATGGGAACAGCTGGCGCAGGCTTGGGGCTGGCGGAGTATTGCCCTGGATCCTGGGGATGGGCGCAATTTCCGGGTATGCCCAGATCAGCCAACCTTACGTGGCAGAGTCGCTGGCGCAGCCCACACTGGATGTTCCATGGAGGGAGTATCAGCTGCAGGAATTCTTATTGAAGCGCTTTCCTCCGCTGCCCACTCCCACAACGCCTGCATTGTGGAGTGCGGAAGAAGAACGGGTGCGCAAGCGCGTTCTCGACGACATTGCCTATCACGGCTGGCCGCGTGAATGGGTGGATGCGGCCCCGAAATTCGAGGAGGTGGGGATCATTGAAACCGGTCACGGATACCGGATTCACAAATTGCGCTTTGAGGTTGTGCCGGGTTTCCATTCGACCGCGCTTCTCTATGAGCCGGCAAAGATTAGCGGCCGCGTACCCGCCATTTTGAACCTGCCCGGGCATGAGCCGGAGGGGATCGAGGTGGAATATGAGCAGAAGCGTTGCATCAACTTCGCCAAGCGCGGCATCGTCGCCCTGGACCTGGAGTTTATTGGTTACGGAGAGCTTGCGAATGCGGAAAACGCACACGATTTCGGTTCCCAGTTGAACCTCGTCGGTTCCAATGTGCTGGGAGTCTTCTACCTTTCCATGCGGCGCGGGTTGGATTATCTGAGCGGATTGCCGGAGGTTGACACAACCCGGATCGGCGTGACCGGACTTTCCGGTGGGGGCTGGCAAACGGTCATGCTGAGCGCTCTGGATCCACGCGTCGCAGTTGCAGTAGAGGTGGCCGGTATTGGTTCGCGGGAGTCGAACCTGACCCATCCGGTGGATACGGATGAAACTGAAGCGGACGCGCCCGACTTGATGCAGGGTGAAGACTATCCGGAGTTGCTCGCGTTACGCGCGCCTCGCCCCACGCTGGAGATCCATAATGGCACGGATAGCTGCTGTTTTCGGGCTCCCTTGGTGAAGCCGTACTTATATGATCAGGTAAAGCCGTTTTTCCAGCTATACGGAGCCTCCGACGAGCTGGCTTGGAGCGAGAACCTTTATCCAGGGTCGCATAACTATCAGTTGGATAATCGGCAACAGGCATACCGCTTCTTCAGTGCACATTTCAATCTGCCGGTGTTGGATGGCGAGATCTACAGTGACGATGAAATCAGGACCCCGCAGGAGCTTGCCATCGGTGTGCCGGCCGGTAACTTGACCTTCGTTACCCTGGCGAGAAAACTGGCGCAGCAGATCCATCACGAACCGGCGCCGGCAGACAGCGCAGCGCGCCAAGAGTGGGCAAAGGCAGAGCGGGAGAAGTTGGAATTCGTGGTCCGCTACGCGCCGGTATCCACGGTACGCGCCTTGCGGGTGGATAACAGCAGGAACTTCGATTTTCGCACCTTGTCTTATCGTTTCGATTTCTCCAATGAGCTCAGCGCCAATGGCATCTTGCTCCGGGAAGAAGCTGCCCCCGAGAACGCGCCGGCAACCATCGTGCTCAATGACAAAGGCTACAAAGCTTCCGGCGATATGGTGGCCCCTCATGTGGACCGCGGGGAACAGGTGTTGGCGCTGGATCTGTTCTTTAATGGAGACCAGTTACCGAATCGCGGGGCTTGGGAGTTGCTGACAGACAGCAGCGGCGCTCGTCCTTTAGGGCTGGAGGCCGCTCAATTGGTGGCCGTGGCTAACTGGCTCCGATCCACCACGGGGCGTCCGGTGCAGGTGGAGACAGATGGGATTCGCAACCAGGTTATTGCCTTAGCGGCAGCCGCCATAGCGCCAGAGGACTTTTCCGCTGTGGTGAACCGGAACGCCATGAAAAGCCTGGCCTACCTGATCGATACGCCAGTGCCGTTTCGCACCGCTCCAGAGCTCTTTTGCCTCGACCTCTATCGATACTTCGACATCGATACCCTCGCGGCGCTTGCTGCTCCAGGCAAGATAGTCACCTTCAGCATTCCGCGGTGAACCTGGTGCTTGCTGGCGAGTGAAGTTAGCGGGATTCAGAGGCATGCTTGCTGTCAACCTCCAAACGCCGGTTATCGAAAGATGCAAATTCTTTTGTATCGGTTCCTGAAGAGATAAAACAAACTGCGTGGAGGATTTGCGAATGAGCGATACGGTCGCGAGTGTAGAACAAAAGCTGCAACGAAATATTGCAGTCGACGCTTACCGGGGCTTCGTCATGCTGCTGATGATGGGGGAAGTCCTTCAGTTTGCACACGTAGCTCTTTCTTTCCCAAACAATTTCCTTTGGAGGTTTCTGGCCTACAACCAGTCCCACGTTGAGTGGGCGGGGATGAGCCTCCACGACACGATCCAGCCGTCCTTCACCTTCCTGGTCGGGGTTGCGCTTCCATACTCCCTGAGAAGCAGGCAGAAGAAAGGCGCCAGCTTCCAGCGCATGCTGGGCCATACCATCTGGCGCAGTTTCCTGCTCGTGACGCTGGGAATCTTTCTTCGCTCCACCCAAGGCCCCATCACCAACTTCACCTTCGAGGACACGCTGACCCAGATTGGCCTTGGTTACACCTTTGCCTTTTTGCTTACGTTCGTTCGTCCGCGCTGGCAGTGGACCGCGTTGGAAGGGATTCTCTTCGCCTACTGGCTGGCATGGGCACTGTACCCGGCGCCTGGCGCCAATTTCAACTACGCTGCCGTGGGAGTGGCGAATGACTGGCACCGGCACCTCTTCACCGGCTTTGCAGCGCACTGGAATATGAACAGCAACCTCGGCCAGGCGTTCGATGTCTGGTTCCTGAACCTGTTCCCGCGCACCAGTCCTTTCCTGTTCAACGACGGCGGCTATCTGACGCTGAGCTTTATTCCGACGCTTGGCACCATGCTGCTGGGCATCGCCGCGGGCCGTTGGTCTCTGGCTGCTGCTCCGAGCATTCCGATGCGCAGATTCCTGCTGGCAGGAGCCGCCTTGGTTGCCGTCGGCCTAATGCTTCACTTCACCGGAATCTGCCCCATCGTGAAGCGCATCTGGACACCCTCGTGGACACTGTTCAGCGGCGGCGTGTGCTTTTTCTTTCTCGCCGCTTTTTCGTGGGTCGTCGATATCAAAAAGCAGCGCGGCCTCGCGTTTCCGCTGGTCGTCGTCGGCATGAATTCCATCGCTGCATACCTCATCGCTAATCTGTGTGAAGAATTCGTCGAGAGCAGCTTTCGCATCAATCTAGGGGCATCTGCTCTGAATATCCTGGGACCCGCGCTGGAGCCCACAGTTCTCGGCGCTCTGACCTTGGGAGTCTACTGGCTCATGCTCTTTTGGATGTACCGCAAGAAGCTTTTCATTCGGATCTAGGCCGCTGGCCGGGGCAATCCGGTTACTGGCCGGTCCCGCGCTTCGGCGCAGGGAGGCGCGCCGCGCCCTTGATGGTAACGGGGTAATTTTGCTCGAAGGAGAGACCGTCCACGCCCTCCACGCGAAGATGGGCCTTGTAGCTGCCTTCACGCGTATAGGTATGCGATAGGGCGGCGCCATCCGCGACCACGCCGTCTCCGAAGTCCCAGTGATAGGCAAGTGCCGGAACATGCCCCGCGGACGCGGCTGCCGCAAAGCCAAGATCCTCGCCGATCTTGCCCGTTGCTGGAACTTTGGCGGTGATCGAAGGGGCCTGCGCGGCGACGGACTCATCCAGGATTTTGAGCAGCGTTACAGAGTGCGCCGGCTGATTTTCCATGCTCGGTCCAGTGGAATCGAAGGCGAGTGGTTGCTCTGGCTGGAAGACATCGACCACGCGATAGCGATGGTCCGGCGGGAGCCCGAGGTCGGAGAAAGTGAAGGCATGGGAGCTGGGATGCTCCGTCCAGTTGAATACCGCCAGCATGGTCTGCCGGGCATCTTCCCGAAGCAGAAAGATTCCAGGCTGCTCATCCGCCGGGCGATAAGTCATCAGGTCGAGAGGTAACGCGGCATTGCCGAGTTGAATCATCTGCAAGAGATCGGGATTGGTGACCAGCGCGAGGCGGTCCGGTTCCTGGCCCAAAGTAGGCAGGTCGTCGCCCAGTTCCAACATGCCGCCCGAAACCGCGGCCAGCGTGACCGAGACCCGAGCCTCATTCAGCGTAAGCGGCGCCTGAATGCGGCGCTCTTCGATCATCTGACGCGAGATGGTCAAAGCATCGGGATCGCTGAGGAAGAAGTTATGCTGCATGTAGTAGCGCGCCGCGATGCCGGGAGCCGCTTCCTTGCTGCGCAGAAAGGCGTGGCCGGTATCCTGCGAGAGACGCCCTTCATCCACGAGCCCAACGGGATTCAGCATGGGGCTTCCATCCTTGTCCAGGAGGACGTGTTCGCCCACCGCTTCGCGAATGATCTGCAAACCAATCCGCTGGGCTTCGAGCGCTGTGGTCTGCGAACGATAGTAGTAGCCTTCAATGGCGGTGTTATCCATGAAGTCCAGCTTGATGTAAGTCGCTCCCCATTCCTTGACAAGCGTTTGATAGGTATCGCGGAGATACTGTTGCGCCTCCGGATTGGTCGTGTCCAACACAAACAGAGTTTCTTTTCCGGCTTCGGTCCCGACCCCGATTTGAATTGGTTCGCCCTGTGCGTTGTGCACCAGCCAGTCCTTGTGGTGCTCATAAACCCAGGAGCGCCCGCTGACCTCAAACGGGGCTGTCCAGAATCCCATTTTCAATCCCAGGCTAGCTACATTGCGGGTCAGCGGGACCAGTCCGTTGGGAAACTGGGCAGCGTTGGGAGTGGTGTATTCTCCGCGCGCATAAGCGTATCCAAGATCGAGGTGGAAATAATCGAATCCCAGAGGTTTCAGGTGCTCCGCAAGCCATTGCGCGTTGGTCCAACTGTTGCCTTCGGTGATGCCGGAATAGAAAGCGGTCCAGCTCCACCAGCCCAGCATGGGGCCCGTGCCGGAGCGGCTGTGGTGCAGCACGCGAATGGCGGCGCCATACGTGTCGAGTATCGAGTAGTAGTTATTCCCCAAAGCAAACATCAGGCGCTCAGAGCCGAGCGCAGCCTCCGGGGCCACGGGCAGGCTGAGTTCCACCAGGTTCTTTGCGGGACCATGCGATAAGCCGGATTCCGGGTCGGTCGCCTGTATCTCAGTCGTTCCGGTGGAATCGACGGTGTAAGAAGCAACTCCCGTAGCGCGCTGCGCGTCTAAGTTGGTCTTCAGGTGCATGATGGTTAGAAAGCGGTCGGAAGTAAGGGCGCCAAAGAAGATCGATTCTTTGCTCTCCTGGTTATAGATGAGCTGACTGCCGACCGCACGGTGCATCCCGCCGGGGGCCTTGCCCAGGTCGTATATTGTGAGCGGAGGCCAGTCTTCACTGAAGCTGTCGGAAAGAACCCGATCGCTGCTTGCGGACGCGTTCATGTCGAGGGGCTTGTCGCCGATCGCTTCCACGGAACGCAACGATTGCACGGTGACGGACTTTCCGGTATGGTTCTGAATCTCGACCCGAATATCGCCGGCATCGATATTGTCATAGAGCCGAATCGCATAGGACAGGTCCGGCCGGGAGGGGAGCCCTGTGCACTGGACAGTCGCTTCACGGCCATGTCCAAGAGCATCGTCGAATGAAGACTCGCTGATCCGATGCTGCGGAAAGTCGCTTGAGGCGACCCAGTTATGATCCACCATCACAGCGACTCGGGCGTGGACCACGGAACGGTTCTGCTGCCCAATCTCATAAGAACCGTCGCCGGAATGCACGACGACGAATTCCTGCTTGTTGCGCAGGGTGGTGTCCGTTGCATGAGCCAACAGCGCCAGGCTCAGGATTGTGGCCACGGCCCCAATTCCGGGCATAGCCCGGTACGCGCGCGAGCCGATTTGAGTTTGTCTGAGTCTTCTCAATTGCGTCCCCCCTCACCATGGATAGGTATTGCAGGCCCTTTTTGCATTCTGGCACGGAGATGAACGAATTTGATCGATAGCAAAACGAGTCCCCCACCGGGTCGCGTCTGGTTGGCGTCCCTTTCGGAAACAGGGCAGTTTCCGAGCTGATTGTCTACAGCGATCTTCGCAACGGCGCGCGATTTGCCTAGGATTGCGCCGGCCAAGGATATCGCGTCCAGCGATACAAAGCAAACAAAAAAGAAGAAAAGACAACAAAATCCATCTCGACCGATTCGATCGCCGAAGGATCGGAGGGAACGGATTTGAGGAGGGATTCTGGCAGGGCTTGGTGCGAGGTTGCAAGAGGTGGTTGTCCAGCGGGTGGAGCATGGGAAGGCTTGCCGAAACAACCGCGATCAAGGTGAGCAAATGGACGGCATTTTCCAGAGCGGCTTGGCTGCGCCTTTCCGGGGTTCTCTGCCATGCGGCTTCATTTGGATCCAGCTCAGCCAACCGGTTCTGCCGCTGGGCGCTGTATGGAGAGCTGCCGGCATAGCTTACGGAGCGATTGGCGCGCGCGATTTCCGCGCGGAACTGGTCATCTTCGAGATCCCCGCGGACGAGTGCGAACATCAGCCGCAGGAAGGCCCCATTTCGTATAGATAGAACGCCGGGGAGCTGCGCTGGATGCGGCTCATCCCGGCAGCTGCCGCTATACCAGAATCAGATTGCAGCCCAGAGCGCGCAGCTTTGCCTGGATATCTTCGTCGAGACTGGCGTCGCTGATGACGGTGTCGATCTCTGCAAGGGGAGCAATGCGCAACATGCTGCGTTTGGAAAACTTGCTGGCGTCGGCGACCAGTATGATTTCGCGCGCGATCCGAATCATGACCCTGTTCACCATCGTTTCTTCCAGGTTCGCCCCGCTGACGCCGAAGTCCAGATCGCATCCGGCTCCGCTGAGGAACAGTTTATCGGCCGAGAATTGATCGAACATTTCTTCAGCGAAATGCCCGCTGATCGACGCCGATTCTCCACGCACGGTGCCTCCGACGATGAAAACCTGCGAGTCTCGCGCGTCCAGCAGTTCGGCGGCGATGTTGATCCCGTTGGTGATGATCTGCAGTCCCTGCTTTTTCTTGATCTGGCGGGCGATTTCAAGCGTGGTTGTGCCTGAATCCAGGATGATTGTCTCGCCATTGTGGATGAGTGTGGCCGCCATGGCGCCGATGCGCCGCTTTTCGTCGGATTGCGCCTTCAGACGTTCGTGGACAGGCGATTCGCGAAGGATGGTGTCCGGGAGAACCGCACCCCCATGCGAACGCAGCACCAGGCCGCGCTGATGCAATTCATTCAGATCGTTGCGGATGGTGACTGCCGACGTGTTAAACCGGCCGGCGAGTTCGTTGACTTTCACACGACCTGCACTGCGCACGATCTTCAGAATTTGCGTCCGCCTCTCCTCGGCCATCATGCCGTCTAGCGGCGGCTCTGGCGCGGAAGCGGCCATAACAGGTTCGTGGAGAATTGTCCCTTCGGATACGTGCAATTTCGAGCTACCTTTCGCCATTCTCAACCTCGTTATCCTCACTTACTATGCAATGATGCGCGGCGGAGCCATGAAAGGCCATAGTACGCCGGGCTATGGCAATATACAACATGCGTTAGAATAGCGCGATCGCTCCGTGCGTTTCGGTTCGAGATCGCCGCTTTAGCACTGGCCCGGAACAGAAGTGCGCCAGGAAGAAGACAAGCAAAGATGAAGCATGGCGCGAACATGCGCTGGGGAGACACGGCCCGGGATGCAGGGGCTGTCCAATGCTGTAAGTCAAAGTCGCAAAAGCACAGAGGCATTCGTGGCCACCTTTCCCCAAGATCGGGTACTGGCAACTTCGATTTTGGCGATAATACCCGGTACCCCTCGGTCGCGCTCGGATCCTCGGACTAGTACATGGTTTTCTCAACCTCGATGGATCCCAGGTCGTACCATCCGTCAGTCTGTCGCCCCTGGATCGGTAGCCGTATGGCCGGCTCTCCAGTTCCTGGGTCGAGCAGGCCGATGCGCACGCGATACTTTCCTGCTGTCAGATTTCCGGGGATATACAGCGATTCATCTACGACGGAATCGCCAGGAAGCCACTTGGTCACATCTGCTGGCACCCGGATAACAGTTTGATCTTCCTGAGACCGCAGCTGCACCGCCAGCCCATATTCCTTGTAAATTGGCGCAACTCCGGCATTGAACCACCACATGTGTACAGACATCATGGAGCCCGCAGAGACATGCGTGGGATACTCGAGGCGGCGCAGGATGAAACGATAGCCCATTCGCTTCTCAAAATCTGCAAACTGCGCAAGCCATTGTGGAGGGATCGGTGAAGACTTCACGTTGACGGAAGTGACGTGCCAGCGCAGCGCCTGGCCGAGAATGTAATTTACGTCGTAGCCATCGCGCAGCCAGGTTGCAGGCGTGCCACAGGTCTCAAGCGATACGGGACGCTGCTTCCAAACATCCTGAATTCCGGTACGCGCGGCTTCTTCCGGGTACTGGTCCAGCATCTCCGAATAGGGCGTCTTCATATCGCCCAGGCAGTCCAGCCGCCATCCGGCTCCGTGCTGGGTGCCGTACGCCAGTGCCTCCGGCTCGTCGAAGTTCATCAGCAGCGTTGTATGCGGAAACGCCTGCAGCCATAGATCGATGAGCGGCTTTTGAAACTGGAATGCCGGCATATAGTCGCTCCATCCCTCGCCCCAATAACCGACGGAGGAGATGTCGACGCTGGCGAGGATGGGATTGCCGTCATAACGCTCGCCCACTGCCGCAACCAGCTCACCCCAGTACTTCAGATACAGTGGATCGCTGAAATCAGGCTGCCAGATTGCTCCGTCCTTGTCCGTAGACGCGTTCGCCCGCCGTGCTCCCGAACTGCGGTACCAGTCAGGCAGCGGATCGCGGTCGGAGTAGGGCATGAGCCGAATCGCCAGTTTCTGCCTGTGCTTCTGAGCCTCGGATATGGCTATGTCGATGATGTCCCACCGGAACTTCCCGTGCTCCGGCTCAAGGGTGCTCCAGTACCACCGCAGATAGGCAATCGAAGTGTCCGGGAAATCCGGCTTTGGGTTTGCATCGTGCAGTTTCTCTACCGGTCCGCGTTCCGACCACGTATACGGAGGGTTCAGCTCCTGGCCATTGAAGCGCTGAAATGTGGTAATTCCCATGTCAGGATTGACGAGAACATCCTGTGTTTCAACCGGCCGAATGACGACCGTCTCTTTCTGGGCATAGCCGTTCAGAGCAGCCGTGCTCATAACTAGAGCGCATACGAGAGCTTTGTATCTCATGGCAGTCCATCTGCTTGTTGTACCCCTGAATTTGGTCAAGATTCTCTCCTATTCGAAGCGTCCCGCCGCACGCGCGATCGCCAACATTGTGATGGTCATAAGCCGGGCTGCGTTCCGGTTGTAAACCTTGTGAAGAATGCTGTCGGGCAGTTCGATACCTGAGATACGCCACCGCCCCTGCGAAGGTGTCGCTTCATAGGTCATAGCATTCCTGGCATTTCACCCTTAGAATAAACGCTAACAAGAGAAACCTCAAAGAATAAAAGTGAAAGACTTGACGGTTTTGTAATGCGCATATATTCTTACATACGGCGTCGGAGTCTGGCACATTTGTGGAAGAATACATTTCGTCGATGTTTTTTTGAAGCCCATGCTCTTTTGAAATTGTCCCGACCGATGAACGGAGTCTTACATGTCGCAACTTCCGCGCGTGTCTGCAGGTTTATTCGACAGCGCCATTCCCGCCGTGGCTCCTCAGGCAAACGATGCTCTACGCACACCCCACGAGATCATGGGTCCGCAGTTGCCCGGTTATCACTTGAGTTTGCGCATCGGATTGAATCCCGATAACCCCGGCCGGGACGGTGTCACCAATCGGGTGGTTCCGGGCGTCACTATCCATCGGGACAGTTCCTTTGTAGAGGCGCTTCACAGCGGTAGAAGCGTGCCGGCATCCGGATGATCAGCTGACAATCGTTTCTTAGGGTCTCCAGCCTTCGACTGGGGGTGTGAATGGGTGAGTCGAACAACAAGGAGTCAAAAGTGACTGACACAAGTGCGCAAGCGAAGTACTACCACGTCGGAACCATGAAGGTCGAAGTTCATCCTAGCAGTCAAGCAGCCGGTGCGGCCGCTGCGCGAGCCGCGGGCAAAGCACTGATCGAGTTAGCGCAGGCTCATGATTCAGTAGGAGTGATTTTTGCCACGGGGACCTCGCAGTTTGAGACTCTCAACGAGCTTACGCGCATTCCACAGCTGCCCTGGGGCCAAGTGCGCGGCTTTCATATGGATGAATACGTCGGTATAGCTGCGGACCATCCGGCCTCTTTCCGGCGGTATCTGCGCGAGAGGCTGTCGGGCAAGGTGAGCATGAAAGAGTTTTTTGAGATCGACGGAAGCGCGACGGATCCTGAGAAGACGAGCAGCGATTATGCAAGCAAACTTCGCTCCGCCAACCCACAACTATGCTTCCTGGGTATAGGAGAAAATGGCCACCTGGCTTTCAACGATCCTCCTGTAGCAGACTTCACAGATCCTCTGGATGCGAAGATAGTGCAACTGGACGCCGTATGCCGCCAGCAGCAAATGGCTGAGGGCTGGTTCGAAAGCGTTGATCAGGTCCCTGAACGTGCTATTACGCTTACAATCCCCGCCCTGTTTCGCGTTCCAACGCTGATCGTATCCGTACCGGGCAAACGTAAAGCGAGAATTGTACGACGCGCTTTCGAGGAGCCTATTTCAACAAGATGTCCCGCCACCATCCTCCGCACTCATCCAAATACAACTATCTATTTGGACTCGGAGTCGGCAAATGAATTAGATGGAGTACTGCTGTCCCGGTGAGAAGATATTCGGCGAGCTCTCCATTGGCAGAGACCGAGGATTCTCATACTCAGAGAGAGCAGCGATTTTGGGTTCTGGCTATTGGCGGCTGGGGCTGACGGCCCGTTCGGCCGGGGAGCGAAAGGGATTCCGGCGCTATTCGAAATTTGTTCTTGCTTTCGAATATTTTCATGTGCTAATGTCTTTTCGTGCTTCGGTCTGAACCGCGACGCGATGTTCTCGCGTCGGACGCAGTCGCTTTTGCCTGTTCTATAGCCATCCAGGTGCTGTTCCCCGGATCAAGTCGAACCGATTCGGCTAACTTGGATGAGGTGGATTGGAATACATTCCGACGAGTCCGCCGTGACGATCATCCTTTAGCTCTCCTCCGCACTCATGCGGGCGTGGCGATTTGTTCGTGTGAATGAAACTCAGTGATCGAATTGAGCGGTCTTTCTTGCCCGCTGAACTTCGAGCCCAAAACAATAAGCCGCATCCCAGGAGCTGATTGCAATGCTTGAAAATGCAAAGAATGAAATCGACCGCCGGACATTTGTGAAGCATGCGGGAGGGGCAATGCTCGCAGCAGGAATGAGCGCCAAATCCTATGCGCGCATCCTGGGAGCAAATGATCGCATTCGTCTGGGCCAACTCGGCTGCGGCGACCGTAGCGAAGGACATGTGCACATGGTGGCACTTGCCTCCAAGCAGATGCCTGTAGAGACGGTTGCGGTTTGCGATCTATGGAGCCTGGCGCGGGAGCACCGGGCCGCCCAGGTGAAACGGGCATTCAACCTGGAGCCCCAGAGCTTTAAGTACTCTGAACAGATGTTGGCGCTGAAGGATATAGACGGCGTGATGATCGCTACGGGCGATTTCCAACACGCCAAGCTATGCGCGGAAGTGGTCAAGGCCGGAAAGGATTGCTATGTAGAGAAGCCATTTGCCAACGTGCTTTCCGAGGCCATTGAGACGCGCGACCTCGTCAAACAATCCAAGCAGATTGTGCAGATGGGCACGCAGCACCGCAGCCAACCATATCCTCTGGCGGTGAGAGATCTGATCCGTTCGGGTCGAATCGGCGACATCGTCCATATTGAGCAGGAATGGAATGTGAATGAAGAGCGATGGAGATTCACACCCATGGACACGGGCTATTCCAAAGAGATGCTGATGGATATCAACATGGAGTGGAAACAATGGCTCTATGGACGGGCATCGCAACTTCGAGAGGAAGACACGGACTGGAAGCGTTGGCTGTTGGGGAAACCCGATCGTCCGTTCAATCCTCATGTGTATCTGGAATTCAGGCTCTACAAGGACTATTCGGCGGGAATTTTCGATCAGTGGCTCAGCCACGGCTGCGATCTGGTGCATCTCTGGACTGGGGAGACTTATCCAGAAAGCGTAGTTGCCAACGGCGGAATCTTCACCTGGAAAGATGGGCGGGAGAATCCCGATACATGTGTCACTGCCATCGTGTATCCGAAGGGTTTTCTCTACACCTATAAGACGATATTTGGAAACAGCTACCGGAGCTTTTCAAGGATCCATGGACGTACAGGCACCATCGAGAATTATGGTGGTGAGGGTGCGTCGCTGTTTTCAGTGACGCGCGAAGGCGGCAGGCAGGAATTCGATCCGTTCGACGGCGGACCGGTCTACACACATCTCCCCATCATTGGTCCCAAGAGCGACGGCGAGGAGATTGTCCATGTGCCAGGAGCCCCGGCGCCCAACTCTCTTGGGCCGGACGATGACGACGTGGTCCATCTGGTGAACTGGCTGAAGTCAATGCAAACCCGTACGCAGCCAAACGCCACCGTCGACCACGGATTCTCGCATTCGCTTGTCTGCATCATGGCAGCACAATCGTATTGGAGTGGCAGGAAGTTGTACTGGGATCCGCGAAACGAAGAGATCGTCGATCATCCAGTCGGGGATCACGCTGTCTAATCGAAGCGATGGCCCTCCGGGTGCTCTCAATGTCTCCTGGTGGCGGCTGTTCGCCGCCAGGTTGCTATCCGTCGTCCATTAGACTAACCAACAGCACAAGCTTCGAATGCACATAACATCGGTCCAATCGCGGCTCCTGCAACCATCAATGGTGCAGCATCTGTCCAGTAGCTTCGGTGAGCGAGGTATGGGAATGAGCGAGACGCGATGAATTCAGTGAATGTAACTCAACAAACAGGCATGCAACCCAAGTCTCGCAGCAAAGGACGGGTGCGATGGTGGATCGTTTGGACGCTTTTCTTTTCCACGGTGACCAATTAAATCAGCCGTCAGACGTTCTCCGTCTTAGCGCCTCTAATTACGGCACAATACCATCTTACGCATACGGACCTGGCCAAGATTCTTGGTGCGTTTCAGATCTTGTATGCGGTCACCTGGCTTCTCGGCGGCATCTTTCTTGACGCGGTGGGAACGCGGCTGGGGCTTGCTTTTGCCGTGGTGTTCTGGTCCCTCATCAACATTCTCACTGGTCTCGCCACATCGGTCTTCGGCTTCGCATCCTTTCGATTTCTCCTGGGAATTGGAGAAGGTTTCAACTGGCCCGGAGCGAGCAAAACGGTTGCCGAGTGGTTTCCCAGCCAGGAACGCAGCCTCGCCGTGGCCATCTTCGACAGTGGCTCGAGTGTGGGCGGAGCCGGTTGCTTTGGTCATTCCCCTCATTGCGCTGGCCTTTGGCTGGCGCTCCGCATTCGTCTTTTCAGGCGTCCTCGGCTTTGTCTGGCTGTGGCGTGGTTGCGCGTCTACCATCCGCTGGATCGTCATCCCCGAGTCACGCCAGAGGAGGTTGCATTCATCCGCGCTGGTCAGGATGCACCTTCCATCTCTGCGGAGCGGGGTGTGCAGCGCTGGCTCAAGCTAGCTCGCGACCGCAACGTGTGGGGCATCGTTCTGGGCCGCGCACTCACGGATCCCATCTGGTGGTTCTACGTTTTCTGGCTTCCCCAGTACCCGAGCGATGCGCGTGAATTCAGCTTGCAGCGAATCGCCCTCTTTGCCTGGATGCCCTTTGTTGCTGCCGATCTCGGTAACTTCACGGGTGGTTGGATTTCAGGCTATTGCACTCGCCGAGAAGTCTCTGTACTTTGCGTTCGCACCTGGGTATGTGCCGTAAGTTGCCTTCCGATTCTTGCGGGCATTCCCGCTGCCAGCGTGCATAACGTTTATTTTGCGTTGGGATTGATCGCTTTGCCCTATGGGGTCGCGCCAGTTGGTCCACCATAAGCCTCACTCTGCCATCTGACCTGTTTCCCCAAGATGTTGTGGCAACCGTTACAGGTCTGAGCGGACTGGCGGCAGGTCTGGTCGGCGCGGTGTTCACCCTCGCAGTCGGGATTCTGGTCGATCGCTTTTCCTACGGACCTGCGTTTCTGGTTGCGGGATTGCTGCTTCTTTTCGCAACCGGATGCTTATTTTTCCTGGCTCGCGCTCCTAGCAACCCTTCCAGATCCAGTGTGCCGCTCACAACGTGATCCTGCCGCTCAGCCTGACTCCCGGGTCTTCGAAAGTCAGTTCATCCGCAACCAGGTCGTTCCCAACGACGAAGCGCGTCCGTTTGACAGCGAACCGTGATTCAAAAAAGCGCGCCGCCGCCTGCAAAATTGGCATCGATCCGTAACACTTACGCTTTTTGCCAGCAACATGTTCAACGAGAGCCCGTCATAATGCTCTCACAACGAGATCATCCATTGGAGATGGAAGTCATGAAACTCACCAGCCTGACCAACATGCATCGAATAGCGCAAACTGCACTTTGCTTTTCCTGCGTGTCTGAGCCTGCTGGACAAGGCCGGCATCGAATCGATCGAAGCATTCGATGATCGGTTCCGGGGCACCGAGTCGCTGTTCAATTGGATTCAGGATCTGGAGAGCGAGCTGTGGAATGCGGGCCTGGAGGATCGGCAGTTCCTCAGCGCCCGCATCGCGTTTTGCGAAGAAGGGCTGCGGCGCTTTCCGTCCGCCGACGACCTGATGACCGAAAACCGGCGGCGCGCGCTGGCGGAGTCGTACTTCGAGTTGGGGGAGGTGGAGAAAGCGGAAGCGCTCTACCGCGAATGGTTGGCTGCCGATCCGTGCTGGGGATGGGGTTGGATCGGCTGGTCGGACTGCTACCGGTTCACGCGCACCGGGCAGGTGGACCTGAACCGGTGCGAGCAGATTCTGAGGGAGGGCGTTGCGATCACCCAGGTGCGAGACTGCGCTGACATCGCCGATCGCCTCGCTGATGTGTGCGAAGAACAGGGACGTGACCAGGAGGCGAAGAAGTTTCGGCGGCAGTCCGAGCGCGGCGCCCCAATGGAAGTTTCGCGGACCGTCAGTTCGGCCGGCAAGGTATTACGCCAAAAGACGCAACTCAACTTTGGTGGCGCGGGGCTGCCCCTCAGCGAGCTGTCAAGCGTGGCGGGAATGCTGCGTGAAACTCCGGCAATGCCCATCACCAGGCAAAAGGTCGGGCGAAACGAGCCATGTCCCTGCGGCCGCGGCAAGAAGTTCAAAAAGTGCTGCGGCGCCTGATGGCCGGAGACCCAGGTTCCGCCCGCCACATTGATCTCCATCGCCTTCGCGCATATCCTTCCTGCCCGGGCGCATTCAACCTGCCAAAAGCTGCCCGAAGCGGTACGCGGGCAAAAATCGGCGGCGGATTACAAAATCCACGGTGACATACGTGCTGCACGGTCGCCGACCTGCCTGCGTCGGGCGCTTGAGGGCGTGCGGGGCTGCTCCGTCGCTATAAGCACATCTCGTTCCGAAAGGCTGCGATGTGCCTTGGGGAGGATTGCGATCTGAACAGCGATGCGTTCTGAAGAAATTCCGGGTCAGGACTTGAGCGAGTCGCTGACCTGTTCATAGTCCAGCAAACGCAGATGGGAAGGGAAGGCGGGATGGTAACGAATGGCGGGCCGCCCACTTTTTCGGCACACTTCTGGCACACCCGGCCGACGAACGCCATCGCGAAACTCACAATCAGACGGCCCGTGCCGCCTGATGCCGGATCAGCATACCTGCAATTACGGGTCTCAGCTTTTTGCTGATGCTACCCCCCGTTTGCCCAGAGGTAAACGATTCTTGAAGTCGTGCCATCCATGTCGCTGGTCAGAACTGCATTGGGTTTGCTGGCATAATCACGCTAAGGGGGATGCGTATACACTATCGTCGCTCTCTCCCTTGGAGAAGATGGAGCCCCAATGCAATTTTCCGGAATGCATTACTTTCCTGTGGAGTGGCCTTTCCTGCTGGCCTTATTTCTTCTCTTCTCACTTCTGGTTACGCTTGTTGAATTGAGGATCCTGCATTACGCGTACGAACGGATGGGAATTTCGTCGCGGTGGGCAATGTGGATTCTCTTGCTTACGCTACTGGGTAGTTCGATCAACATTCCGTTAGCCGAGTTTCCGTCGGAGAAGGTGATTTCGGGTACGGTGGTACACCACCACGGGATGCGGTATGTAGTGCCGGTGGTGCGTCATTGGCCGGCGACGGTGTTGGCGATCAACGTGGGCGGAGCGCTCATCCCAATCCTTCTGTCGCTCTATTTGGCGTTCAAGAACCGACTTGTGCCGAAGTCTGTGCTTGCCACAGTAGCGGTAGCGCTCGTCACGCATCATTTGGCGCAGCCGGTGCGTGGAGTTGGAATCACGCTTCCGATCTTCATCCCTCCGCTTGTTGCTGTGGTCTGTGCGCTGGCGTTGTCCTGGCGGCAAGCGGGACCGCTTGCCTACGTGGGGGGAAGTATGGGTACGCTCATCGGCGCTGACCTAATGAATTTGGGCAAGATTCATGGGCTGGGCGCGCCAGTGGCATCGATTGGCGGGGCGGGGACGTTTGATGGCGTGTTTCTGGTAGGGATTGTGGCAGTGCTACTGGCGTCGTTGATCCAGCCGAGTGCAACACGAACTGTGTGACGAGATGGAAGATTCATGCCTGAGGCCAAAACGTTGCCACATCGGCGTTTATCATTCCTAATCCTCGCGAATGCATCCATTAACTGGGCAGGCTGTGGAAGAAACTCTCAGAATCTGTGCCGACCCCAAATCCCAGTCCACTGACCCCAGAAACAGCGGCCAGCCGGAGATGAGCGCATTCCGCTTCTTGCTTCAATTCTTTGCAAACACGGCGCGGGAGCGGAACTTGTGCAGCGGAAGGGAATTTCAAATTCGACGTGCCACAACCGTCCGGTGATGATCCGCCCTAGCGATGCCGATTGTCTCCAACCGCAGGTTCGCGGCTTGCGCAAAACGAAAGCTAGGCTCCCCGAGCTGATATCGCGCGGGGAACCTTGGCTGGCGGCTTACTGTGTTGGTGGTTTCTATCTGAAGTCTACCGGGGCCACCGCGACGCCGCGGAAGGCTTCGCCGGCGCGAGCCGAGCGAATCGTGAAGAACTTGTCGAGGTAGCCGTCTGTTGCCGGCTGGGTGTCGCTGATACGATCGGTGACTTTCACCAGCTTGTTGGGATCGGCGCCGTTGTCGCCGTTTTGGCTGATTGTGGACGTGATCGCGTAGATTGTAGCGGTCCCGTCCCAGTTGACGACGCCGGTAATGTTGCGGCAGCCGCCGGTGGCGGGCTCGATCGAAACGGGATAATTCGGAACGCTGTTGGGCACGCCAAGGTCGAGTCCATTCTGGATGACATACTCGCGCACCCAGGTTGGGCTACCACTCGCCGGTGTGGTGAGGACCCACTTTTGAAGACCGGCGGTCGCCAACGTACCGGCGTCGGCAACGTTTATCTGTCCGTTAATCGTCTGATTCGCCGTGTAGATCAGGTCGCCCTCGTCACAAACGTACAGAGTAGTAGGATTCGCGAACCAAATCCCAAAAGGATAGTCGCCGCCCGGGCTATTTGTGCTAGCACTGGTGTCGGGGAATCCGGGAAGGATCGTATAAGGTTCGTCGACGAGGCCGCCCGAAGGGGCATTGGCTGTGGTGGGCAGTACGCCTGGAGTACCGAGCTGATAGACGGTATTGATGCCGTTGCCGCCGCTGCCCTTGGCCACGTATAGCGTATCGTCAAAGATCGTCAAGCCGCGGAAGTTCGTGTCCTTACCAGGCTTGTCTCCAGTGAAGGCGAAAAAGGAAATCATGTTGTTGCTGGGCGGAACGAGGGGTGCTGCGCCAGGAACGAACAATTCCGCGCCCGTCGAGTGAGAGAGATCGAAGCCAAGCGTCGTCTCCCCCACCTGCTTCTTCGAAAGCCCACCGTTATTGTCGTTTCCGGCCGAGTAATACAGCCCATTGCCGCCCTTCATTGCAGCGCGGGAGTTGTCGCCGCTGTAGGCGTCGCCATTGGTGTATGAAATGTTGCCCCAGGCGTCCACTTCTGCCACCGAGCGGTAATAAGCAGTGGGATTGGTTGCGCCGACGTAGCTCGCGACTGCAGGATTGGTTGGGTCACAGAGGCCCGGCGTATTGGAGGCCGAAACGTCAAGCAGGTTGGGCGCAGTCGGCGACACGGGACCCTCGTTCGTTCCCTGCGTGAGGATGTTGGTCGTCGTGTCGAGCGTGAGAGTCGGACAGCCGGGACCGCCGCGGTAGCCCATGAAGGTGAGGCTCCTGCCGTCTGCCGAGCGATTCAAGGCGAGTTCGGATTTGGAGCTGAAGCTGGTCACGATCTCGTCGCTGGGAACGTGCAGCGCACCCAGCTCGAAGCCGTCGGGGCTAAGGTCCCAGAGAACGATGGGAGAGGAGACGCCAAAGCTTCCATCAGTATTGGCGTTGTTCCAAACGTTGTGATTGTCGTTGAGATTGGGGGCTTCGCCGTTATCGCTGGCATAGCCGCAGGACACCGTCACGGCCGTGGTGGTCGCCTTCGCTGTCTGGTCGGCGGGGAGCAGCGGCACGTTGACGGTCGCGGCGTTAGGATTCGTGACTGGGCCGGTGTTCAGGCAGCCGGGCGGCAATACTTCGCCGGGGGTAACGGTGTCGGCATTCCCAACGTAGACTGTGCCGCTCAAAACGATGCTGTCAGGCACAAATCCGTGAAATTGATGTCGATGGCGATCGAAATCCTGGTTGGGATCGTGCTCCTGGGCTTTCACTTCGAGGGCAAATAAACCCACTGCGAACGTTGCCGCGAGAGTCGCGGCAAACACCTTCGGAACGCGTATTCTCATGTTTTCATGACCTCCTGAGTCATGCGGGGAACAACGCCGAATCATAATGTGTGTCGCATCACGCCTCTTTAACAGGTCGTTAAAAAACAATGAATGATCCGAAACGCCACAGTCGATCCTGGTGCACTTCATCTTCCGCAGCGAGGTGCCGGTGAGGGAGTGGACGCGCCGGTATGCGCCGGCGTTTGGTGCGAGGGAACCCAGAAAGCCAGCCAGGAGCGAACTTTTCGGGACCGATTAGGGTCGAGGAGTCGGTTTAGCACGAATCGAGAATCGCTCCAGGCGACATCGGCGTTTCCGAGGACCGATTAGCCTGAGCACCTGCAATTCTCCAAGTTTGCGTGTGTCCCCGCCGATCGTGACGAGAGCACGACGTCGCTACTCACCATAGAGACGACAGCAAAGGGAGGCTGCAGGCGTGGAGAGGGGTGCACCCATTCGTCTACGCACACAGACCAGGAGACGCCGCATAGTGCAAAATAAAGAGGGCAAGGTTAACGTTCGATGAATTTCGGTTCTCTTCCTTCTGACGGACACCCCGATGTGCCTCTCCAACTGGAGTGGAAGCGGCAGGTTGACTCATGGCGCGATTTGCTTGCCCAATCCGCCCGTAAACCCAGCCGAAAGCGGATCCATGCCCTTCGCAGCCTTACACTGCGCCTGCGGGTGGCGCTGGACTATCGGCTCCTGGAGCAGGTGCATGATCCAACCGCCGCACCTGCGTTCAAACGTTGGTGCAAAGAGGGGAAGAAGTTACGGCGGGCGCTCCAGCCTGTTCGTGATGCGGACGTTTATCTGGCCAGGCTGAATGGCCTCCGCGACAGACCCGGAGGGGCATCTGACGGCGAACCGAAGCTCAGTCCCCGCTGCCTCCGCGAGATCGACAAAGTCGAAAGCGGCCTGAAGCGGCAGCGCCAGGAGGGGGCAGATGAGCTAGTGGAGCTCATCGATGCCCGCGGGAGACGGCTGAACCGGCTTGTCAAGGAGATGGAAGTTGCGCTGGCGCCTGGAATGACCGCAAGGGTACATTCCACTGCTCAGGAGGCTTTGATGGTATTTGCCGGGCTGGCCAGCGAATTCCCGAAACTCGACAGCACCAACCTGCACGCGTATCGCAAGAGTGTCAAACAGGCGCTTTACCTGGCCGAATTCTCTGCTACGTCCGATCCCCTGGCCGGGCGGCTGGCCGCCGCATTCAGAAAGATTCATAGCGCAGTTGGTGAATGGCACGACTGGCAATCGCTTGCCGAGGAGGCTGACCGCATCCTCCCAAAGCACGCCGGACGGGATGGCCTGGTTTCCGTGCTGGGGACGCTGGCTGAGGAGGCACTGCAGAAGGCTCTTGATCTCTGCCGGCGTTCTGGTGCGCAGATCCCGAAGAGCCCCGGCCCGGTTGGGCCCTTCCCGCGGCGGAAGCCTGTCGCCTCCGACCCCGGTACGTACGCTGGCGACGAACACCGCTTGTTTGGTATCTCCAGCTAGGCGGGATTCCATTTTGTCCTTATGGCCGGGAGCCAATAATCAAAAGTTGCCTCGCTTGATCGTTTGCAGCTTTAATTCTCACCACTCTCCACATGGGCGGTTCAAGGGCGCAGTAGAGGCCGCGCCCTTTTGAAGGCGAGAGCGTCTTCGATCGGTAGAGACGTTCTGTGGCCCGATGGATCCGTTCCTATTCGTTCCGCAACGCTTCCATCGGATCGATGCGCGCTGCATGCCGCGCCGGCAGCCAGCTTGACCCCAGCGCGATGGCGGCGATGGCCACAGCGATGCAGCCGAAAACGATTGGATCGTCTGCGTGAACGAAGGAGAGCACACTGCCCAAACCATACGCCATGACAAAGGCCAGCAACAGGCCGATACACAGCCCCATTCCGGAGAGCCACGCCGCGCGGCGCAGCATCATCCGCAGCACGTCCTCGCGCCGCGCTCCCATGGCCAGGCGCACGCCGATCTCGCGGGTACGCTCAGCCACCAAGTTGGCCATTACGCCGAAGATACCGATGCCGGCCAGCAGCAAGGCAATCAGCGCATCGACGCCAAGATTCTCGGCGAGCCATTTCATTCCGGTCGTATGTTCATGCATGAACTGCGTGTAGGTCTTAACCTCGTCGAGCGGTACGGAGGGGTCAAGGCCGGCGAGCGCCTTGCGCGCCGCAGACGCCATGGCCAGCGGATCGCCCTTCGCTGTAACGGCATACATTGTGCCGGCAGACGGCATCTGTGCCGCGTCCATATACACTGCCGGCGCGTGCACATCGTTGAAGAAGCCGTAATCCATTTCCTCCGCGACGCCGGTAATTGTCATCCACGGGGTCTGATCGTCACGTCCCGATCCCATGCGGATGCGATGTCCCAGCGGACTCTCTTCGGGAAAGTAGCGCGTCACGAATCCCCGGCTCACGATGGCCACCGGCCGCGAGCGCAGATTGTCGTCCTGGTTGAACATGCGTCCGGAGGGGATTCCCGCGGCCAGGGGAATGTGGAACGCGGCAAAGTATCCGGGGCTCACCGTGATCCGCAGCGCGCTTTGAGACTTGGCTGGGGCAAGCGGACGATTCTCGACCTGGCAATCGTCCAGCCAGGCGAAATCGCTCAAAGGGGGCGTGGTGGTCAGCTCGGCATGCTCGACGCCGGGAAGCGCGCGCAGTTTTTCAAGGCTGGCGTTCTGCCATGCGGCCAGTTTCTCGGGCGTATCGTAGCGCGCGGCTGGCAGATGAACATTGAAGAAGAGCATCCGGCTGGGATCGTAGCGGTCGGCGGAATGCAGCATCCCCACCAAGCCTCTGGACATCAGCGCAGCGCCAATCACCAGTACCACGGCAAGCGCGACCTGGGAGACCGCGAAGACGTGTCTCAACCAGCGGCTGCGCCCGGCGCCCGCGATGGCGCGCGAGCCGGATTTCAATTGGTCCACGAGGTTCACGCGCAAGGCGGCCAGTGCCGGCCAAAAGCCTGAGATTGCGCCTGCACCCACGGACAGAATGAGAGACAACAGCAGGGCGTGTTGATTCAGCCTGATGTTGGACCATCCGGCGATAAAACGGCCCACCTCCCGCGGCAGGGAGAGGATGGAAATTCGCATGTAGAACTGGGCAAACAGGAGCCCGCCGGCCCCACCAACCAGCCCCAGCAGAATATTCTCGGTGAGCAATTGCCGCACGATCCGAATCCGCCCCGCCCCCAGCGCCGTGCGCATGGCAATCTCCGGCCGCCGCGCAATGCCGCGCGCAAGTTGCAGGTTGGCCACGTTGGCGCAGACGACCAGCAGCACAAAGAGCGTGGCGCCCTGCATCATGCTGAAAAAGAACGGCGCGTAAAAGCCGTTGATGTCATCCAGCAGAGGCACAAGCTTCACTTGCCAACCCTGGTTGGTGGCTGGATAGCTTCGCGACAGGCGCTCCGCGATGACGTGCATCTCCGCCTGCGCCTGGGCAGGCGTAACTCCCTTGCGCAGCCGGCCCAGGACCAGATAATCGTGCGCGCTACGGTTGCCGAGCTGCGCGGGTTCCGGCGCAAGGGGAATGAAAAGATCGGTACTGGGCGGATATTGCAGCGAACTGGGCACCACGCCGATGATGGTGTAGGCATGCTGGTCCAGCTCGATCTGCCGGCCCAGGACCCCGGCGTCGGCGCCGAAATGATGCTGCCAGAAGTAGCAGCTCAGCACGGCTACGCTGTTCCGGCCGGGTTGCGTTTCGCTTTGGTCAAAGACCCGGCCCAGCAACGGGTTAGCCCGCATTACGCTGAAAAAGCCTGGCGATGCATATTCCGCCTGCACGTGCTCGGCATCGCCGGCTCCGGTCAAGGCCATGTCGGCGGAGCGGTGTACGGCCAGCTCTTCAAAGGACCGGTTCAGGCGGTTCCAGTCCTCATAGTTGGCCAGGGCCACATGCCTCAGATCGCCGCGATCCTGCTGCTCCTGGACAGTCAGTACGTGGTCCAGGTCCGGCACCGTCAGCGGATGCAGAATCACCGCGTCCATGATGCTGAAGCTGGCTGTATTGGCGCCGATACCGATGGACAGCGTGAGCAGCGCCGCAATCGTGAATCCCGGCGACTGGCGCAACTGCCGGAAAGCATAACGCAGATCCTGAATTACCGTATGCATGAAAGCCTCCGAACTTGCTGGAGTTTTTCCGTTTGGAATGTACCCGTACCAGATGCATTCCTGCGGCCAAACCGCTCGGGCGCTTAGACGTTCATTGTCAATCGCTTAGGCCGTTCAAGATGCAAGTCGCGCACGCTGGGCATGTTCGGAAGCGAGACCAACTGTTCACAAACGGACAGTTGTGTCCGTTCCCGGGCCTGAATCGGAGGTCCAGCCAGATTTCACGATCTCGTTCCGCCGGGGTGTAAACGGCACCCGATCCCGCTTGCATATCGCTTGAATGGCCGGCCGCGCCGTCATCGGTCCTGACGGCAGCCCACCCCCGGGCATGATCCATTGACCCACCATCATGAACTGCCGCAAGCCGGGCAGCGTGTTGGGCAATGGCCTGAAACTGGTGCCGGGACTGATGAACCAGCCTTCCATGCTCCCCTTCCAATTGCCCGTATAGCGGATGATGGTGGCGGGCGTTGAGACGTCGGTCACCTCGATCGCTTGACGGAGACCCGGAATCTTCTTTTCCAGGATGGCGATCACCGCCTCGGCGATGCGATCTTTCTCCGCACGATAGCCATCAGGATTGTGTAGTTGCAGCTGGACCCAATACTCAAAATTGCGCGTTGGAAGAAAACATGTGACCGCAGTTTTGCCTGCGGGTGCAAATGTCGGGTCGAAGTTGAAGATGCGGAATGCGGCCTGGTTCAGCTCGGTGCCTGGGTCTACATGGAGCGGCGAATCAAGAAGCCGGGTTACACTCACAGGCTGCCCGGCCAGGTCCATCGCCACTCCCAAAGAGACCTGCAGATAGGAGGGGAAGGTCTGCATCTTGTCATAGGTTTTCTTTGTCGTTTTGTCGGTGTACTTGCCGCCGAGAAGATCGTAGATGGTGGCGTGACCGTCCGCAGCGGAGATCACCCAGTCGGCCGCAATGGCCTCTCCGCCAGCTAGCTGAACCCCAATTGCAGCGTTATCTTCCACCAGGATGCGTTCGACCCTGGCTCCGAAACGCACGTGTCCGCCCAGGCTGGCAAGCCTCTCTTCGATGAGCCGAATCAAGGCCTGCGCTCCTCCGATCGCATAGGCTGCATCGTGCTGATTCATCCACGCGAGAGAGAAAAACAACGCGATGGCCGATAGCTGTCCCATCTCGCCGTCACCGAAGACACTCTTCAGCAACGGGTCGGTGAATCTCTCGCCGTACTCCTTGCAGCTCATGCGCATTAGCTCCCGCAGCAACGGAAGGCAGGGTACGTTGCGCAGAAGCGTCGACAGGTTCGCAGCCCATCCAGCGCTCGGGTCGGGCATTTTGAATTTTCCCAATCTTCGAATAGCGGAAGTGAAGCCGCGTATCGCCGGTGCGTTCTGCGGCGCGCGTTTCAGCAGCTCTTTCTCCAGGCGGTCGACGTTTGTGTAGATGCCCAGGGAGTCGCCGTTTTCCCTTTCGACGCGCCCAAACTCCTCCTGATTCACGAACGTCAGCTTATCGACGTCACATACCTCGAGCCATTGCGAGTGCATGGGACTGCTGGGATTGGAGCCGTACAACCAATGGAGACAGGTCTCAAACGTGTAGTGGCCCCTGCGCCAGCTAGTCGCCAACCCTCCCGCAATGTCGTGCATTTCCAGAACTTCGGCCTGATAACCGCATTCTTGCGCATAGACCGCGGCGCAAAGCCCTGCGATCCCGCCGCCAACGACCACGATCTTCTTGACATCCTGCTTCATGATTGCGATCTCCCGCTCAGCTCTCCGATGGCGATGAAATGATCGCCTGCCGATCGACCGCGCCGCCGCCGAAGCGGCCAATCATGCTCTGAAGACGTTACTGACATTGAGGATCAGGCCTGCTCCGCGCCTTGCTGCCTGATTGAGACGCATTTTATCGCCCGCATCTTGACGGTACAGTGACGGGAAGCACGTTGCTGGAGGATCAATATGACTATGCCTCGCTGGACGGCTCGATCTGCAGTCCTGAGTGTGTTTCCTTTCTTGAGGGAATTAAATTGGGGATCAGTGAAGGTAGTGGAAGAAGACAGCGGCGATCATGGCCAGGTTGCAGGCGGCGTGGGCAATCATGGCCATCCACAAGGAACCAGTACGCAGGCGGCAGAGCGTGAAGACGGCGCTTGCCCCAGCCAGAAGCAGGACCATAAGTGTGCCGGAGACAATGCGGAGATGGAAGCCCGCAGCGTCCTGCCAGAGTCCATGCACATGGAGGTGCATCAGGCCGAAGCTTAATCCGTTGACCAGGGTAGCGAGGGTGGCATTCCAGCGGCTCGTAAAAGCCTGCTGGATGAGGCCACGGAAGAGTATCTCCTCGCCGATAGGGGTGAGGATCAGGGCCGGCAGGGCGATGACGGCGAAGGCGGCGGCTGGGGGCATCACGGCGAGCATCTCACTCATGCGGAAGCTGTCGCGGATGCTGAGGTTCCAGTTGTCCGGCGAGGCGCCGTAAAGCGCCATACCGATGGCGAAGACGGCGAGGCCGCAGCCTGCCCCGGCCAGTGCGCTGAAGGCCAGTGCGGGCGCGGTATTGCCCTTTTTGCTGAGGCCAATTTTCCGCCGCCCGAGAGGTGTGAGGAGGATGAACGGCAAGGCCCACATCACCAGGCAGTGAAGCAGAAACAGGATGCGGGCCCGCGGTGGGCCGAGGACGGCGTAGTAGCGTGCGGCAGCCAGAATCGCCAACACGCCGAGCGAGAGAAGCCAGGGCGCAACCGTGAACCGGCTCCAGGGCACCCGGCTAAGACTGGGGCGAAGGAAGCTGGGTTGGTTGGGAGCTTCAGGGGACATGATGACCGTTCTCTTCTTTTGCTGGGACACTGAATGCGGCGATCATGCTTCCGGTGTAGTGGGGCGTCTGTGCGCTGAGTCACAACGCAGCGTTCATCCGGTGACTTGCCCAGACACAGCGAGCCTGTTTCACCACGACGAGTGGCGCAACCCTTTGCATTTATGCGTCCAAACAGGAGGCAAATGAAGAGCATGGGGCGATAACTGAGGCAGCCAATCAGGTTACCGGATGCAAAATCGCTGAGTTATGTAATTAAGGGCTCAATTCGCCGGACGCCCCTATTTTCATCAACTGAGGTGGAACATCCCGATAGCTTGTTCGCGTATCCGAGTACAGAATGGCGCGGAACCGGCCTGGCCTTTTAGCCACGAAGGGAGTCTTGGACTAGCCGGGCCGCACAGGAGCAGTACAATTCGAACGAATCAACGCCGAAGGAAAGATGCCGATTCAAACCGGTGGCCCTAAGAGCAACTTTCGATCAGTGCAATTCAGTGCACAGGATAGCCGCATTTCGTTCCAGGGAGGCCCGATGGATCAGGAGAATCAGCCAAGTTTGCAGGATCTGTCGCCGTCAGAGAACGCTGCCGCAACAAAGACCACACACGGGCTCCCGACAGCCGAATCTCTTGCGCCTGAATCTTCGGGCCTGACGACGGGTGCACGCATGATGCGCGCACTGCGCTGGGTCTTCATGGGCAGCGGTGGCCTGCGCGCCGGCTGGTCGGTGCTGGTCTTTGCCCTGGTTGCTGTGTGCAGCGTGGTTATCCGAGGCTGCCGGGGAAAGCAACATCCGCATTACGTTTCACGAGCAAGATGGTGACATCATCCTCATTGAAATGTGGGTCGACCAACGATTTCAGAATTTGCATCGTTTTTCCCGATTCATCCGCCAAAGCATCGCGCAAACGGTCTTCTGCATTCTCCCCGGAGATCGAATCGGGAAGTCCGTCGGCGAAAAGAAGGAGGGCGCCGCCAGGAGGAAGATGAGCTGTGTTGGCTGTATAGGCCGCTTCGGGAAATAGTCCAAGAGGCATCCCGGTGGCTTCCAACGATCTTTGAGATCCGGAGCCGAAAACAATCGGGGCGTTGTGGCCGGCGTTTACGTAGATCAATTCTCCGGTGTCGCGATTCAACTCAACAAACACAGCCGTGGCGAAACGGTCGATGGGGGTATATCGGCTCAGATGTCTGTTAATCTGCCCGGCCAAGGCCAGGGGATCTGCACCGGTACCTGCGATGCTTCGAACCAGGGCTTGTATGTTTGCCGCCAGCAGCGCCGCCGGCATGCCTTTTCCGGACACATCCGCTACCGCGAAAAGCGTTCGCTTGCCCCCAAGCTCGATAACATCAAAGTAGTCGCCGCCCACGTCGCGTAAGGGTCTGTAGAAGGTCTCCACCTCATAGCCCGGCAGCTCATCGACTTTAGTCGGGGTGAGCGTCTGCTGTATCTGGCGTGCAGCAATCTGGTCGGATTCAAGTTGGGTCTTGCGAACAAACTCCGAAGTCAGCATCGCGTTCATCAGCGCGGCGCCAACGGCGTAGAAGACGAGCGCAATGAGATAGACCAGGCTCTTATCCGCAGGCCACATGAGGGGCCACGCCAGAGACCGCGACCAGAGGAACCAAATGGCGGATCCCTGGAGCAAAATCCCGACC
>Ga0181527_1000409_pt1 | contig 50125 bp, 46 predicted proteins | sample PEATcosm2014_Bin_30_FD_119762 | JGI IMG/M metagenome (GOLD analysis project Ga0181527, IMG submission 119762) | Peatland microbial communities from MTU Mesocosm Facility, Houghton, MI, USA - PEATcosm2014_Bin06_60_metaG | ecosystem: Environmental > Terrestrial > Soil > Wetlands > Peat | place...
CGTCGCAACCGGTACATTCAACTCACGCCCGATCCGCACGGCATCCAGGCGACCAGATTGTGGGTTGAAAAGTTGGGGCTCAGCAACGTGAATTGTGTGTGCCAAAGCCATGTTCGAATCCTCTATTAAGCATCATTAAGGATGGCAAAAGTTGCGACAATATCGCAGAATTGTAGCGACAAAGTATCGAGACTGCCAATTTACTATTCGTTAGGCTGTCAACACTCCAAGGCATATTGTGCGAAGCATGCGAGCTGTGTTCTCCCCTTCAAAATTGATCCTGCCCGGAGGCGCAGGACCCAAAGAATATCATGTGCGTTTTGCCAGGAAATCATACACCTCGGTTCTGAACGGCATGGAGGCTTGTGCGCCGCGGCGCGTGACCTTGATGGCGGCTGCCGCGGAAGCAAACCGCGCGGCTGCCCATGGGTCCTTGCCTTCGAGCAGCGCCACGGCAAAGGCGCCGTTGAAGCAATCGCCGGCTCCGACGGTATCGATGGCCTCGACCGGGAATGGCTTCACCCAGGCCGCCTCGCCGCCTGCGACGGCCAGAAAGGCGCCTTCTGCGCCGCGCTTGAGGGCTACGCCGTGAAGGCCTTTGGCCAGTAGCTGCTGCGCGGCGTCCTCGGGTTCCGGGCTCTTGTCGAGATAGAAGGCCGCTTCAGTCTCGTTGGGCGTGAACCATGTGACCTGGCTCCAGGTGGCGTCTGGGAGCGGCGCGGCGGGAGCGGGGTCGAGCATGACCGGGACACCGGCTTCGGCACAGAGGGCAAGGACAAGGCTGACGGTTTCGATGGGAAGTTCGAGTTGGCAGAGAACCATGCCGGCGGAGCGAATCAAGGCGGCCTGCTTGTCGATGTATGCGGGGCAAACCTTGCCGTTGGCTCCGGGGACGACGACGATGCTGTTTTCGCCGTTCCCGGCAACCAGAATTGAGGCCACGCCGGAGGGTCCGGGGACACGCGCGACGGCTGCCGTTCCCACGCCTGCACGGGTCAGGTTGTCGAGGAGGGCCTGGCCGAAAACGTCTTCGCCGACCAAGCCTACCATTTGGACAGGGTAGCCCAACCGGGCGGCGGCGACGGCCTGGTTGGCGCCCTTGCCGCCGGGGGTGGTGTCAAAGCCGGTGCCGATGAGGGTCTGGCCGGGGACAGGAATCCTGGGGGTATGCGCGACCAGGTCCATGTTGATGCTGCCGACGACGACGATGGGCTTGCGGGTTGTTTGCATGATCTGAACCATGGTCCCCACCCTTCCGCAAAAAGCTGCGGAAGGATGGGGCACCCACATTTTAGTAAAAGTGAGTGTTTATCAGTAAAGCGGAGCCAGCGCCACGGCGCACAACCCCAGCACGAAGAAGATGAACATGAAGAGCAACAGCCGCTTGGCCGAGCGGGGCGCGCCGGCAAACTCGTGCCAGACAAAGACGCCCCAGCAGGCCGAGACCATGGTGGCGCCCTGGCCGATGGAATAGGAGACGGCCGGGCCGACGAGATGGGCTCCGGAGGCGACAAAGTTGGCTACAGCGCCTAAGCACCAGACGGCTCCGCCGAGCAGGCCCGCGAGGTGCCAGCGGAACGGAGCGGACCAGTAGCCGGAACCTCTGACAGGCGGCTTGCCGTCGAGGGGCTTGGCCATGAGGAGCAGGTTGGCCGGCACGGTGGAGAGCAGCACGCCGAAGGCGAAGAAGAGGGCCACGGCATAAGGGCCGGGGGCGGGTTTGTCCTGCGTGCCGGTAAGGGCGCGGGCAACGAGCGGGTAAAAGGTGCCCATCAGCACGCCGGCTACGAGCGAGAGGACGATGCCGCGGGTGGTGGCGGCTTTGGCCTGGGCCTCGCGTTTGCGATAGGCGGCGGCATCAAGGACGATGGCCACCACAACCAACAGCACCCCGCCAAACAGGAGCAGCGGATTGGCTTTGGGATTGACGAGGTAGCTGGAGACCGAGCCTACGACCAGCGCCAGGCCAATGCCGACGGGGAAGGCTACCGCAAGGCCGGCCACGTCGATGGCGGCTACCAGAAGAAGATTGGCAATATTGAAGACCACGCCGCCGCAGGCCGCAAACAGAATGGGACCCAGCGGCGTCTGTACCGCATCGCTGAGGAACGGCGTCCCTGCGTGGCCGAGGCTGCCCGCGGTGAGACCGAGGATGATTGCGCCGGCGGCGAGGCCGATTGCGTAGTCCCAGTAGAAGAGCTGGAAGCGGTAGCCTGGGCACAGCTTGAGCGTGTTGGCCCAGGAACCCCAGCACAACATGCTCAGGAGCATGAGAAAGAGTGCGGCTTGATAGGTTTCAGGAAAGAACATGGCTAGACCCCGCGGCGTTCATCGTGTGAGGTGAACAGGGAAACATAATGCATTGGGGAGGGGGATGTATACGGGGGCAGCCGCCTTATCCGGTTCAGCTCTCAAGGAGTCTTTGGTTAATGTTGAGAACCTCCATCACTGAATAGAACCGATCTGGCGCGACGGGGACCTCGTCGAATTCTGTTACCCCTAAAAGACGGAGGAGGTGCGTAGGCCTGAGAACTGCAACACTCAAGTCGACTACCTTCACCTTTCTCTCGTTGAGCTGCTTTATAACTCTCGGCAACTTCTTCTCCATGGTCAGAAATACGTCCAGTTTATTTCGGCGAGCGGTCCAAATGTGAAAGCAGTCCGGCAGGTCTTCCGAAGTGATTAGCGCGCGAGACAGACTCTGGAACCATGACAAATCTTGCAAGCTGTCCAGTTCAAAGTCGTCTAGGCGCAATTTGTCGGCATAATTCACAAGAGCCGTCACATCCGCTTGAGTGAGGAATTTGAGCCACTCGAAATATGGAATCTGATTGAATTCGCTAAGGGTGCTTCCGTTGTCTCGATCTTTCTCTCCTCCCTTCGCGAACCACTCCTGCATGTTTATGGTGCTCTGAAACTTCGACCGCTCAACGGCGGATGGGCACTGCTGAAGTTTGCACCCGCTCAATGCATTGAGTGTTCGTTCCGCTCCATGACTGCGTCGCCAATCTTCAGCTCTCAATTCGCTATAGGTGAAAAGTGTGATGCTCCCGGCTCTTGCGAGTCGCCCAATCGTAAAGAGGGCGTCTTTCTCTGTTTGCTGGTCTGGATCTTTGGCAAGCTCCGCCCTTTTGAATCCAACGATCGTGCTGGTTGTGACTCCAGTGCCCCACCTCAACATTTGATGGTGCTCGGCAGGCACCAGAATGCTGGAGGCGCTAACGATGCCGTTATCCACAAGTACTTTCATTGCTCGCACTCTATGGCAGAAGAGGTACCTCTAGCCAGTTTCAGCTGATGTCACTGCAACCTGACTTCGCGTCGCAAATCTGTTTACTGCCTGGCTGCTTTGATGGCCTCGGTGAGCGCCGGGACCACTTCAAACAAGTCGCCGACGATGCCGTAGTCGGCTACTTCGAAGATGGGGGCGTCGGGGTCTTTGTTGATGGCGACCACGCACTGCGAGCCTTTCATGCCGACCAGGTGCTGAATCGCGCCGGAGATGCCGACCCCCAGGTAGAGCTTGGGCGAGACGGTCTGGCCAGAGCTGCCTACCTGGCGCTCCATGGGCAGCCAGCCGTTGTCGCAAATGGGACGCGAGGCGGCCATTTCCGCGCCCAGCGAAGTGGCCAGATCCTGGACGAGGGGAAGGTTCTCCGCGTCCTTGATGCCCCGGCCCACGCAGACGATCATTTGCGCCGAACTGAGGTCCACGGTCTGCGCGGAGCCGCGGAATGGCTCGCTGGGGCTGGTGCGGATCTGAGCGGAGTCAAGGGTGGGCACGAATGTGGTGACTGTGGCCGGGGCTGCGCTGGCTCCTGCCTCGGGCGCTTCGGCGCGGAAGGCTCCGGCTTGCACCGAGACGAAGCAGGGGCCAGTGCCGGTGGGCCGGTAGGCGCCGTTGAGGCGGCCTTGCAGCAGTTGGCGGGTGAAAACCGGGCCGTCGCCGATGGCGGTCACGTCGCCGATGAGCACCTGGCCCAGGCGGGCGGCGAGCGCCGGCGCGTAGTCGCGGACCTGGTAGGTGTGGGGGAAGACGATGCAGGCAGGGCTTTCAGCCTGGATGAGTTGGTGGAGGGCGAGCGAAAAGCCGTCCGGGGTGTACCGGGCGAGGAGCGGATGTTCCACGCGGAACACTTTGTCGAGCGGCCGCGCGGCGATTTCGGTGGCGAGGGATTCCGTCTGCGCGCCGACAACGGCTGCGTTGACCGGGAGGCCCAGAGAGGCGCCGAGCTTTTGGCCGGCCGCGACGGCCTCCCAACTGATGCGGGCAATGCGGCCCTCACGCTGTTCGACAACCACGAAAACGCCGCTCATAGGACACGTACCTCGAATTTGAGTTTTTCTACCAGGGCCGCCGCGGCTTCTTTCGCCGTGCCGGGCAGGATCTGGGTGGATTTTTGTTTCTGCGGCAGAGCAACCTGCTCCAGAACCACGACGGGTGCAGCGTCCACGCCGAGGCTGGCCGCGGTCAACTGGCGGACTTCCTTGGTTTTGGCGCGCTTGATGCCCATCAGAGTGGCGTAGCGCAGCTTGTTGCCGCCGGATTGGATGGTGAGCACGGCAGGGGTGGGCAGTTCGATGGTCTGGAACCAGCCTTCCTCCAACTCGCGCTTGACCTTGAGGCCGGTTTCGGTCTTTTCGACGTTGAGAATCAGCGTGGCGTGGGGCAGGCCGAGGAGTTCGGCCACGATGACGCCGGTTTGGCCAAGGCCGAGGTCTTCCGACTGCAGGCCGGTGAGAAGGAGGTCGGGATTCTCGGGCTTGATGGCGGCGGCCAGCAGACGGGCGACGCCGAGTGCATCGCGGAGCCCAAGATCGTCGCAGACGATGTGGATGGCCCGGTCGGCGCCCTTGGCGAGAGCCTCGCGGATGGTCTGCCCCACGCGCTCCGGACCGGCGCTCACGACGACGACTTCGCCGCCGTGCTTTTCCTTGAGTTGGAGCGCCTCTTCGAGGGCGTAGGCGTCGGACTCGTTGAGCGCGTACTGGAGGCTGGATTCGTCAATCCACTTACCGGCTGCGTCGATGTGCACCTGCGCATCGCGGTCGGGGACTTGTTTGATGGCTACGATGATTTTCATAAGGAAAGGGCCTCGTTCATCTTAACTGGCTTCGCCCGGGGGCAATCCACGAGCGGCCAGCTGGGCAATGTCGAGCAACTGCGGCGCACCTTCGCCTTTGGCGTCAAGCGCGTCGCGGAACATGCTGTTGCAGAAGGGGCAGGCGGTGCCTACGGTGGTTGCGCCGGTGGCGACGAGTTCGGCGGCGCGGACGTGGCTGACGCGCTCCCCGGTCTCCTCGCCGAGAAAGGAGAGACCGCCGCCGGCTCCGCAACAGAAGCTGCGTTGGCGATGGCGCGGGGCTTCGACCAACTCGCCGGCAAGGGAGGCGACCGAGCGAGGCTGGTCGTAGACGTTGCGATAACGACCCAGGTAACAGGGATCGTGGAAGACGATCTTCTCCGGACTCGTTGGATTGGGGCTTGCTGGACTGGGGTTGGTCTGTCTGGGGAGTTGGCCGGCGTAACGGGCGAGAAACTCGCTGTGATGCTCGATCTCAGGCGGCGTGCCGTAGTCCTTCCAGTCTTCCTGGATGGTGCGGACGCAGTGAGGGCAGATGGAGATTATTTTCTTGACCTTGTTTTGCGCCAGGGCTTCGAGGTTGGCTTCGGCGAGTTGCTGGAAGACGAGGTCGTTGCCCAGGCGGCGGACGGGGTCGCCGGTGCATTTTTCCTTGCGCAGGACGCCGTAGCTGGTGCCCAGGTAGTTCATGACGCGGGCGAAGGCGGCGACGATCTCGCGGCCTTTGGGGTCGTAGCCGCCCATGCAGCCCAGCCACAGGCAATACTCCTGGGTGCCGTCGAATATGGGCAGTTGCTGCTTCTGGATGAACTTGTCGCGCTCGGCGGGGCTGATGCCCAGGGCGTTCGAGCCGCGTTCGAGAGCCAGGAAGAGTTTGCAGCCGTATTGGTCTTCCCAGGCGCCGGTGTTGACCGCGCCGCGGCGCAGGCCGACAAGGATGGGGACGTGCTCGATGCCGACGGGGCACTGGAACTCGCAGGCGCCGCAGGTAGTGCATTGGAAGACGGCTTCCTGCTGGTTGTATTTGCCGAGCAAGGGTTGGTCAGAGGACGGGCCGAGGTCGTTGAGGTAGGCGCGGACGCCCAAAATGATCTCTTTGGGGTTGAGCAGCTTGCCGGTGTTGGCGGCGGGGCAGTGCTCGGTGCAGCGGCCGCACTCGACGCAGGAGTAAGCCTGGAGGCTGACCAGTTGGGTGAGATCCGTGCCGGCCACGAGGCCGAAGTCTTCATCGCCGCTGAGAGGGGGAATCTGGGCGAAGCTGCCGCGGGAAAGAAAGACGGTGGCCGGGCTGAGGAGCAGGTGCAGGTGCTTGGTGTAGGGGATGATGGGCAGAAAGGTGAGCAGGGCGAGGGTGTGAATCCACCAGAGGGTGCGCGCGGAGGGGTCGGCGTCGGCAACAAAGAACGAGGCCAGGTAGGTGGCCATGAGGACGAAGATCAGAAAGGCAATGAGGCCGGACTCCCAGGAGAGCCTGGCGCCGAGCCATTTGGGGCGGACAAGGAAGCGGCGGATGAAGAGGCCGGCGATGCCCACGGCGCAGAATAGCGCGAAGACGGCGGCGAAGTAGTAATAGAGCCGGCCGATGGCGCCGGCGGGCGAGAGAAAACCGATACCGAAGACGACGGCGCAGTGGTTGAGCGTGACCAGGGCAAAGGCGCAGAAGGCCCAGAAGACAAAGGCGTGGGCGAGGCCGGGGAGCGGGCGCTCGCGGATGACTTTGGCCTGGCAGAGGACCTCCCAGAAGAAGTCCCAGACGCGTTTGCCGATGGGGAAGAGGTGAAAACTGGGGTCTTTCTTCGATTTGAGGATTTTTTTGAGGACGAGGCCGAAGCGGCGCCAGAAGCCGTAGGCCGAGGCGATGGCCAGCCCGGTGAAGAGCAACTTCTCAAAGAGGGAGAAGTGCTGAGGTTCAGCCAGGGTTGGAAGAAAAACGAGCATAAGCGGAACTAGCAACGATACACGATCGGCTTGGGGGGTGTCGCGTGGGCTACGGGTGCCAGCAGGGCAGAGGGCGCCAGAACTGTATGGGGCGGGCGAAGCAGCAGGGTAAACGCTCAGAAAAGCTGTTCTTTTAAATTGAGCTTGGGGCCGTACCTTCTGCTACCCTCAAAACATGCAGATTACCGTGCAACTCGCGGACGATTTGGCGCAGCACGCGAACCCAGGGCGCGAGGCTCTGGAAGCCCTGGCGATCGAGGGGTACCGCGCGGGGGCGCTGTCTCACTTTGAGGCAAGCCAATTGCTGGAATTGACGCAGTTCGAGTTCGACGGCTTCCTCAAGGAGCGGCATATCTACGACCATGCTTACGGCGTGGAAGATTTTGAGCAGGACCGCGAGACCCTGCGCCAACTTCAGGCTGACGGACTTCTCCGGGCATGATCGTTGTTGCCGATACTTCTCCGCTCAACTATCTGATTCAGATTGGGTGCGACAGCCTTCTGCCGCAGCTTTACGGCAGTATTGTGGTTCCCTCCGGGGTGATGCGGGAGCTGATTCATTGTGGCGCGCCGGCGGCTGTGCATGCGTGGCTGAGTCATGTTCCGGCCTGGATCGACGTGAGCGCGGCCGCTTCTTTGCCAGATCGGGAGCTTGCTTTCCTGGGGCCGGGAGAACGGGAAGCCATTCAACTTGCTGAAGAACGGCACGCGGATTTGCTGCTGATGGATGAGCGAAAAGGGCGCCTGGAAGCGAGACGGCGCGGACTCAGAACAACGGGAACGCTGGGTGTTCTATTGAGCGCCGGAGAACTGAGACTGATCGATCCCGCGGCAGCCTATCGCCGGCTGCTTACCGAGACTACGTTTCGCGCTTCCGCCACGCTCGAAGCGCAGTTCCTTGGGCAAATCCGTCCCGGGGTGTGAGCGGAGGCGATGCGGCGGCCAGCAAATCTAGCTGAAAGGCGGATCAGGCGGTCCACTGCAGGCACATCTGGTAGCCGTCGGGGTCTTTGAAGAACAGTTGCTTCATGCCGAAGGGGCGAACCACGGGGCCTTTGACATCGAGCCCGGTGGCGCGCAGGTATTGGCAGGCTGCGTCGAGGTCCTGGCAGCCGATGTAGATTTGCGTGTCGCTGTGCGCGGCGATACGGGTGGGATCGGGCGCGGGAGGGCGGCGGCTCCGTTCATAGGCAGTGTTGAGCATCAGAGCCACATCGTTCAGCTTGAGCCAGCACCAGTCGAAGTGGCCTTCCGGTTCAGGGTCGGAGGCGCTGACGATTTGAAAGCCGAGTACGTCGCGATAGAAGCGGATTGAGGTGGGCATGTCGAAGACCGACAGAAGAGTACAGCAGCCTTGCAGCTCAAGTGCCATGAGAAGCTCCTTACGGAGAGATTTTGGAATCCAGGTCTTCCGCCGCGGGGGACGCGAGCTGGGGGACGCAAACCTATGCGTCTTGGCTCAACGCTATGGGCCTGGGTTCTGGGTGTACCGCTCCAGCATGGCGGAGGAAATCTCCGCGCTGGCCGGCCAGTGGCCGCGCCTTTGGCCCGCGTGAGTCTCGTAGCGATCGAGATGGTCCGGGTCGGGTTGGACCACGCGGCCATTCTCCAGGAACAGCAGGCCCGCTTTCTCGGTGGGCATGCGGGCGACGAAGGCTTCGGCCTCCTCAACAGCGGCACGCAGGCGGGCGAGGACGACGGACGGATCGATCGGTTCGGCGGTTACCAGCGCCTTCCACTCGGCGGCCGAATGGCGGGCATTGCGGCGAATCTCGGCGATAAGGCCCTCGGGAGTAAAGCCGGGCGATTTGTCTACCGCGGCCCACACCGTGGCGCCCAGCGGCAGGACGGTCTCGTGGGTAACCACAAGGTCTACGATATCGCGGACCTCGCGCCGTCCGGCAGCGGCCATGGCCTTGTTTGTCGCCAGGTCGGCGGGATGCAGGACGTAGCCGAAGACCTCATCTTCAACGGCGGGGAAGAAGCGGTAATCGCTGTCGGCCACCCATTCCAAACGTGTCGATTCAATCCCAGAGACGATTTGGGCGGTGTGGATCGAAGGAAGTTGGCGCAGCCAGGTGACGCTGTAGCCCGCTGCTTCCAAGACGCTGGCGTCGTTGAGAGCGGCGGCGGTGACACGCTCCTCGCGGTCGCGGAAGACGCCGATGTCGCCGGAATAGCGCAGAGTGTTGCGGTTCAGAGGTGTCGAGTCCCCTACAAAGCTCTCCGGATCCCAATGCGCAGCGAGCAGCCGGAGAATATCGATTTGCAGGCTAGACAGCGGCATGGCAGGCTTGCTCGATCTGCTCGGCGAGGCGGCGCGCGACGAGGTCGCCCTCGATGCGCAGGGCACGCGCGACGACCAGCGCATCCTCGGGGGACGGTGAATCGAAGAAGCGAAAGTTCCACAATGCCTGCGCGCCAAACTCCGCGAAGGCCCGCCTGTAGAGGGTCACGTAATCGGGTTGGATCGCTTCTGCGCTCATGGAATGCTGCCCTGCGGCCATTATGAACGCGGCGCCGAACAGAGGCAAGTCTCTGAGAACAATAGGAATCCCGTACTCACCGGTGTCTTTGGCCTGTAGCTGAGGAGGAACGCGTCCTCTCAGCAGCGCACGATTTTGGGCGAATCGATGCCTTTGGTGGCGTTGCGCGTGTCCACCACCAACTGGGACTGTTCGACGATGGCTTTGTAGTCGTAATTGGAGTGGTCGGTGACGATCACCACGGCGTCGAACCGGGCGAGGTTGTCGAGTGGGGTGTTGGCCATGTTCAGATCGTAGTGGCGGCCGCGGCCCACGGTGGGGAAGTAGGGATCGTTGTAGGCGACGACGGCGCCTTTGTCGCGCAGCAGCTCGATGATGGTCAGCGAGGGAGACTCGCGCAGGTCGTCGATGTCGCGCTTGTAGGCCAGACCCAGCACCAGCACCTTCGATCCCTTGATGGACTTGCGCTGTTCGTTGAGGCCGGCGGCGATCTGGTCAATCACGAAGTAGGGCATGGCCGTGTTGATCTCGCCGGCCAGTTCGATGAAGCGGGTGCGGAAGTCGAACTCCCTGGCCTTCCAGGCGAGATAAAAGGGATCGATGGGGATGCAATGGCCGCCGAGGCCGGGGCCGGGATAGAAGGCCTGGAAGCCGAAGGGCTTGGTTTTGGCGGCATCGATGACCTCGTGAATGTCGATGCCCATCCTCATGCACAACTGCTTCAGCTCGTTGACCAGCGCGATATTCACGCAGCGGTAGATATTTTCCAGCAGCTTGGCCATTTCGGCTACCGAGGGGCTGCTGACGGGCATCACGCGGGCGAAGATCGTAGAGTACATCGCGGAGGCCAGTTCCGTGGCCGCCGGGCCGCAACCGCCCAGCACTTTGGGAATGTCGCGGCGGGCCACAGTGTCGTTGCCGGGATCTTCGCGCTCGGGAGAAAAGGCGACGTACACGCCGGGCTCCTCGAGCGTGCGCGCAACTTTCAGACCGCTGCGGTTGCCGGCCTCCAGCAGCGGCACCACGATTTCTTCCGTGGTGCCGGGATAGGTGGTGCTTTCAAGCACGATCAACTGGCCTTCACGAATCCAGGGAGCGATCGATTGGACGGTTTCCCGCACGTATCTCAGATCCGGTTCGTTGTGCTCGTTGAGCGGGGTGGGGACGCAGATGATGACCGCGTCCATCTGAGCGATCTCAGAATAATCCGCCGTGGCGCGGAAGCCTGCCCGTTGCGCCTGCTGAATGTCGCCAGGGAGAATGCGCACAATGTAGGAGCCGCCGGCGTTGAGGGTGTTTACCTTGTCCGGCGCAATATCGAAGCCGGTGACACGAAACCGCTCGCCGCTGAAGAGCAGCGCCAGCGGCAACCCGACATAGCCCATGCCGACGATGCCGATGCGGGCCTCGCGGGACTCGATTCTGAGCTTGAGATCAGACAGCTGGTTCCCGGTTACTGGGGTCATGCTCTAAATTGTAGAACCTGAAGCTGTGGCGGCGCCTGGTGTGCCGGGAAGTCCGCGCTTGTATGCTGTCTAAAGCAGACCCTGGCGGCTGCCGCAGCCGCCTTCAGCGTTCGAGGAGATTCCTTTGCCAACCTATCTTGTAACCGGGGCCGCCGGGTTTATTGGCCGCTCCATCGCCGCGGCCCTGGTGGCGCGCGGTCAAACCGTGCGCGGCATCGACAACTTTATCGCCGGCAAGCGCGCCAACCTGGTTGGCCTGGAGGCGATGGAGTTCCTGGAAGGCGACCTGGCCGACCCGGCGGCCTGCGCCGAGGTGTGCGCCGGGGTGGAGATCGTCTTCCACGAGGCGGCGCTGGCGTCGGTTCCGCGCTCGGTGTCCGACCCTGTGGCTACGAACGTGAACTGCGTGGACGCTACGCTCAACCTGCTGGTAGCCGCCCGTGCCGCCGGGGTGAGGAGGGTGGTCTATGCGGGTTCTTCCTCCGTTTACGGCGATGCGCCCACCCTGCCAAAAAAGGAAGAAATGCTGCCCGACCCCATCTCTCCGTACGCCGTGGCCAAGCTGGCCGGCGAACACTATATGCGCGCCTTTACCCGCGTCTACGGACTCGAGACGGTGGTTCTGCGCTACTTCAACGTCTTCGGCCCCTACCAGGACCCGACTTCGCAATACTCCGGGGTGCTGGCTGTTTTTTGCCGCCGGATGCTGGCTGGAGAACGGCCTACGATCTATGGCGACGGCGAGCAGAGCCGGGACTTCACCTACATCGACAACGTGGTTCACGCCAATCTGCTGGCCGCCGCGGCCCCGGCTGAGAAGGTGGCTGGGCAGATGATGAACACGGCCACGGGCACGCGCATTACGCTGAACCAGACCTTTGGAATTCTGTGTGAGTTGACGGGCTACAGCGGCAAGCCGGACTACGCTGAAGGGCGCGCGGGAGACATCCGCGACTCATTGGCCGACATTCGGCGGGCCGGAGAGCTGCTGGGCTACAAACCGATCGTGGATTTCCGCGAAGGACTGCGCCGCACCGTGGAGTGGTACAGGAGCGGCGTTTGAGGCGACTGCTGGCGGTTCGCGGTTTTTTGCCCAGGCGATTTACCTGTTTTTTCCACAAAACATTTTCTTCTGTGATGCGGTCTATTGACGAATCGCTTCCAATGGAGCACACTGTCAGGGATTTCCTCCGCAACGGCTTTTCGATGTGAACGCTGGGATAGTCTTGCGCGAGGGGACATGGGACTGGTTCCCAACAGCGTTAAGATAACCAGTTAGTAACCCTCTGTGTTGTGCGGTTTCTACTCTAATTACCCCATCCGTAGCCTACAAAGCAGCTTCAGATTGGTTAGCGAAGCCCTGGCTTAGCGACTATGGGAGTGGTCCCTGGGAATGAGGTTCCCACCCCTTGCAGGACAGCTCGGCTCTTCCGCAGGATTCGCCGCACGATTCCGATGCGCGGCTCATGGCAGGCGTCAGCCGGCACAGCCGCTCGACCTCTCTGCGCGCGCTTGGGGAGACTGTGGTCCGCCGGCGCCGGCTGGTTGGGTACGTATTGGGGGGATTGCTGCTGGCCTGCCTTGTGTATTGCCTTATTGTTCCCAATCAGTATGAGGCCAGCGCCAGGGTGGCGTTGCGCACCTCGCCTGCTTCCGAGCTCAATATGGCGGCATCGGAGGCATACGTTTCGGCGTCCATTCTTTCCGCGCCGGTGCAACAGGAGACGCTGGCCAATGTCCTTCGCAGCGACCGGCTGGCATGGCGAGTGATTACCGGGTTGAAGCTTTACCAGGCGCCGGGCTTCAATGGACACTTTGGCAGCCTTTTCCCAGGGTTTCACCCGGAGACGGCCTCGCCGGCTGCGCAGGCCTATCTTCTGGAGAGGTTTCAAAGGCGGCTCCGGGTGCAGGTTTTGCCGCGTACGCTGCTGATTGAGATACGGTTTCGGTCGAAGGACGCGGCCTTGTCGGCGTCCGTGGTGAATGACTTGATTCGCGTCTATGAGGAGCAGGAGAGCGAGTCCCGGGTGCAGGCCACCGCGCAGGCCTCAGACTGGCTGGAGAGCCAGCTCAAGCAACTGAAGACCCGCGTGGACCGCGATCAGCAACGGCTGACGGCCTTTCAGAGCGAGCACGGCCTGCTGAACACACCGGAGATGCTAGCCAACGGCCAGCCGGGCGAGGCACAGCACAGCTCCATCCTGCTGGAGATCGACGAGTTGGGCCGGCAGTTGGTGAGCACCACTACCGACCGCATTCTGCGCGAGGCCGAATACCGCTCCGCGTCACAGGGCGATCCGGAACTGGTTATGGCATCCGATCCCCGGCTACAGATCGAGAATGGCAGCTTTGCGACCGCCCTGCTCGAACAGATTCACACGCGGCACAGCGAATTGGAGCTGGAACAGGCGCAACTGAGCACGGAACACGGTCCGAACTTTCCCCGCGTGGTGGAGATCCGGCGCGAATTGCAGGATCTGGATGGGCAGAAGCAGGCCGAGGACGCCAAGCTGGCGGAACGCTTCCGCAGCGCCTGGCAGACGGCGGTGGATCGCGAGCAGTTGGTGCGGAAGAGCCTGGAGGAACGCACCGGCGAGGGCATGAAGCTGAACGAGGCCGCCACCGAGTACGCGGTGATGCGCCAGGAGGCCAACTCCAGCCACGAGCTCTACATGCGCGTGCAGGAGAAGGTGGAGGAAGCCGGACTGGCCGCCGGCGTCCAGGGCTCCAGTATTTCAGTGGTGGATTCTGCCCGCCAGCCGGTCAAGCCGGTGGCGCCAGACCTGAAGCTCTACATGACCATCACGCTTTTTGCCGGACTCTGGCTGGCAGTAGGAGGCGCGCTCTTGCTCGAATCTCTTCATTCTTCCGCGACCCGCGCGGCGGTGACGCTGCTGGCGGTGCTTTTGGCTGGCGCCATGGGTCATGCGCAGGCGCCCACGCCCAGCCTCGACGGTCTGCCCACGGGCGTGGCGCGCATTCCTTTTACGCCCGATACCAAGGTCGTTCCCAATCCCAAGGAGTCGCCGGCGGTGTGGAACAGCCCTGGGGGCGCAAACCAGGCGGGGTTGCCCGCGCAGGCAACCGCACTGTCGGCGTCTCCCATGCCGGCTCCCATCGGTCCCGGAGACTTTCTCGATATCAGCGAGTACCACACCCCGGAGTTTCATTCGGCGGTGCGCGTGTCGGCCCAGAGCACGGTGACGCTGCCCATGGTCAATGAGGTGCAGGTTGGCGGCATGGACGAACTGGCCGCTGCGCACGCCATTGAGGCGGCGCTGGCGGCCAAGGGCATGCTTCTGCATCCACAGGTCTCGGTGCTGGTGACCTCTTACGCAGGGCAGGATGTGAGCATTCTGGGCGAAGTGGCCCGTCCCGGAGTTTATCCATTCACGCTGCACCATCGGCTGCTGGATCTGATTTCGGCTGCCTCCGGGCTGGCGCCTAACGCAGGCCGCCTGGTGAATGTATTTCATCGCAGCGACCCCAAAACGCCGCATGCGGTGGTGCTGGACCCCGGCGGGACCGACACGGGTTCCGATCACAACCCGGAACTGATTCCGGGCGACACCGTCCAGGTGAGTCGCGCCGGGCTGGTTTACGTGGTTGGCGATGTGGTTCGTCCAGGGGGATTCGCGGTGGATCCAGTACAGGGGCTGACGGTGGTGCAGGCGCTCTCACTGGCGTGGGGACCGAGCCAAAACGCCGCCGCCGGCAAGGCGTTGCTGATCCGCGAGCAGAAAGGCGGCCGGACCCTGACCACCGTCAACCTGAGGCGCATGATCCACGGCCAGGAGCCCGACCAGCCGGTCTACGACCGCGACATTCTCTTCGTGCCCGACTCGACGGCCAAGAACCTTTGGAACAGGACCATGGAAGCGGCCATCCAATCGGCGGTCGGCGTAACCATCTATGCAGGCCTGGTGTATTCGCAGAGGTTTTAGAGCATGAGGCGCATTGCCTGGGGACTGTTGCTGCTGTTCGCATTCGCGATTCCGTGGGAGTACTCCCTGGATCTGGGCGAACCGCTGGGCAACATTGCCCGCATCGCCGGTTTGCTGCTGCTGCTGGTGGCCATTCCGGCCGTTCTGCAGGCGGGTCGTCTGCGCACGCCCGGGCCCATGCAGTGGCTGGTTCTGGCTCTTTATCTCTGGTTCTGCTGCTCCTATTTCTGGACCATCGAACCGCCGGCCACACTGGAGAAGATGCGCGGATACTTCCAGGAGATGATGATCGTCTGGCTGGTGTGGGAGTTTGCCGAGAGCGCACAGGATTTACGCGCTCTGCTGCGCGCCTACGTTGCCGGCTCGTGGATTCTGGCCGCGCTTACACTGGCCAACTTTGGCTCGGCGGAGGCCATCGCCGCGGGCCAGATCCGCTTTGTGGCCGAAGGACAGGACCCGAACGATGTGGCCCGCTTTCTGGACCTGGGCTTTCCCCTGGCAGCCCTGTTGGTAAACAGCGAGTCGCGCTGGCCAGGCCGCCTGCTGGCGCTGGGATATTTGCCGCTGGGCCTGGTCGCCGTGGTGCTTACCGCCTCGCGCGGAGGGTTTATGGCGGCCGTGATTGCGCTGGCTGGCTGCGGCTTGCTGCTGATGAGGAACCACGCCAGGGGAGTGCTGGCCGGGACTCTTGCTCTGCCCGTTCTTGCGGCCGTTTTGTGGTTTGCAGTTCCCCATGAGACCTTTGAACGTCTGGCTACCATCCCCGAGCAGGTTCAGGGCGGCGATCTGAATCAGCGCTGGAATATCTGGGTGGCGGGCTGGCATGCTTTTGCAAAGTCGCCGGTGTTTGGGACCGGGGTTGGTTCGTTTGTGAGCGCCGCTGGGACGAATCCGATCGACACGGCTCACAACGCCGCACTCTCGATTCTTGTCGGCGGGGGGCTCGTCGCGTTTTCCCTTTTCGTTGGCATTGTGGTGCTGGCGGCCCGTGCGGCGCTCAAAACCCGCGGCCCGCTCCCGATGGCGCTGGCCACCGTACTTCTGGTCTGGGTGATTACGTCGCTGGTGGACACGGTGGAGGAGAACCGCGCCACCTGGCTGCTTTTGGGGATGATTGCGCTCGCCGGCCGGCTTGCCGTGGAAGAACCGGAGCGGCTTTCGGCCTGCTTTCCCGAGGGCGACCCCCGCGCGGAGTTTGAAATAGCCACACGGCTGTCCTCCGGAGCGGCAGATTAGCCGGCCAGCATGTACCCCATCGCCCAAGCCGACCGGTTCTTCCAAGGCGCCAGCGTCAATCGCCGCATCTTTCGCGCTGCCGCGTTGGTCACTGCCGCGGGGATTGTGGTGAAGATTGTTGCGACGTTCAAGGAGATTGCCGTTGCCGGCGTCTATGGCCGCTCCGACGCCATGGATGCGTTCCTCGCTGCCGCGCTAATCCCCGGCCTGCTGATCAACCTGATCTCCGAGTCGATGAACCAGGCGCTGGTGCCGACGCTGGTCCGGGTCAGGGAACAGGAAGGGCACGACCGCGCCCAGCAACTGCTCTCCAACTCGATGCTGTGGCTGTGCCTGCTGCTGGGGGCCTGCTCGGCAGCGATGGCTCTCACGGCGCGCGGTTTCTTCCCGCTAATTGCTTCGCATTTTCCGGCAGCCAAGCTGGACCTTTCGATACAGCTCTTCTACGGGCTGCTTCCAGTGGTGCTAATTACCGGAATCGCCACCAACTGCACCGCGGTTCTGAACACATTCGACCGCTTCGCCCTGCCGGCGCTGGCGCCGGTGACGATCTCGTTGGCAATCATTCTTGGCGCTCTGACGCTGGGCGGACGCTTCGGCATCTGGGCCTTGGTCTACTCGACGGTGGCCGGGTCGCTGATCCATGCGGCTGTGGTGGCGGGGATGATGAACTCGCACGGATATCGGCTCCGTCTGCGCTGGTACGGGATGACCGCGGCCACCCGCGAGGTGGCGCAGCAGTATGGGCCGGTGTTGCTGAGCGGCGTGGTGGCTTCGGGCGGTCTGCTGGTGGACCAGTCGATGGCCGCCATGTTGCCGGCGGGGAGCGTCTCCGCACTGGTGTATGCGAACCGCTTTGTGAGCGTGGCGCTCACCCTGCTGGCAGGGGCGGTGGCAACGGCGGTGACGCCCTACTTCTCGCGCATGATCGCGCTGCGGGACTGGGCGGGCTGCCGGCACACGCTGCGCACGTGGGCCGGCCTCACCGCGGCAGTCTCTACGCCCATTGCGGCGCTGTTGATTGCAGGCTCGCACTTTCTGATTCACATTGCGTTCGAGCGCGGGGCGTTTGGGCCGCGCGACACAGCCGCGGTGACCCCGGTGCTGGCCATGTACGCCCTGCAGATTCCCTTTTTTGTCGTCAGCCGGGTCTTTTACCGCTTTATTGTCGCCATGCGCCGCACCGATCTGGTTCTCTACTGCGGTATGCTCAATCTGGCGCTGGATATTGTTCTGAACCTGATCCTGATGCGCTGGCTCGGGGTAGCTGGAATCGCGTTGGCCACTTCTCTCTGGACCGTGAGCACCTTTCTTTTTCTTTGGTATTGGACCTGGAGGCTTCTTCCCGCGGCAGCTTCCGGCGGAGCGCAGATGAAAGAGTATTGAACGGAATCCGTTACGGGGATGGGGAACGTCTTCATCCTGGCGGAAATGTCAAAACCGCAACGGAAGCATAAAGTTGCAAGGGGCAAGGGCATGGTTCCAAGGCCAGCTCAATATCTTCTTCGCTTTGACGATCTCTGTCCCACGGTCGCGCGCGCCCAGTGGCAGCGCTTCCTGCCGCTGATAGAGGAGTTCGGAATCCGGCCCATTCTAGCCGTGGTTCCCGATAACCAGGACTACGAACTGGAGCACGCGGAGCCGGACCCGGAGTTCTGGGCCCGGATGCGCTCGATGGAAGCGGCCGGGGCCACCATTGCCCTGCACGGCTTCCGGCATGTCTGCAACAGCAAAGGAAAGAGCCTGGTGCCGTTGCACCGCCATTCGGAGTTCGCCGGAGTTCCCGAGGAGACGCAGCGAGAGTGGATTCAGGCGGGCCTGAACATACTTCGTGGCCACGGGCTCAAACCGCGGGTATGGGTTGCGCCCCGCCACGGCTTTGACCGCAGCACTCTCAAGGCGCTTCGCAAGGAGGGAATCGGCGTGCTCTCTGACGGTTTGGCACGCGTTCCTTTTACCCGCGGCGGGGTTACCTGGATTCCGCAGCAACTGTGGAGGCCGGTGGACAAGTCGAAGGGGCTTTGGACCATTTGCGTCCACTCCAATACGGCGAGTGGGTCGCACGTGGATCAACTGCTTGCCTTCGTGCGCCAACATGTCGCGCAGTTCACTTCCGTGGATCGAGTACTGGCCGAATTGAAGCCCACGAAACTGGATCTGGCCGAACGGCTCTACGAAGCATTCGCGCTGTGGAGGGCCAAGGCCTCTCGGACAAGGAAGAGAACGGGGCGCAGATCCAAGCGATGATGATTACATTAAATATCTTATTATCAGCATATCTGCATAGTTTATTAAGGTAATGCATTGAGAATAGCGTATCTGTCTTTGGAATCCGCGCATTTTGCAAGCACCCGAACACGCCGGGTCAAGGATTGGGTCGATCCAGGCCTCTCATTTCGCGTGACCCCGGCGCGCCGGCCTGGGATTCCGCTTGAGCAAATCCGCGTAGAGATCTTCCCAGCGGTCCAGCACCGCCTCCAGGCCGAAGCGCTCCAACACAAACTGACGCGCCCGCTCGCCCATTGCTTTGCGCTCCTCAGCCGGGGTCCGCATCATCCTGGTCATCGCCCCTTGCAGAGCTATTGCGCTCCCTGCCACGGCCAGATAGCCGGTCACGCCTTGCACAATGACTTCGCGCGTGCCGGGGACATCGGTCGCCACCGCGGGCAATGCGCAGGCTGCGGCCTCCAGCAGCGCCATCGGGAGTCCTTCCCAGCGGGAAGAGAGAACGAATCCATCGGCGGCCTGCATCCAGCGGCGCACATCCGGCTCGAAGCCGAGAAAGCGCACGCGGCGGTCCAATCCCAACTCGGCTGACAAACGGCGGAGTTCGCCCGCGCACGGCCCTCCGCCGGCGATGACAAGCCGCGCCGGCTCAGGTACCTCGACCATGGCCCAGAGGAGCGTGGGATAGTCTTTCACCGGGTCCAATCGACCGGCGGCAAACCAGAGAAACTCGTCCTCCAGTCCCAATTCGCGGCGCATGGCCTCTCGGATCGATGCGTCCGGGCGCCACGCCTCCAGGTCCACGCCGTTGGGGAGTACGACGAGTTTGCCCACCGTGGCCATGCGGGCAAGGAGATACGCCTCCGCCACGGCGCGGCTGACGGCAGTCACTCGATCCGGGAACCAGCCGCTCAAGCGATAACCCAGACGGCGGCCCAGAGTGCCCGTCGAGGAGGTATGAAGCGTGTCCACCAACACCCGCACCGGCGCGGCCAGCCGCGACCAACGCGCCAGCCACACGGCGTGGGGCAGGTGGGCGTGGACTACATCCGGAGACTCACGCCGCAGCCAGCGGTGGAAGCGCATCCAACCGCGGGGATCGGCCAGACCCTTGCGCATGCCCAGGCTCAGAAATGGGATTCCTGCAGCGATCAATTCGGCGGCTGCGTCGCCTCCGCTACCTGAGAGCGCCACCACGCTCACCCGCCAGCCGCGCTGGCGCAGCCCTGTGGCCAGGAGGATCACCTGCCGCTCGGCGCCGCCGATCCGGGCGAAGCCGGGGATGATCAGGGCAACGTGGCTCACGGTTGACGCTCCTTGAGGACAGCGTCGATCAGGTTTTCATAGGCGTGGATGGCGCGTTCGATTCTGAATTCGTCAATGAACTCGTGTGCGAACCGCTCCCCAGGGCGCAGGACTTCGAGCGCCGCCAACAGGCTGGCCGCAAGCGCTGCCGAGGAGATCTCCGCCGCCAGCCAGGTGCCGGGCTGACCGCGCAGCAGGTCCACCACACCTTGCGAGGCCGGCAAAGCAACCATGGGCAAGCCGCCGGCGGCCGCCTCCAACAGGGCGTTGGGCAGGCCTTCGTGGCGGGACGAGAGCACAAATGCCGAAGCCCCCGGAAAACACGCCGAGGGATGGTCGATGTGGCCTCGAAAGCGGACGGCCGGATCGAGCCCCAGTTCGCGGCAATGAGCTTTCAATGCAGCTTCCTCCGGGCCGGCGCCGGCGATCACGAGGTCGGCGTTTGGATATCGCTCGCGCACGGTGACCAGCGCACGCAACAACAGGTCGAAGCCCTTTTCCCGCGCGAGCCTGCCCACTGCCAGCAGGTGGGGGCCGGGACCAGTCCAAAGAACTGGATTTTCGCCGCTTGAAATGCGGATCTCATCCAGATCCAGGGGGTTTGGCAACACAGCCAGCCGGCCCTCTGGAATGGAGAGCTCCGCGGCGAGGTCTTCTGCCATCGCTGCCGTCTGGCAGATCACGCGGTCCGCATGGCGGTAGAGCAGGCGATAGAGCAGGCGGGTGTAGACGGGCAGGTCTCCAGAGGCCAGGGCAGCGGAAACGGTCCCATTCTGTCGCACCAGCACACGCGTGAACCGCGGGAAGAATGGGCGCAGCAGCAGCACCAGAAAGTTAAGGTGGAACATGCCGGACAAGATCACTTGCGGCCTGAGGAGGCGGACCAAACGGAGGAGAGGCAATGCTCCGGCGCGCACCCGCGGCGCACCGAACGCGTGGATTGTGACCCAAGGTGGCAGAGCATCCGCGGCGGCGCTGGCCTGCGTGACCAGTCCCAGATGCAGGTCGTACTTCTCGCGGGACAGGCCTCGCGCCAGGAGGGCAGTCACCTTTTCGGCTCCGCCACCACCGAGATGCGGGATCAGCAAGAGGATCCTGGGACGTTCAGTCATGGACTTTTCCACAGGAAAGTGAGTATATGTCAAGGATTGAATACTTTTGTACTGCTTCTGTCACTCTTGCTGGCTGTGCAGAAGTGGTACATTATTTTTGATTTCTCTGAGAATCCGAACCGAGAATCAAAAAAGGAATGCACGCAGCGCATCCTTCAGGGATAAACAGACTGCGGAAAAAGGCAAAAGCCAGGCGAAGATTCCGAGAAGCATGCCCAGGGGCCAAAGCCCGCGTTGATTCTGTTGCATTGATCTGAAGTGGTCAAAACCACGACCTACCGGCCGGAGGAGTTTTTCCGGAGCCCGTAGGATCCTGTTGTTTTGCTTGCACATTGAGCCACGGCGAGAGACCGAGCCGACCTTCACCCCAGCGTTGAACTCAAACCTCTGAAAAGGCGCACCTGCGTCTTCAGTGGTGGCAGGGAGTGGTGGCTGGCCTATGTTTGCTTCTGAAACGACGCGATCCGTTCCTAAGTTGCACTTTCATTCAACGCAGCCGGGGCCCCACATCGTGGTGGGGATCACCCATGCACAGACCTGCCTGACGCTGACCGGGCGCTTGCGCGCGCTGCGCGAGGCGGGGTTCCGCGTCACGCTGGTCTCAAGTCCGGGCGAGTTGCTGGACCGCACAGCCGCACGCGAAGGGGTGGAGTCGATTGGCCTGCCCATCCGGCGGGGCATTGCGCCGGTTGCGGATCTGGTGTCGCTAGCGCGACTTTGGTGGTTGCTGTTGCGGCTGAAGCCGGACCTGACCGAATTCAGCACCCCCAAAGCCGGACTGCTGGGGACCTTTGCGGCCATGCTCGCCGGCGTTCCCGCGCGCGTCTACATGCTACGCGGGCTGAAGCTGGAGACCTCCTTGGGCATCAAGCGCAGCACTTTGCTGGCAGCGGAGAAGATGGCCTCCGCCTGCGCACAGGCTGTGCTGTGCAACAGCGACAGCCTGCGCGCGGAGGCGCGAGCGCTGGGCGTGGCGCCCGCGACCAAACTGCATCTGCTGGGGGAAGGCAGCAGCAACGGGGTCGACGTGGACCGATTCTCGCCGGGGCCGAGCGACGTGCGCGACCGGCTGGGGATTGCCCGAGATGCTCCCGTGGTGGGATTTGTAGGGCGATTGACCCGTGACAAAGGCCTGCCTGAACTGATCGATGCCTTTGACACCATTTTGCAAGCGGAGCCGGAAGCGCACCTGCTGCTGGTGGGCTTTTTCGATGCTTCGGAAGATGCGCTGGGCGCCGGTGTGCGTGCCCGCATCCTAAGCCACCCACGCATTCATTGCACGGGGTTTGTGGACGACACAGTGCCTTACTTTCGGGCCATGGACCTGATGGTTCTGCCCACCTGGCGGGAGGGCTTTCCCAACGTGGTGCTGGAGGCCGCGGCAACGGGCATCCCCGCCATTACCACACTGTGCACCGGCTCCCGCGACTCCGTGGTGCCCGAAGTTACCGGGCTGCTGGTTCCGCCCGGTTACCCGGAAGCCATTTCCGAGGCGGCGCTCACCTTGCTCCGCAATCCTGCGCGGCGCTGGCGGATGGGCAAGGCCGCCCGCGCCTGGGTGCTAGAAAACTTTGATGATCGACGCGTCCTGGGGCTTGCCGTCGACTATTACAAGAGCTTGCTGGCGTCGACAGCGGCAGGAAAAACACGGCGGCCAGCTGCGTCAGGGATTGGGCCGCCGCTCGATCCCGAGTCCGTGGACGCTTTGCGGTGAAGGAGGCGCTTGCAGCGTGTGCGCTCCGGCCTCGGCTGCCCGGAGCACCTCGCCGGGCACGATGCCCAGGATTAGGGTAGCGGCAACAGCCATCAGCAGAGCCGCACCCACAGCTACGCCAACCTGGGGCGTGGGAACCGCGGCTTCGGCGTTCTTGCCGGCCGAGGGCTGCGCCGCCATCAGGGCCAGGCGCAGATAATAGGCCGCCGCCAAGCCCGAGTTAAGCAGACCGATGATGGCCAGAGCCACCGCTCCGCCGTCCACCGCTGCCGAAAAGGAGTAAAACTTGCCGAAAAAACCGCCGGTGAAGGGAATACCTACCAGGGAAGCCAGGAAGAAGATCAGCAGGCTGCCGAGCAGCGGCGAGCGGTAGATGAGGCCGCGATAATCCTCGACCATGGGCAGGTCCTCGTCGTACCCGCTCACCAGCGTAATCACGGCAAAGATGCCCACGTTCATGGCTGCGTAGGCCGCGGCGTAAAAGCTGGCGGCGGCGATGCCGCTGGTTCCGAGTCCGGCGAAGGCCGCCAGGAGGTAGCCGGCGTGGGCAATCGAGGAGTAGGCGAGCATCCGCTTGACGTTCTGCTGGCGCAGCGCGGCCAGATTGCCCACGGTCATCGAAAGCACGGCGACGATCCACAAAAGCGGCGACCAGAGGGAGTGCAGCGTGGGAAACAGTTCGTAGACCACGCGCAGCAGCAAGGCGAAGGCCGCGGCCTTGGGCGCGGTGGAGAGCAACGCCACCACCGGCGCCGGTGCGCCTTCATACACGTCCGGGGTCCACACGTGGAAGGGGGCGGCCGAGACCTTGAAGAGAATGCCGACGAGCATCAGAGCCAAACCGGCCAACACCAGGGAATGATTCTGTGCGGTGGGCGCCAGGTGAGCGATCTCATAGATCTGCGTACTGCCGGTGGCGCCAAAGATCAATGCCACGCCGTAGAGGAGAAACGCGGTGGCAAAGGAGCCGAGGAGAAAGTACTTGATGGCCGCTTCGGGACCGCGGCCTGTCTGCTTGCGGTAGCCAGCCAGGATGTAGGTGGAGATGGAGGAGATTTCGAGGGCGATGAAGACGAGCAGCAACTCGACCGCGCCGGTAAGCAGGCACATGCCCACCGCGCCGAAGACGACGAGCGCGTAGTACTCGCCCTGGTGGTGACTGTCTTCGGGCAGGGTATCCAGCGAGAGCAACAGGGCCACCAGCACGATGCCGCAGATGAGGACGTGGAAAAAGACGGTGAAAGGGCTGGTTTCTATGGTCGAGAAGAAGCCGGTTCCCACGGGCAGAGAAAGCTGCCAGAGGCTGGCCCAGAGAGCGAAGGTGGTGCCGAGCGCGGCCACCCAGCCCAGCGAACGGCGCGGAAATCGGGGCGGGAGCGAGGCGTCGGCCAACATTATGGCCACGCCGGTGAGGGTGAGGATGACCTCGGGAAGGACGCGGAAGATATCGGGAACAGGATTCACCGCTGGCCCTCCCCTGGAGACGAAGTAGTCGAAGCGAGATGAGGCAAGACGGGCGCGGACAAAGCGACCGGTTGGTTCCCCTGCGGACGGAGTACGCCCTGCTGGATCGCGTTGAGCCAGAGCGATGGAGCCAGGCCCAGAACCAGCATCAGCACGGCTAATGGCCACAGTACCGCCAACTCGCGGCCGTCCAGGTCGATGGCCGGCTTCGATGCGGTCAGCTCGCTCTCCGGCCCGTAGAAGAGGCGTTGCACCAGCCACAGCATGTAAGCCGCGCCCAGGATTACGCCCAGCGAGGCGGCAATGGCCCAGCCGCGGCTGACGCCGGCAAAGGTGCTGGAGAGGATCAGGAATTCGCCCACAAAGCCGCTCAGCATGGGCAGCCCGATCATGGCCAGGGAAGTGATGACGAAGAGCGTGGCGGTTTGAGGAAGTTTGCTTGCCAGGCCACCATAGGCGTTGATCTGGCTGGTGGCGTAGCGGTCATAAAGAACGCCCAGCAGCACAAACAATGCGCCATCGACGACGCCGTGCGAGAGGATCTGGTAGACCGCGCCGCCTGAACCGGTAAACGTGAAGCCGTAGATGCCCAGGGCGATCAGGCCCATATGGCTCAGGGCTGCAAAGGCGAGCAGCCGCCAAAAGTCGCGCTGCACCAGCGCCAGGCACGCGCCGTAGAGGATGCCGATGACGGCCAGGGCAATGAGATAGGGAGCCGCCACGCGCGCCTGCACAGGGAAGAGACCGATGTGGAAGCGGAGCATGGAGTAGAGGCCGAGCTTGCCGGCGACGACCATGGCCAGAGCCACAGGCGCCTCGCTGAAGGTGTCGGCAAGCCAGCCGTGGAGCGGGAAGAGCGGCACCTTGACCGCAAAGGCAAACAGGAACGCGAAGGCTGCCCACGAGAGCGGCCCGGCGGGGAACGAGCCGTAGGCGATCAGGGATTGCAGAGTGGCAAAGTCGAACGTGCCGGTCTGGGCGTAGAGCCACAGAATCGCAACCAGAAGCGGAGCGGAGGGGATGAAGGTAAAGAGGAAGAACTTGAGCGCGGCCTTGGGACCATGCTTGCGGCCGTACATGGCGATGAGGATGGCCATGGGCACCAGCGACAGCTCCCAGAAGCCGTAGTAGAGCATCAGATCGAGCGAAATGAAGACGCCGAACATGGCCGTCTGCTGGACGAGGAAGAGCGCGTAGAAGACTTTGCGCCGCTCCCTGATGGAGTTCCAACTGGCCACAACGCCGACGGGCGCCAACAGCCCGGTGAGCACCACCAGCCACAGGCTCAGCCCATCTACGCCGACGTGGTAGAAGATGGCGGGGCTCTCGATCCAGGGGCGGTTGATTGCAAACTGGAAGCCGCCCTGGCCGAGGATGAAATGCGCGGGCAGGTGCAGGGTAAGGCCGAAACTCACCAGGGCCGTGACCAGGGCGATCCAGTTGGGCAGCTTGCCGCGGTCGGGCACCAGCGCCACCAGGACCGCTCCTGCCAGCGGAACCAGCAGGATCAACGTGAGAATCGATTCGTTTATCGCGTTCATTCTCTCAATGCCCCGCCAGGTTGAGGTGAATTCCGAAGTTGGCCAGGAAAGCAGACCAGGGAACCACAAGGAAAAGCAGCACGGCCGCGGCGCCAGCAGCCAGCCAGGCCGCGTAGGAGCGAATGTTTCCCGATTGCCAGCGCTGCAAAAGGGCGCCGGCGAAGGTGGCAATGCCTCCGAGCAGCCATGCCGTGCCGCCGATGAGCGCCTTATCGACGACCCAGCCCAGAAAGTAGGTGGAAATGGTCAGCAACGGCTTGACCACCGTGGCGCCATAAAACTCGTCCGCATAGTACTTGTGGGCCAGCAGCTTGTAGCTTTCCGGATATTCCGCAGCCAACTCCGCAGGACGCGCGGGCTTCTGCCGGTAGAGCAGGTCGGCTACAAACCATCCAACCAGCGCCACGGCAACGGCGAGAATGCTCAGGATCAGTTCAAGATGCTCGCTGCCCGCCTCGGTTGCCCGCGCGCCTGTCGCGGGCGCCAGGTAGGCGGCGAAGCGCTCGATGCCGACCCAGCCGCCGGAGATCGAGAGCAGGGCCAGAATCACCATGGGACCGAGCATCGACCAGGGAGCAAAGTGCTGATGGGCAGTCTCACTGCGCGGCTTGCCAAGGAAGGTCAGATACCACAGGCGGAACATATAGAAGGAGGTGAGCAGGGCCGTGACGAGACCCACAAACCAAAGCGCCTTGCCTCCCGCGCCCTGCGCAAAGGCGGCGTAGAGAATTGCGTCCTTGGAGAAGAAACCGGCGAAGGGAAAGAATCCGGCGATGGCCAGAACGCCGACGGTGGTGACGGCAAAGGTGACCGGCAGCTTCTTCCACAGGCCGCCCATCTTGCGCAGGTCCTGCTCGCCTCCGATGGCGTGGATCACCGAGCCCGCGGCGAGGAACAGCAGAGCCTTGAAGAACGAGTGGGTCACCAAATGGAAGATGGCGGCTGAATAGGCCGCCACGCCGCAGCCAAGGAACATGTAGCCCAGTTGCGAGATGGTGGAGTAGGCAAGCACGCGCTTGATATCGTTCTGCACCAGGCCGATGGTGGCCGCAAAGAGGGCCGTGGCTGCGCCGACGACCGCGACCGTGCCCAGCGCGAAGGGCGAATGGTCGTACAAGACATGGGTGCGGGCAATCATGTAGACGCCGGCGGTGACCATGGTGGCCGCGTGGATGAGCGCGGAGACCGGCGTGGGGCCCTCCATCGCGTCAGGCAGCCAAATGTAGAGCGGAAGCTGCGCGCTCTTGCCGCAGGCGCCGAGAAGGAGGCAGAGCGCAGTCACGGTTAGGACGCCGCCCTGCCAGCCGGGGTTGGCGACCAGCCTGGCGGCGATCTCGTGGTAGGTGAGCGTGCCGAAGTTGGCGAGCAGGAGAAACATGCCGATCAGGAAGCCGAAGTCGCCGATGCGGTTGACGATGAAGGCCTTCTTGCCTGCGTCGGCCGCCGAAGTCTTCTGGAACCAGAAGCCGATGAGCAGGTAGGAGGCGAGGCCTACGCCTTCCCAGCCGACAAACATGAGCAGGGCATTGCCGGCGAGAACCAGCGTGGTCATGAAGAACAGGAAGAGGTTCAGGTAGCTGAAATAGCGCGCGTAGCCGTCGTCGTGGGCCATGTAGCCGACGGAGTAGACGTGAATGAGAAGGCCGACGCCGGTGACGACCAGCAGCATGACGAGCGAAAGCTCGTCGAGGACAAAGCTGAAGTCGATGTGGAGGGTGCCGATACTGATCCAGGGGATGGGGCAGGTTTCGATGTAGGGCAGAGGGCTAAAACCGTCTTCGGGGCCGAGCAAACTAGATACGGCGATGAGCACCACCGCAAATGAGGCCAGCGGCGCCAGCAGCGCTACCGTGGTCACCATCCACTTAGGCAGATGACGGCCCAGGATTCCATTTAGCAGGAATCCGGCGAAGGGAAGCAGCGGAATCAACCAGAGATGGGAAATTGCGTTCATAGTTTCATCAGGTCGATGCGGTCGACGGCCAGGGTAGCGCGGGCGCGAAAGACGGCGATAATGATGGCCAGTCCCACGGCAGCTTCCGCCGCAGCCACCATCATCACAAAGAAGACAAAGATCTGGCCCCGCACCGCGTGCCACTGGTGGGCGAAGGTCACAAAGGAGAGATTGACGGCGTTGAGCATGAGCTCGATGGACATGAAGACGGTAATGAGGTTGCGCTTGATGAGGAAACCGACGACGCCGAGCGAAAACAGCACCGCGCTCAAGAGCAGATACCAGGTGATGGGGATTTCCATGGAGAAAAGGGAACTCACTTGCCGGCCGTCCTTTCTCCATTGCCGTGAGGGTCCTGGTTCCCGTGCGGGTCTCCGTCGCCGTGACGGGCCAGGGCAACGGCGCCCAGGATGGCGATGAGGATGAGCACCGAGGTGACTTCAAAGGGCAGCAGCAGTTCGTGGAAGAGCACCCGGCTCAGTTCTTCCGTGGAGGTGATGCCATCCCGCAGTCCAGCCACGCCCAGGCCCTGCGCCTTCAGGATCACGGTGGCGAGGACGCCCAGGATGGCGACCACGGCGGGAAAGCCTACGGTACAGGCCGTTCGGCTGCCCATGGTGCGCTCTTCGCGGCCGGCGTTGAGCAGCATGACCACAAAAGTGAACAGCACCATGATGGCGCCGGCATAGACGATGACCTGCGCGGCGGCCAGAAACTCCGCGCCGAGCAGCAGGTAAAGCACGGCCAGCGAGGTCATCACCACAATCAGCGACAGGGCGCTCGAGATGGGATGGCTCTGGACGAGGAGGTTGATGGCTCCGGCCAGGCAGAATCCGGCAAACAGGAAGAACAGGATCAGGTGCATCACGCCGCTCTTAATGGAATCAACAACCTATGATGTGAAAAACCTGTTTTGTAGGAAAACTGCAGGAAGGCGCAAAATTTCCCCATGGACAAACCGGCGAACCCCGCCACCACCACCATCACCGTTTTCACGCGTCATTCCCCCGAGTGCAAGAAGAAAGCAGGCCGATATTGGAGGCGCTGCAACTGCCGCAAAGCCCTGTACATCCATGAGGGCGGCCGCGGCCTGATCAAATCCGCCAGGACTCGCTCATGGGAGCAAGCTGAACGGCTTGCCCAGGTTGAGCGCGATCTCAGGGACCCGATAGAGATTGAACGGCGCAAGATCAAGGCACAAGAGGCCGAGAAGATCGCCGTTAAGAAAGCCAAGAATATCACGGTCACGGAGGCGTGCGACCGGTGGATTGCTGCTCAGAGGTTTCAGTCCTAATGAAACAGCCGTTATTTACCGGCGGGCTGCCCGAAGGATTCAGTCCTGGACGAAGGATCAGGGCATCGAGGACCTCCGCGACGTGACCCCCGGACATGCTCGACGAGTGGCGTGGCAACTGGGCGCTCGATGCAGAGCGCAAATTCGACCGGATCGGCCAGACGAGTCAGTCCACGTTTCAAGGCAGGCTCAAGCAGTTCTGCCGTTGGTCCGTGCAGATTGGCTTCATCGAGCGGGACCCCTCTACGTCTCTGGCGCCGATCTCGAAGAGCGAAAAGCGTACGCAGGTGCTTACCCCTTCTCAGTTCGAGGAACTGCTGGCCGCGATTGAACCATTTACCGCCGCGCAGACCGGAATGCTGCATGAGTTTGCCCGGGAGTCCCGGGCACTGTTCCTTTTTCAGCGATGCGTATCGGGCGCTATATCTCGCTGCCGGACATCGAAGCACAACTGGCGCCGAACAATTACTCGTGCTCGCACTCCATTCTGTACACCTACGACTGCTATACGCACTTGGGCGCCAACCTGACGGTCAAGATCGACGGTCACTGGACGTTGCAAGGCGGAGTCTCGCCGGGCTGCGCTCCCGCACCCTGGACCACCGATGCGCAGGTAACCGGAAGCTTCTGCATCGTCTATACCTGGTCCAACGGCGGCGACGTGTCGAACTTCCGCGACAACACAATCAAGAACGGCAAGTACGCCTACAACAACCTGACGGCGATCTATGAGACCTGGTACCACAAGATCAACGATCACTGGCACACGGACACGGAAATGTGGTACCAGTACATGAAAGACACGCCCAATATGTGGTGGTACAAAACCGGCGTTCCGTATAACAAGGTCAGTTCGCCCTGGCCGGAGAATACGGGCAACTATCATCTTCTCCCCAGCGAGGCCATGCCCTCCACGCTGAACTTTGGCGTGGTGTGCGAAAACCCCAGCTCTTCCTACACGGGATCCCGCGCGGCGTACTGCTATGCACCGGACTGGGCGATCACCAACTACCTGGAACACAACCTCTGGAAGAATCAGGCGTCACTGAATATCCGCAACGAGAGGGTGGACGACCACAAAGGGCGGCGCACCGGGACTCCCGCGATTTATGAGAAACACATGGTGGGCTTCGACTTCTGGGCCGGTTCGAGTGTGACTTTCCGGCCCGAGTTGAGCTACATCCACTCTTTCAGCCCCTATGTGCTGCGGACGATGGATATGGCTCCTGGATCGTCGGTTGCCGCACTTTCAAATGTCCCGGCGGGCCAGCTTCGCAACGCGACCATGAAGGCGCTGGGCGCAAAGACCCAGTCGCTTATCCTCGCGGCCGACCTGATCTGGCACTTCTAACCTATGCTGCAAGCGAGGCGGGAGACAGCGAGAGCTGAATTTCCAGGCGTTTTCTCTGTTGGTCGTGAATAGGGGTGCCCCTCCATCGTATCTTTAGGAAAATACACTGCTATCTTCATGCGCCTCTCATGTTTTACACCACAAGCTTAAGCGTGGGAGGTAATTCACGCATGACACGCAGCCTAATTGCAGTAGGCATTCTGTCATTCGCTCTCACAGGTCCGGGAAGTGCACAGGGAGCGGTCTCTTCCGGGGAGAATGGCACGCATTACACGCGGGCTCAACTGAAGCAGATGGCGCGCGAAGCGCATACGCCAGAGCAATACAGGGCACTTGCCAGTTACTACTGGCGGGAGCAGAAGGACTACCTGCAACAGGCAGCGGAGGAGAAGCATGAGTGGATACGCAGGAGCCAGAACATCATGGTCGTGGCCGCCAAGTATCCAAGGCCGGCAGACTCCGCGCGCAACCTTTACGAATACTATATGTGCAAGGCGTCGGAAGTGGCCGAGCTTTCAGCAAAGTATAGTCGACTGGCGGCTCCGGGGACGCCAGCCACGGTACAGTAACGCCTTGCATATCTATAGGATAGACAATACTTGGCGGCGATGCGGGTGAAACAGGGGGAGTTGGGTAAGTCATCCACTCCCCCTAGTTCCTTTTCCCATGCCATTCAAATGTATTCCTTATGCCTTCTTCACATGTGTCTAACTAGCCTAAAGCTAGCTCGGCCGAGCATTGAGTCCGGCAAGATTCAGGTCAAATGGCAAATTCAATCGTCTTAGGATGGACGCATGCGCCGCGGGGGCTCCGTGTTCTGGGGCAAAGCCTGGCAGCGTTTGCGGGCCTCGCGCTGTTGACCTACGGCGGACTCGTGCTGCGGGTCAACCTGACGACGATCAGCTTTCTCTATTTGCTGCTTGTAGTAGGGTTGGCATTGTTTTGCGGCTTTTGGCAGGCTTCATTGGCGTCGTTTGTGGCGGCCGCCTGCCTGGACTATTTCTTTACGCAGCCGCTTTTTCACTTTTATATCGCAGATCCTCAGGACTGGGTGGCGCTTGGAGCGTTCCAGGTAACGGCGCTCGTAATCAGCAGGCTGTCCGCCAAGGAACTTCGCAGTGCGAGGGAGGCAGCGATCCATCGCACGGCGATGGAGCAGTTGTATGAACTGAGCCGGAACTCGATTCTGCTGGACTTGCGGCAGCCTCCCGGTCCGCAACTGGTGGTGTTGATTCAAAGGATATTCAATGTGCGCGCGGTTGCATTGTTCGATGTGAGCCTGGGGCGCGAGGACAGGGCCGGCGACTGGAACGAGGGCGAGGAGCATCTGGCGAAGCAGTGCTATCTGCGCGGGAGCGCAAAGGACGATCCGCTGACACGAACTTCGGAGCGCATCCTCGTGGCCGGACCCGGGCCGGTGGGCGCGCTGGTGGTGCGGGGCAAACTGAGTCCGCTGGTGGTGGACGCGCTTGCATCGCTGGCGGCAATTGCCATCGACCGGCACCAGTCGTTTGAAAAGGAGGACAGGGCGGAGACGGCAAGCAAGGGCGAGCAGTTGCGGGCGGCGGTAATGGATGCGCTGGCGCATGAGTTCAAGACGCCGCTGACGGCGGTCCAAACGGCCAGTTCAGGCCTGCTTGAGTTGGGAGGGTTGAGCGACTCGCAACGCGATCTGGTGACGCTGATCGACAACGAGGCGGTTCGCATGAATGAACTGTGCACGCGATTGCTGCTGACCGCAAAGCTTGAAGCAGACAAGGTGGACCTGCAGACAGACGAGGTGAACGTACAGGAGTTGGTCCTGGAAGTGTTGGCGGGCCGGCCTGCGGAGAGGGACCGCAACAGGATGCAGGTTGCGGTGGACGACCCTGCGCTGACGGTGCGCGTGGACCGCGGGCTACTGGCCATGATTCTGGCACAGTACATCGACAATGCGCGCAAGTATTCGACGCCGGACACGCCGATCGAGATTGCGGCGCGCATGAGTCATAGCGAGGTGCTGATCTCGGTACATAACTTTGGGCCGACGATTCGGATTGAAGACCGGGAGCGGATCTTCGACCGTTTTTACCGGTCGCCGGAGATGAAGGACTCCATTCCCGGCACGGGGGTAGGTCTCTCCGTAGTAAGGAAGGCGGCGGAGGCTCATCATGGCCACGTGTGGGTCATCAGCGACGACAAGGAAGGGACGACATTCTTTCTTTCCCTTCCCAAGGGCGCAAGGAGGAAACATTGAATACGGAACCGGCGAATGCGGGACAGGGAACAATTCTCGTGGTAGACGACGACAGTTCCACGCGGCGGGCATTGCGCGTGACGCTGTCTGGAATGGGCTTCACGGTCGTGGAAGCGGCTCGCGGCGAGGAGGCATTGTCGCTGGCTCGCGTGACGTGGTTCGATGCCGTGTTGTTGGATGTGGATATGCCGGGAATGGGCGGAGTGGAAACCTGCCGCAGTATCCGGCATGCCATTGCGCGCTTGCCGATTCTGATGTTGACGGTGATGAATAGCGAGGATGACAAAGTGCTGGCGCTAGATGCAGGCGCCGACGATTACATAACCAAGCCGTTTCAATTGCGGGAGTTGACGGCGCGATTGCGGTCGGCGGTACGCAGAAGGAATGCGCAGGACGCGAATCGCGACGCGCCGATTCGTCATGGCGAGTTGGAGCTGGACCCGGTGAAGTACCGGGTGCAGAAGCGTGGGCGCTCGATTCATCTGACGCCCAAGGAATTCGAGATGCTGCATTACCTGATGATGCACGCCGGTGAGCCGATTCCACACGCCCGGTTGCTGAAGTCGGTATGGGGTCCGGAGTATGGAAACGAACTCGAATACCTGCGCACATTTGTGCGGCAGTTGCGCAAGAAGATTGAGGATGATCCGCGCAATCCGCGGTACCTGCTGACCGATGCTTACGTCGGCTACCGGTTCAACGAACAGGACCCCACGACTTAGACAGGAGCGGATCGCAGGCCCGCGGTAGCCATAGCGATTTCAGGAATAGTGTACCTCGAAGAAAACCCCGCAAGTCGACGCGCCCCTCAGCGAGTAGCGACTCTGAACGAATTCAGAAGGGGCATAACACTGCTGGAACCGATGTAGCATATCACTCCCGTTCTTCAAGGTTTTGCAGGTTGATTCCCAATTGCTGGCACTTCTTGTAAAGATGACTTCTTTCAAGTCCCAGCGCTTTGGCAGTTTGCGTAATGTGCCGGTTGTGGCGCTCCAGTTCCTTGAGCACCTCCGCGCGTTCAAAGGTCAACACCCGCTCGGCCAGCGGGCCGACGGCGGCCAGAGCGGACGCTGTTGAGGAAACTGCTTTTGCAGAGGAACGACTGAAGGGCAGCGCGTGTTGCACGTCCTCTGCATCCACCACGCTCCCAGCCAGCAGCAAGAGACGCTCGACCACGTTGCGCAGTTCGCGGATGTTTCCCGGCCAGGCGTACTGCTTGAGCGCATCGATCGCCGCATCGGTGAACGGGACGGGCTTCCAGCCGTTCTGTGCGCTGACCTGGCGTGCAAAGTACTCGACAAGAGCGGGCAGGTCCTCGGGGCGGTTGCGCAGAGGTGGCAACTCCACGGGGAACACAACAACGCGATGGTAGAGATCGCGCCGGAAGCCGCCGGACTCGACCAGTTGTTCGAGATTACGGTGCGTGGCCACGACAACGCGCACGTCCACAGTGGTAGGCTTGTCCGCGCCGATACGCTCAACCTCGCCCTCTTCGAGCACGCGCAGCAATTTGGCCTGCATGGCGGGGGGCATGTCGCCAATCTCGTCGAGAAAGAGGGTGCCGCGATGGGCCTGCTCGAACTTGCCGGTGTGTCGTTGCGCCGCTCCGGTGAATGAACCTTTTTCGTGGCCGAAGAGTTCGCTTTCAATCAACTCGGCCGGAACTGCGGCGCAGTTGAGGGTGACAAACGGACCGGCGGCGCGAGGGCTCTTCTCGTGCAGCGTGCGCGCCACCAGTTCCTTGCCGGTTCCTGTTTCACCGTAGATGCAGATGCGCGTCTCACTGGCGGCCACGCGCTCAATTTGTGCCATTACACGGCGCATGATCTCGCCTGCGAAGACCAATGTATGTTTGCCCACACGGGTGCGGAGGTCGCGATTCTCGGTCTCAAGGCGGGTGAGCTTGAGCGCATTCTCCACCGTGACCAACAGCTTTTCGGTGGAGAGCGGTTTCTCAAGAAAGTCAAGGGCGCCAAGGCGGGTGGCACGGACCGCCATCTCGATGTGCGCCTGGCCGCTCATCATGACTACCGGCGCGGCGACGCCGGCAGTCTTGAGGTCCTCAAGCAGCGCCAGGCCATCGCGCCGGGGCATCACTACGTCGCTGAGGATGAGATCGAAAGGCTGGCTGCCGGCCAGTTCCAGAGCGCGCGGCGCGTTGTCGCAGACGACAGCTTCGTGGCCTGCCAGGCGGAAGGCTCGAGCCAGCGAAGCCAGGGTGTTGGCTTCGTCGTCGACAATGAGAATCTTTGCTTTGGTGGTCATGATGCCGCCTCGCCCGCTTTGGGCAATGTGATGACGAAAACAGCGCCTCCGCCGGGCCGACTCTGGACTGCGATAGCGCCCGCATGGTCGGCTACCACCGACTGAACGATCGCAAGTCCAAGCCCGGTGCCATGTTGTTTGGTGGTGTAGTAAGGAGTAAACAGCCGCTCGCATTCTTCAGGTGTGAGGCCTTCGCCCGTGTCGGCGACACGGAGTTCGACCTGGTCGCCATGTGGCTTGGCGGAAAGAGTTAACGTGCCGCCTTCCGGCATGGCGTCCATTGCATTCAGGACCAGGTTTGAAAGCGCCCGGTGCAGAAGCTCGGGGTCGGCGTCAAGCGGCATGGGTTCCGAGGAGACTTCGACCTCGAAGCGGATGTTTGCTCCCCCCTGGCCGGCCACGGAGGCCGATCCTTCATAAAGGGAGCGCACGCGCTCGATCACGTCGCTGGCGTCGATCCGCTCCAACTGCGGCTTGGGCATCCGGCTGAAGTCGCTGAAGCGGGCAATGATGGTTTTGAGGTTGGCGATCTCCATGCCCAGGGTCTGCGTGCTTTCACGGAAGACCTCGTCAAACTCTGCGGCAGGAAGCTCGCGCGCCCGCACCAGATTTTCGACAGTCAGTTGCAGCGGGAAGAGTGGATTCTTGAGTTCGTGTGCCAGACGCCGGGCCAACTCGCGCCAGGCGGCCACGCGTTCGCTCTGCACCAGGCGGTCGCGCTGGCTGGCCAGTTGCGCGGTCATGTGGTTGAAGCTGCTCGCCAAGACGCTGACCTCGTCGTGACCGCGTTCGGGCACGCGTGTCTCCCAGTTGCCGCCGGCGACCTCTTCGGCGGCGAGCGCCAACTGCTCGATGGGTCGCGAGACCCGCGCCGCGATCCACAGGCTGGCCAGAATCGCCAGCAGGATTCCACCGGCGGCGACACCGTAGGCAATGGAGCGGATATGCTGCTGCGCCGCAACCATGCCGCTGCGCGAGATGGCCACTGTGAGCACCGCCAGCACGCCCCCGGTCTCGCTCTTGAGGGGAATGGCGGTCGCGCTCACGCTATCCTCGCGCCTGCCCGTGAGGTAGAGTACTCCACTTGACGGCTGGCCGGTTTTGCGAGCGGCATCGATCAGGGGCTGATAACGGGCCGCATCGACCACTGCGCCTCCAGTGCCCAGAAGACGCTTGGGATCGAATGCGGCAGTGCTGGAGGTAAGCGGTGCAGTAGTCAGGCTCGTGCTTGAATTCTGGCCGGCATTCGGGCTGGCATCGCTATAAAGGCAAATCTGCATCCCAGGCGCGACGGGCAGATCAGCGAGAAAGGTTTGGTCGAGGCGCTTGCCGCCGATCAGATGGACGGCCGGCTCGGTGGCTGACTCAGTCCGGTTGACGGCGCGGACCGCAAAAAGACCCAGGGCCGTTGTGCCGTCCGGCAGGTCTTCCGATTTGAGGAATGTTATTCGAGTTGCTGTGGCGGCAGGCTCTGGGTAACCAAAGCGCGCAGGCCACTGGGCGGAGCTGACGACGTTGCCGTCGGGCCCCACAATCTCAAGGAAATCGAGTTGCGCGTCCTGCGCCAGGGTCTGCGCCTCGGTGAGGTAAGGCGCGGCGTCACCGGACTGCACGAATTCGAAAGCCATTGAGCGGACGCGTTCGCCTGCGGCAATGCGGTCTACTGCGGCGGCAACCTCGGCAGAACGGTGCTGGAACTCGCGTTGAAACTGGCTGACAAAGAGAGCCGTCTCCTCCTGATCGCGTTGCTCGAAGACCTGGCGAATGCGGACCAGCACGGTCCAGGCAACAGCAGCGACGACGGCCGCGACGGTGAGCGAGAGCAGCAGGAGCAGCTTCTGCCGGAGATTCACGGTGCATCCTCCAGGGAGGCGGCGGACAACTGCGGAGTTCCGTCCGGGCTCAGGTGAAGGTCGCGGATACGGCCACCGACGGCATAAGCGCGGGGAAGATCGAGCAAGGGAATCAGCGTGTGGGATTCGAGAAAGTCGCGTTCGATTCTATAAAGGCCGGCCGGGGTCTGTTCAAGCACCGGGGCTGCGAGTCCCGCACCCCGCAGCATCGATTCCAGGGCAGCTTGCGGCTGGTTCGATTCAAGCGGTAGCTGACGCAGAGCCAGGTCTGCGTGCTGCGCTGCAACCCCGTTGACCACCTGCACATTAAAGCCTGCCTCGCGCAGATTGAGAGCGATGCGCTGCGCCGCCAACTGCATGGCCGGGCCGCCCTCGGCGGCAAGCGTGAGCGGCGGAGGAGTGAGTCCACCGCGCAACTCATGAGCCTTGTTCAGGTCCCGCTCGGTTGGAAAGAGAAACGAGTAGCCGGTCAGCGCCGCGGGCAACAGGCTGGCCGTCACTTCGCCCTGTTTCTGGAAGATGACATTATAAAGGGCGCTGCGATCGACGGCCAGGGCAATGGCTGCCCGAAGGTTCGGATTCCCGAGAGCGCCGGAGTCTGAAACGGTGAGCGCCAGCAGCGTGACCGGCGCCGATGTCATGATCGTGAGCCGCTGCTGCTGGGCCTGGCGCAACTGCTCGGCCGGAACTTCGACCAGGTCGGCGCGGCCGACGGAGAGGTCGAGCCATTGATCGCGGATGGAACGATGCACGTGAGCCTCCACCGCGTCGGCAAATGGGCGTCCCTGCCAGGAGCTATCGTTTGCGGTGAGCGTCAGCACGCCGTTCATGAATCCCGTGACCTGAAAGGGACCGGTGCCCACGACGCCTGCAGGCGTCGTGCCGTCGCTGGCGACGGTGAGCGCAACCAGATATTTGTCGGCGGCCAGTAACTCGGGCAGGTTGGGCATGGGCGAGTCGCTGGTGAAGACCACCGACGAGCCGACGGCGTGAATCGCTGTCCAGGGGCAGTTGGTTCCACAAACAGCGTTCAGGGATGCGACCACCGAGGGCGAGGTCAGGGGTGAGCCGTCGTGGAAGTGAACGCCGGGCCGCAGCCGGAACTGCCAGCGATGATTGTCGTTCTCGGATTTCCAGTCCAGCGCCAGGGCCGGACGCGGGGTTCCATCGGCGTTCATCACGGCAAGTCCGTCAAGGACCATCCGCCGCGCCAGGCCGCCGGGCCTCTGCCAGGGTTCGCCTTCGATCTCGACGCGCAGCGTACCGCCGTAGTGGGGACGGGTGCGCGCCGTGGCCGGCAGCGCCAGCAAGGCTACGAAACAGCTAATTGCAAAGCGCCGTAACACGATCCACCTCAAATTGGTCTGCGGCTCCACGCACCGCGGCGAAGACGCTGTTGCCATCGGGCGCGGTCCATAGCGCGGTTACTGTTCCGTCCATGGCCAATGAGGCACTGGCGGGAACAGCTTCCTGTGCCGGCAATTCATAGGCGCGGAGGCTGTCGCTGGCCGCTTCGCCGGAGCCGGAAACGACAATCTGCATGCCGGCTCCACATCCGGAGTGGAGGGCGGCAAAGTCGCTGCCCCAGTCGCGCGTACCGGCGACCGGCTTGAGTGCGCCGTTCTCAACGATTTGCACCTTGCCGTCAATGCTGCCGATTAGCAAAGGCGCACTGGAAGCAGAGCGGATGATCTGGGCAGCGGAGTAGAAAGGAGGCAGGTCCACGCTGAGGCTGGGAGTGACCACGCCGGTGAAGTAGTTGCGCGCCGCGTTGTAGAAAGCCTTCATGGGCGTAACGCTTACGTCCATTTGGGTCGCAGTGCCTTGGGTCGCAGTGCCTTGAGTCGCATTACCCGTTTGCGCCACCGGCGGCTGCACAATCGTCCAGGGATCGTCGCTTTCGCGGCAGCGGACGGTCCAGTCGCCTGCCGGCTGTGCAGGCAGGTAACTGCCGCTGCACACCATGCCCACAACAGAGGCCTCGAAGCCGCTACCATTTGCTGACGGCAGGATGATTCCGCGAGGGTCGCGCGGCAAAAGCTTCTTCTGCCCGATGCCCACGCGCTTCTGCTCGCGCCAGCCCTCGGCCGCATGGCCGTAGATCACTATCTGTTCCGGTTGGACGGTTACCAGGCCGCCCGCGGTCTCCAATGCTGCCAGAACCGCTTCGTTTGTAGTGATCACAACCTGTTTCCGCAGCGCGAGTCCACTCTTCGGCTGCGATTGCGGCGCAGTGCCCGGCTCCACGCGGACCATTGTCACGCGCGTTTCGTTGCCCTCGACGACTTCGGCCACCCACAGCCGCTCTCGCATATTCTCGCTCAGGGTTACGCGTATGGCGTTGGCGCTTTCGGCGCCGGAAGTCAGGACTCCGCGCGCTTTCAATTCCTGTTCCAGCAGCCGCCGGATTGCTGGAATCTCGTCGCTGGAAACTGTGGAGAGGTTGCGAATCGTCAGCCGCGCCTGGCCGGGACCGAGGATGCCGGCGATCTCTTCTGCGAGAGCCGCCGCGGGCTGCTCCCACTGGCTGGGCGCGGGTGCGGCGCTTGCCGCCATCCCAATCAGCGCCGTTACAACCGCCGCAACCAGCCAGATCAGCTTCATTGGTTTCATCCTTCTTTGCATGTTTCGTTTGCGCGGATTATATCGTCCGGCACCGCTTGAAACCCTTCGCGCCCGCAAGCGTCAACAGCTCATTGTTGCATTGAGAGCGCACTCCGGCGGGTGGGCGCCTGGAAGCTTCACCCCGCCGGAGCAAATGTTCAATGGCCGGGCTTCGGCGCCGGCTCCGATTCGCTGTCCATTTCCTGCTTGATCACGGGGCTGCTGGCCATGCTCTTGAAGACATCGTTGGCAAAGAAGAACTTGCCGTCCGACGGCACCATGAGCACCTGAATCTTGTCCGAAAGCCGCTCGGCCACGATCTTGTTGATCAGCAGCGGCGACTTGTTCAGCAACTCAGCCTCGCTGGTCATGCGCTCGGCATTGGCCGCGGCCATCAGGCGTACGCGGCTGGCCTCGGCGTCGGCCAGCAGGTTGCGCCGCTCCAGCTCGGCCTTGCTGTCGATGACCTTGGCCTGGGCGTCGGCCTCAGCGTTCTCGATAGTCGCTTCCTTGCGCGCCTCGGCCTCCAGCTTGCTCTGCTCAATCTGCTTCTGCTTCAGCGGCAGCGTGTATTGCATGGCGTCGGCTTCGCCCTTGGCCTCGACCACGCGGGACTGGGCATCGCCCTCGGCCTGCTTCACCTTCTGCACCGCCTCGGCCTCAGCCTGCAACTCGGCGATGCGCACCTGTTTCTGTTGAATATCGGTTACGACGCCGAGCTGGTCGTCTTCCTGCTCCTTCAGCAGCAACCCTTCCAGTCCCTTGGCGTACTCGGCGGGCAGTTGAATGTCGGAGAGCATCACCTCTTCCACCAGGATGCCATCCGCCCCCAGTTTCCGCGTAATGATGCCCGCCGCCTTGGCGCGCACCTCCTCGCGTTTGGTGCTGAAAATCTCACGTACTGTGTACTCCGGAGTCAACTCGCGCCATGCGCTGGCCACCACCGGCGGCACCAGCTCTTTGTCTACGGGCTGCGGCATGTGCGCCTGCACACTGTCCAGCTTGTTGGGGTCCAGGCGGTAGCGCACCGTCACGGCCAGGCCAATATTCAGCCCCTCGCGCGACTGGACGCTAAGGCCGTTCTTCTGCGCGCCCTGTTCCACCAGGCCGGCGGTGAAGAGGTGATCGCGGAGGTCAAAGGTTTGTACGCTGTCGACCAGGGGGGTAATGAAATGCACACCGGGATACAGCGTTCCCGGCAGCGTGCCGCGAATCTGGCTTACGCGCACGGCGCCCATTCCGCTGGGCACCACAACAATGCTTGAAGCCATCAGCAGAGGCACGCAAGCCGCTACCGCCAGCGCCGACGGCCCTCGCCACGCAATCTCTTGCGGCACCGTCCATTCGCCCTGGGCCAATTCGCCTTGGAGCAATTCGCCTTGGCCCAATCCGGTTGCGCCCAGTTCCGTCTCGCCCGCTGCCTTGCGGCGCGCTGAACGCACGCGGAGCCATAGTCCATACAGTGGAATTCCTACTGCGGCAGCCAGCAACAGCACTCCCGCGAACGTCAACAAAACCTTCAATGCGAGCATTTTTCGTCTCCTTTTTCGTTGTTGGGCTCCCCGCGTTTGCACTCCATCGACGAAGACCTGTCGCTGGTGGCCTCGCGTCGCCCGGTACCCGGCCATGGAGCCACCAGCAGCCGGACCAGTCCTCCGTACGTCAACTCCTCCAGCAGCAGCGCCGTCGCCACCGGCAGCACCGCCGCCCTCAAAAAACTGATTGCTTCGGTCAGCAGATTCATCAGAGAGCCCCCTTAGCGCAATGCAGCGATGGCCAGAACCGCGCCAACCGCAGGGCCTGTGCTCGCCGTGGCGCCGTCGTCAGGCGCCTGCACCGTAACTGAAGCCTCTGTGCTTGCGGTCATCACCGGCTGTACGGCCGCGGCGGCGGGCTGAGCCTGCGGATCGCTGAAAAGCCGGGCTGTCTGCTCGTTGCGCCGGCCCACCAATTCCACCATGTCGCCCTCGGTCACCAGTTCGTAGAACTCTTCCAAGTCGTTCTTTGCCATGCGGATGCAGCCATGGGAGGCGGCTTTGCCGATGGAAGCGGGCTGGTTGGTTCCGTGGATTCCGTAGCCGTGCTTGCTGAGGCCCATCCAGCGGGTGCCGACGGGATTGCCGGGCCCTGGGAGGACCGTCTTGCCATCATGGTGATAGGTGGGGTTGGCTACGCGGCGCTCGATGGTGAAGATGCCGATGGGGGAGGGTGTGGAGGGTTTGCCGACGGCTACGTCGTAGATTTTAAGGGCCTTGCCGTCTTCGACGAGGGCCAGTTTGCGGTCTTCGAGGCTGACGACGATCAGCCGCTTGGGGGTGGTTTGGGAGATCGCCTGGAGGGAGAGAACCGTTGCCGCCGCTGCCACCACTGCCAACCGGATGAGTTTCAAAGCCGTCATCGCATCCTCCTTGCCGAATCACTTGCGCCCAGACAAGGTGCAAGCGGGGATCCAATCGGAGGAGATTGAAAACAAAGGAGTTGTGACTGGACTGGGAGGGGCGGAACGTGTCATGAGAGACACGGTGTGTGGGAAGTGACACGGAAGCTGGGGTCAGAGATCAGAGATCAGGGAACAGGGAACAGGGAACAGGGAACAGGGATCAGAGGGGGGCCTGGATTGGCCAAAGGTTGGCTTGGATGGTGACGTTCGATGGCCAAAGGTTGGCCTGGAGGGTGCGGTTTGGGGGCCAAAGGTTGGCGCGGAGGGTTGTGAAAAACTTCATCCCCAACCGATGATGCGACCCCGGGTTGCGAATCGGTTGTCGAAAGGGTTCGGAACGAAGAAGAAGGGTTGCCTAGAATTACGCGAATAAGGGTGAAAACAGGGCTAAACAGTCGTTTTTGAGCGTCTTTTGGTTGTTTTTTTCGCGTTATGACGGCCTGTAGGCGCCGGCGCCCGCTGTTGTGGGATGCGGGGCATTGCGCGGCGGGCGGTCGGTTGGCTTTTGTGTTTTTCCGGTAGTGGGCCAAATGGATAAATTGTGAATCGCCTGAGTACAGCAAAACGCGTTCAAGTCGTATCGGCCTTAGTTGAGGGAAACAGCGTCCGCTCAACCTGCCGCATGACCGGCATTGCCAAGGGAACGGTCCTTTCCCTGTTGGCCGACCTTGGGAAGGTATGCGCATCCGTACTATTGGGCGCAGTTTGTGCTGATGGGGAACTGGAGTTGGGGACCTTTGATCGGATTGCAAGCAACGAAGTTCGATTGTTCGTAAACCTTTGAGGGTTCTTCAGGGCCGACGCATATCAAATTCCCAGTAATTTGAGCAGGTAGGGGTGGTCGCGGCGGCTTTGTTCATCGGGTCCTCGCTAAACTGCCCCGGCAAGAACGTCTACGTATGTTTCCCGGTCCACGTTGCCGCCGGTCAGAACGACGCCGATGCGCTTGCCTGCCTGATGCTGCTTTTCATTCAGAGCCCCGGCCAGCGCGGCGGCTCCGGCACCCTCGGCCAGGTTGTGCGTGTCTTCGTAAAGGACGCGCATGGCGTGGGCGATTTCGGTATCGGTCACCTCGACGATGCGGGCGACGTTCTGCCAGATGATCTCCATCGCCTGGGCGTTGGGGGTGCGGCAGGCCAGGCCATCGGCAATCGCGGTGCGCGACGGCGCCTCAACGATCTGCCGTTGCCTGAAGCTGAGCGCGTAGGAAGGGGACTCGGCTGCCACCACGCCGACAATCTCCGTCTTGAGTTCCAGTGCATTGCGCGCCGCCGAGACGCCGCAGATCGACGAGCCGAGGCCGATGGGCACATAAACGGTATCGAGGGCCGGCGCGCCCTCAAACAGCTCCAGCGCGTAAGTGGCTGTGCCCATCACCAGGCGCTCATGGAAGGAGTCGACCATCGCGAGGCCGAGCTCCTGGGCAAGGCCACGGGCAAACTCCAGCGACTCCTGAAAGTCGTGGCCGTATTCGACCAGTTCCACGCCCTGGGCCAGCATGGCGCGATTTTTTCCCTTGCTGTTGCCGTGGGGAACCACGATGATGGCCCTCAGTCCATAGAGCCGCGCGGCCATGCCCACGCCCTGGCCGTGATTGCCGCGAGTGGCCGCCACCACGCCTGCCAGCTCAGGCTGCGTCTGCTTCAGCCAATCGATATAGACCAGCGCGCCGCGCAGCTTGAAGGCGCCCGCCGGCGTGTGGTTCTCGTGCTTGATCCAGGCCTCGGCTCCGAGCCGCTCGTTGATCATGGGCCAACTGTACTGCGGCGTGGGCGGCATATGGCGATAGACCACGGTTTGGGCGTCGCGAATCTGAGCCAAAGAGGGAAGCGTCATGGAACCAGCATACTTGGTCAACGAGCGGTCAACAGCGTCGGCAGAGCCGGCATTTTTTTGAAAGGGTGAGCGGTCCACTTGACCTTAGTCGCCGCGTCCGCTCAGACTGGTGTAGCGAACTGCAGGCGCGGGAATCGGCCGGCGCTAGCAATCTAAACTGAAACTCCCCCGGAGGATACTTTGTCAATGCTATCGGTCAATCGTCGCACCGCCATGCTGCAAATGGGCGCTCTTGCCAGCGCCGCGCTTCTTACCGAAACCCTCAGCGCGGAGGGATGGCCCACTGGCCAGACCCCAGCCGCAACCCCGCCTCCGCCGCCAACCGGGCCTTTCACGCTGCCGCCGTTGCCTTATGCCTATGACGCGCTCGAGCCCTACTTCGACGCCGTCACCATGCACCTGCACCACGACAAGCACCATCAGGCCTACGTGAACAACCTCAACATCGCCGTGGCCGCGCATCCTGAGCTGGCAGGAAAAAACGTCTGGGAACTGGTGGAGAATCTGAACTCGCTGCCCGAATCCGCCCGCATCGCCGTTCGCAACCAGGGTGGAGGCCACGCCAACCACTCCTTCTGGTGGCCGACCCTGGGCAAAGGCGGCGTGGCGCCCACCGGCGAGCTGGCCAAGGCCATCGACGCCAAGTTCGGTTCGCTGGCCACCTTTCAGGACAAGCTGACCGCGGCTTCCATGAGCGTCTTTGGCAGCGGCTGGGCCTGGCTGGTCAAGTTGCCGGACGGCACGGTGGCCATTGAGACCACGCCCAACCAGGACACTCCGCTCACCGTGGGCCACAAGCCGGTGATCGGCGTGGACGTGTGGGAGCACGCCTACTACCTGAAATACCAGAACCGGCGCGCAGACTACGTGAAGGCATTTTTCCCGGTGCTCAACTGGGACTACGTAAGCGGGCAGTTCGCCCAGAAGGCGTAGACGGAGTGTGGCCCCAATGGTCCGGCAGATAGTCGGCTGGGCATTGGTGTGCGGAGGATTGTCGGCCGGCCTGGGCATAGCCATGGCCGGCTGCCGCTCCGCGCCCCAGCTCACGCCGCAGGAGGCGGAAGGGAAGCGCCTCTACCAGGCTCGCTGCGCCCATTGCCACGAGGACAACGACCTGGCGCTGAAGAAGGTCCCGCCGGACCTGCACGGCGTCTTCGAGCGGAAAACGCTGCCCAGCGGCATCCCTGCCACGGACGCAGCGGTCCGGCAGAATGTTCTTGCGGGCAAGGGAATGATGCCCGCGTTTGCAGGCCGCTTCGACGAGGAGCAGATGGCCACACTGCTGGCCTACCTGCATACCGGGCTGCGCTGAGGCTTCCCCTTGTGACGCATTTGCCGATCAAAAAGCACGGGGTGCAGATTGATTGAGAAAGTGAGCCTGCACCCCGCGCTTGGTTTCAGTTGCCAAGCCCTATCGCCAGAGCTCCAGGCCCTTGGCCATGGTCTTTACCATGGTTCCATTTGCATCGTCGTCTTTCAGGGCCCAGACATAGGCGCCGCCGAGACCTCCCGGAACCTTCACGTCCACATAGAGCATCTTCAGAAAGGCCGTGTCGGGATCATCGTAGGTGTAAAAGGTCTCCAATGCCGGGTCGTAGAGCGATACTGCAATCCTTCGCCAATCAAACCAGGCGTTGTATCCGTTGGCGGCAAGATTCGTGAGCGTCGCATAAGTCGCGACACCGGGAGTCAGCAGGGGGTCGCATCCCGGTGTGTTGCCGCTCAGATCGGTACACAGACCCTTTCCGTCGGCCAGGGGAACCGGTGACGGCCCAGTTGAGTTCTGGTACAGGCCGTGGTTCACGTTGGGAACGCCGGTCCAGCCCGCGCCATAGAGAGGCACACCCATGGTGTACTTGTAGGGCGGAACGCCGGCTTTCAGATAGGCGTTTACGGTTGAATCGATGTCCAGGCCCTGCCCGTACAAAGGATCCTGCCGGTCATCGAACAACGGAGACGCGTCATTGGTTTGTGTATCCCACGATCCGGCATAGTTGTAGCCGTCGATGGTGATGAAATCCACTTGCCCGGCGGCCTGTTTCAGATCGATGTTGACGTAGTTCTGCGCGCCCGCGGGCCCATCGAACGACAGGACATACTGCTTGCCGGTTGTTTTTCCCAGTGCGTCCAGTTGGGTGCGGAACTCCTTCAGCAGGGCTGTAAAGTTCTCAGTGTCCGTTGCCGTCGGGAACTCCCAATCGATGTTGAAGCCATCAAAGAGGCCGGGAGCCGTGATGCCCGGAGCGAAGTTTCCCTGGACAAACATGTCGATGCATGAAGAAGCCAGCGCCTGGCGGCCGGCTTCGGTGCTGGCGGCCGTGACAAAGGCCGCAGTGTTGGCAGCCGATGCGCCGCCCATCGAGATGAGCACCTTCAGGTTCGGATGAAGCTGCTTCAGTTGTTGAATGGCTGCGAAATTCCCATAGAGGGGTCCCGTGTAGGGGGCGCCGCTCACGCTGGGAAGATAGGGAGTCGAATAGTCTGCCCAGCTGTCGGCAATGGCGCAAGACGGCGCCGGGGTCGTGGTTACATTGGCAAACGCGTAGATGAGGTGCGTCAGCTTGTCGGCGACGCCATTCTGCTGCAGGTTGGCTATGTTGTAGCCGGCGTAGTAGATACTCCACTCCTCAAAGTATCCGCCCAGAATCTTGCCATGGTTGGGATTTTGCGCAAACGAGGGGTAGGTGCACGCCATGCACACCAGGAGACTCGTCATAACCGCTCGGACCGAGCCCAATAAAGATCGTTTCGACATTGGGAGCACTCCTTAGTTAGGGAAGTTCAGATTGGCGAAGTATAGGCCAAACTGCTCGCATGGGCAATGAGCATTTTGATAAAAATTGATCGTTGCCGTGAGTAATCTCTGGCAATCAGGACGAAACCCCGATTGATTATCTTCTAAATGATCAATAATCATAGATTTAGGGAGAAGGCCAGAGGTGCAACGAACCAACCAACGAGCGCTTCCGCCTGGTTCACGGAGGAACAGATGGCCGCGTTGCTGGCCCATTTGCACGCCGGGCTGCGCTGAGGACGGCCAGGGCCGGTCGGCCAGGAAACCGGCGGCAACCCAAACCCGAATCAGGGTATACTCAGGATTGCCATGGCAACCGAAAAAACCTTCTATCTTGAGACGTTCGGATGCCAGATGAATGCCCATGACTCCGAGAAGGTGATTGGCACATTGCAGCGGCAGGGCTACAGGCAGGTGGAATCGGAAGAAGATGCCGGCCTGATCCTCTACAACACCTGTTCCATCCGCGACAAAGCCGAGCAAAAGGTCTTCCACCGCCTGAACGACTACAAGAAACTGCACAAGGCCGGCAAACGCTTCGGCGTGCTGGGGTGCGTGGCCCAGCAGGAGGGGGAAAAGATCTTCGAGCGGGCGCCGTATGTCTCGCTGGTTTCGGGATCGGCCTCCTACCGCAAGCTGCCCGAGATGCTCACCCGGCTCGAAGCCGGCGAGAACCGCATCACCGGCCTCGACGACCGCCAGACCGACGAGACCTTCGAGACCGAGTTCACCGCCCGCCAGAACCCTTACCGCGGCTACATCACCATTATTGAAGGGTGCGACAAGTTCTGCGCCTACTGCGTGGTGCCGTACACGCGCGGCAAGGAGCGCAGCCGCAGCTCATCGTCGGTGCTGGCCGAGGCGCGACGCATCGCCGATCTGGGCTACACCGAGATTCAACTGCTGGGCCAGAACGTGAACAGCTACAGTGACCCGGAAGGGAAGTTGAGCTTTGCGGAACTGCTGGCGGGAGTGGGCCAGGTGGCCGGAATCCGCCGCGTGCGCTTTACCACCAGCCACCCGCGGGACTTTACACGCGACATCGTGGAGGCCATCGACGCCGTTCCAACCCTCTGCGACCACGTACATCTGCCGGTGCAATCGGGGTCCGCGCGCGTGCTCAAGCTGATGGCAAGGGAGTACACACCGGAGTGGTATTTGGAACGGATCGCCTGGATCAAGGCTGCCCGGCGTCCCATCTCGCTGTCGACCGACATCATTGTTGGTTTTCCGGGCGAGACGCCGGACGACTTCATCCAGACCATGGACCTTCTTGCCCAGGTGGAATACGATTGTGTCTTCGGTTTCAAGTACTCGGGGCGGCCCAACACGCCGGCCTTGACCATGATCGATTCCATCCCGGCTGGGGAAAAAGCGAACCGGCTTCAAGTGCTGCTTGACCGGCAGCGCGAGATCCAGAGGATCAATTATGCCAAGCATTTAGGTCAAGTCATGGAGGTCATGGTTGAGGGTGTCAACCCCGCGCGGGAACAGATAATTGGCCGCAGCAGCCAGAACAAGCCGGTCAACTTTACCTGCGCACAACCCATCGCCCCGGCGCCGGGCGCCTACCTGCAGGTAAAGATTACCGGAGCGCATCCGAACAGTCTGGTCGGCGAGGCCGTCTAAGATAGAAGGGCGCGCGAAAGAAGGAAAACATGGATATCGAGGTGAGGATACGCGGGCTGATGATGGATCCTTCCACCAACATGCCCATCGTGGTGCTCAAAGATGTTGCGTCAGAGACGGTGATGCCGATCTGGGTAGGCATCTTTGAAGCCAATGCCATCGCCATCGAGATTGAGAAGGTTGCCTGGTCGCGCCCGATGACCCATGACCTGACCAGAAACCTCATCCGTGACTTGAATGCAGAGCTGGAACGCGTTGTGATTACAGAACTTAAAGACGATACATTTCTAGCCGTCCTGTGGCTCCGCCAGGGGGATGAGGCGGTGACGGTGGACGCCCGGCCTTCGGATGCCATTGCGCTGGCACTGCGCGCGGATTGCCCGATTTACGTCTCCGAGCAGGTGATGCAGAGCGCCAAACTGAATACCTCCGGCCCGCCCGAAGGCCCCACAGCGGAGCAGTTGCGTGGCTGGCTTGAAGGCCTGAACGACGAGGACCTGGGCCGCTACAAGATGTAGCCGGACGGAGCAAGCGAGGAAGGGAATTCGCAATCGCTTTCGTTGTCTCCTATTCTCAATGTATTTCTGTTGCAATGCTTGCAGCCTAAGGGAGCTCTGAACAAGGCGCTGCTTTGAAAGGCCACGAGTTTAGCCGTGCTGTAAGTGGCTGAAAATAAAGAAGGGCTTTAGCCTCTGAGGAAATGCGGAATTGCAAACTGAGACTTGTTCAGAGTCTCCTTAATGGATGGAATCCAGCCAGAGTTTCCAGAACCGCGCCGCTGCTTCTTCAAGCGCGGGAGCGTGTTCGTGGGCGGACGAGCGCAGGCTCTCGACCGTAATCCCGGCATGGCGCAGTTCGCAGGCGTGGCCCACGTACCAGCGTTCCAGGCCGGCAGCGGTGACCTCGGGGTGAAACTGCAAGCCGAGCGCGAAGTCTCCGACTGCAAATGCTTGATTCGCATAGAGATTAGTCTTGGCCAGGTGAAGTGCCCCAGACGGCGGATCGAAGGTATCTCCATGCCAATGGAAAAGCGATAGGCCAGGGGCAAGCAGCGGGGCAAACCACGGCGGGGGAACCGCATTCGGAGCAGCCTCAAGCGGTGACCAGCCGATCTCCGCGCCATTCTGGCCGGGGTAGACGCGAGCGCCCAACGCCGCGGCCATAAGTTGCGCACCCAGACAGATGCCAAGGATGGGCTTGCGGACGGCCAATCGTTGACGGATGCAGGCAATCTCGTCCTTCAGAAACGGATAATCCTGCAGGTCGAAGACTCCGATAGGGCCGCCCATCACTACCAGCAGATCGCAGGATTCGGCTTGCGGCAAGGGAAAGCGCGCTGTGGGAACATCGGCGGTTGCGATCTCAAAGCCTCGGTCCAGGAGAGGTTGTTTGAGGGAACCGAGGTCCTCAAAGGCGACGTGGCTGAGCACGAGGGCATGGCGAGCGGTCATCTCCATCTGAATATATTAAGCATTTGAGTCAGGATTTTCAGTATACAGAATATCCGTTATCGGACATTCGCTATCTCTTCGCCTATACCGGTCCGGTGGACAACGTCAGAGATTCAACCTATCGCGTGCTGATGAACTTCATGGCGCGCCCGGGCGGATGGCATATTTCGTTCCTCGAGAAAGACTGCCGAACCGTGTTGCCGCTCAAGCTCACCTTCGCCAAGGAAGACAAGATTCGCGCCATGCACGATCGCTGCGGGTCGCAGCTCCAGGAGGACAGGCAGGCGCTGGAGCACGGCCTCAACAGAAGACGCGGGAGCTGCTGGCTCAGTTTAACTGCAGAACAGTACCAGGCGCTCAATTTAAAGCCGCGATGATCAGAGCGGTGTCCCGGACTGAAAACGTTTCCAGAGAAAGGCATTCCTCGCTGCTTGATGCCGGCATTGAGCCAGATCCCAAGTTGCTTCAGCGGGTTCCTGTACCTGGCGGCACGACTGCACCGCTCACTTCAGAGTCCAACCGACCGTCTCAATTAAGAGTGCACGGACCTGGATCTTTACGGCGCCCTTGCGGGAATCGGCGAATTGCCTTGTATGCTCTATCGCGTCCAGCAAGGGTTGGCGGGCAACCTTGAGTTCCCTTCTCCCCTGCCCTGCCGGCAAGACAGCCGCGAAACTTGGGAAGTTGCCGGTAACCCTGCGAATCGACAAAAATCTAGCGCCGGCGCTGAAGCATGCCTGACAACGGTCAGGCACGCTGGGTGCGTGGCTTGCCACAAACGGTCGGGTCGAGGACTGGCGCGGTGTTCCGAAGGTCTAGCCTAGCCGTTGCTCCCCGTTTCCTCTGGGAGTGCCTCAGTAGCCAAACCGTGAATCCGTTTCCAGCCCCCGCCACATCGCACC
>Ga0181527_1000417_pt1 | contig 49394 bp, 47 predicted proteins | sample PEATcosm2014_Bin_30_FD_119762 | JGI IMG/M metagenome (GOLD analysis project Ga0181527, IMG submission 119762) | Peatland microbial communities from MTU Mesocosm Facility, Houghton, MI, USA - PEATcosm2014_Bin06_60_metaG | ecosystem: Environmental > Terrestrial > Soil > Wetlands > Peat | place...
ACCCGAACCGAGTCCTGTGGTAGAGTCTGGTTGGAAGTGCAAATTCTGCGGCGCATTGAACGAAGAGGAACGTGTGTTTTGTGTCAAGTGTGGTCGGTCCCAGAGCTAGTTAATGATTGGTTCTTCTGGTTGGCTTGCTCGGTTCTTCTGAAAATTGTGTAGACGTCGCCATGCTGATGGGCATTGTCGACCTGAATCGTCAAGGGCGAAACTTGAAGTGGATTCCGCCAAGACAGCTCCGAGTGGATGGTCTAGATTTCTTATTTAATAATCGATATTAAATAAGCCCCTCAAGGAACGTTTGAAGGAATTGTAATGATCGAACTTGCACAATCTAAGACGATTGAGAACCTGAGAGCAGCTTTTGCCGGAGAGTCGCAAGCCAATCGACGGTACACCTACTTCTCAAGGAAGGCAGATGAAGAGGGCTACCCCGAGGTTTCCGCTCTTTTCCGTTCAGTGGCTGACGGAGAAACAGCACACGCCCTGAGGCACTTCGATTACATGAGGAAAATTGGTGATCCGGTAACGAAAGTACCTGTGCTAGATGTTAGGGGAATGCTGGAGTCGGCAGTGAAGGGCGAAACGTACGAGTGCACTACAATGTATCCTGAATTCGCGAAAGTGGCACGACAGGAAGGTTTCGAAGAGATAGCGAAATGGTTCGAGACACTAGCCAAAGCCGAGAAGGCACACGCAGGAAAATATAGGCAAGCCCTTGACAAATTAGAGTAGCCGCTGTATTATGATCGATTCGAAAGTCGTAGGCGCGTTAAACGATCAGATCAGGAAGGAGTTCTGTTCCTCCTACCTGTATCTTTCGATGGCAGCAAATTTCGCATCTATAAACTTTAACCGATTCGTCTCATTCCTTCGGGGTCGGTCGCCAGTGCTTCTTTGAGAATCTTCAGGCCCTGAGGAAACTCAGAACGCATTCTCTCAACTCGCGCCTTCCGCCCGCCACTATTGAATAAGGCAATTCTCGCTCAAGTCGCATCCACCCTTGGAGCATCGCTCGCCTGTAACTGTACCTTGGGTTCCAAAGTTGAGAAGCATATCATACTGTTAAACACCGCTGAGAGCGCGCCCTGAAGAGCAGAACAGCAATGAGAAGTATCGACATCATCGAAGGCTTCCAAGGCGTAGCGTTTGGCACAATGGATGGCCTGATCACTATACTCGGCGTTGTAATTGGAATTGCCAGTGCCACACAAAATTCAGGAGTGGTGGTCATCTCAGGCCTCGTTGCAGGAATTGCGAATGCTTTCGGGAATTCCTTTGGGTTTTATGCATCCGAATTAGCTGAGCGGGCTGAACATATCCAGGAGAATCAGCATGTTAGCAGCATGGCTGAGACTCGAAGGAGCACACTTCTGGCTTTCGCGTACTCACTAGCATCGACGTTAGTGATAGTGGCTCCTTTTTTCATATTTGGTCTAACGTACGCCATGATTACCTCATTGATCCTTGCGTTGGCGCTGCTGTTCGCGTTGGGGGCTGTTGTAGGCAAGTTTAGCCATGCGTGCCCATTGAAGTTTGGAATTCGCTACGTGCTCCTAGGCTTAGCGGGAGCCGCACTATCCTTCATGGTTGGAGCAGCTGTAGGAAGAGCCCTGATTCTGGGCCGATTGACGCTTTGATGAAAAGGCTAGTTTACGTTTCCTGTCTCGACCTGCAAACGGCTTCATGCATTAGGTCATGAGCTCTTCCACTGATTTCCGCAAGGCGCGAGCATCGTAATTTGAACCGTCCTCCATCGTCGTTTCAGGTAATTTGTGTGGGGGTCTGTTGGTGCACACCGCCACAAGTTAGAACCGATGAAGACATTTGAAAAAGATACGTTCACTTTCTCGGCGATGTCAAGACCATCTTATGTGCACAATATCGAGGTAATCGGGGTGCGGACAACGTGTCGATGGCCTAGCCAAGCAGGGCTTGGTAATTCCCTAGACTGTGCATCAGCGTTTCTACTCCTTCCCAGAGCAATTCTGTTCTTGCCTCTACAAATTGCTCATAGCTTTCTAGTTTCGACAATGGCCGGTCCAAAGGTACGAAGTGTTTCTTCAAAACGTCTTGGTGAAAATTTTGTAGGTAATCCTCCTTGACTGAAGCAGTTCAGCGAGAGGGAAGCCTTTCGCGCTATGAAATTTCTCAATCAATCGACCGCCGGAAGACCGGTTGCGTTGCTCCAGAGTTCAAAGAAGGTTTAGCTGCTTTATTCTGTTCACCGCCGCATACACTTGTGTGCATGCAGTCATAACTCTTTTCTCAGTGACTACTCCTGCGTCGGGGTCGTCGTCAGCTATGTTCAGATTGCCTCGCATGTGAGCGAATCTTCGTAGCAGCTCGACATTAGAATTAAACTTCGGGTACCTTTCGGCAAGGATCTTTTTCATCCAACTTTCCATCACGAGCACATGATCAGCCCACTCCAAATCCGCCCGCTCTACCCTGTGACATAGGCCGGTTGGAGGTTTGACTCCGTGAGCACGCAGAATTGGAGCTGTTTCAGGATCCTCCAGGTTCTCTGCTCGCGCGCCAGCGGGTGGACGCAAAATTCCAGCTGACCGAACAATTACACGGTCGCCATAGGAATCACGCATAGCCTGCTCGGCCAACTTGCTTCTGAAAACATTGGCAGCACAGATAAAAAGAACATGCGGTTTCCGCTTATCCACCAGACATCTCACCTACCAAAGTGCTGTGCGGATCGTAAAAAAAGCTTCAGGTCTTCAAGTTGACTGTTTTCGAATTTTGCTTGGCTAATTGTGGATGATTTAGTTGTTTTCTTCAAGTAGAAGGTTGGTTAGTGTGTGCGCACACACCAGCAGATCCATACAGACTGGGCTCAGTTGTTTCTTAACCGGATGCGCAAGAGTAGTGATCAGACAACGAACGAATGCGGTCCTCTTGGGCCTAAATTTGAAACATACTTGTCTTGGCGCATTTCCAGCAGTGAAAACTACTCGGGACTTGGAATTACATAGGGTAATTTATGTGACCTCTAGGGATACGTACTCAGCTTAGAGGTAGTACTATGAAAGTTGTTGTCACATCCGATCAACACCTAGGTTACGCAAATTCTGACAAGACAGCGTTCAACATGTTCCTCGACAACCTTAGTCAACGAAGCGATGTTACGCACCTGGTTCTTCTTGGAGACGTGGTGGATATGTGGAGGAGGGATGCTTCAGGAGTATTCCTGGAACACCACGACACAGTTACTAAACTTCTTACTCTCAAATCCAAAGGGGTCCAGGTATTTTACGTGGCGGGAAATCATGATTATCATGTCGTGGATCTTACCAACCCAGCATATCCCTTTAAGTTCCTGAAGGAATTGAATCTAACCGATGGGCCGGTCACTTATCGTTTCGTTCACGGATACGAGTTCGATCCTGAACAAAAAGAACCTTTGATGGCATTCTTGTGTCGAGTAATGTCCGACACAGGCGGCGCCTTCGAGAGTAACTTATGGGTAGATTTCCATAGCGCGAAGACTATTCTCTCGAAGATGGAACCTTCTTACGCAAAAGCAGATCTAGCAAAGGTAGCTCAGCGGCTTCACCAGCGCCCTGAGGATAGACTGAAGGAGTCTCTCAATAAAATCAATTTGACTGCATGCAAGGAAGTCAAGCCGGGGGAAGTTCTCATATTTGGTCATACCCACGTTCCATTCATCAACAAAACGGAAAACGTAGCTAACACCGGTTCTTGGGTTAAAGACGCCACCATCACCAACACCTACGTGGAGCTTAGCGGTGGAAAGCCCAGACTCTTCGTATTCGGTGGGCAAGAAATAACTGAACGCACAGAACCTTGACAAAGACGCGGCCAACTGTTTACAGTATAGGGCTTGCTCTTCTATGACGCGCGCTTTACCAACCAGTGCGGCAAACCACTTTCCTGAAGCAGCCACTTTAGAATAGTTCGGCGATTATCCGGAGAGAGAGAAGAGAGGCGAGGAGCAGTTATGCTACCGACCGTACCTCCTGAGGTTCCCAACGCGGTAAGAACTAGCCTCGAGACCAACCGCTCACCGCATTCCTGAATCTGTAAACCGAGGATACCGTGGGGAGAAAAAGCAAGAGCGCTGAGAAGCTCCATGAAGATAAGTTGGGCAAGATTGGGGGCATGAATGGGCGACAATGGCGAAGGCCAAGAGTTATGTATTCATCCCCGGTCCAGCGGACGGCCTCGCAACGTCACACAATGTCCGAGTGCGGTCGATTTTTGTATGTCGGAAAGCTGCTAAGACCAGGTTCTAGCATAATCCATCTTCTTCGGCGTAGAGTTCGATCCACCCATGTCACCCGACTTGTCCAAATGTTTCATCGTCTTTTTATCACGGACACATGTGGGTAGCTAGCTCAGCGGACGTAACATGACGTTGGTAATAACAGGTTCAGGGTTGACCATTGAAGATGTTGTACGCGTTGCACGTCATGGAGAAAAAGTGGAACTGCATCCTGATTCCATTAAAAAGATCAATTCATGCCGCGCCATGCTTGAGAAAAAAGTTGAAGCACATGAGATCATGTATGGTGTTAACACCGGGATAGGCGAATTTTCGGAGATAGTGCTCAACGATGATCAGGTAAGAGATTTTCAGAAATATTTGATTTACAATCATGCTGCAGGTATAGGCGATCCCATGCCCATTGACTGGGTACGTGGTGCCATGCTCGGGCGCATCAATGTGCACGCACACGGGAATTCAGGTTGCCGCCTGGCGATTACTCAGACTTTCGTGGATATGTTGAACAAGGGTGTTACGCCTTGCGTGTGCACGAAAGGATCTGTGGGTGCTTGCGGTGATTTAGCACCTATGGCGCAGATTGCCTTACTTATGATGGGTCAAGGGCATGCCTATTTCAAGGGTGAACTTTTGGAAGGCCATGAAGCGATGGAACGCGCAGGCATTCCCATTCCTGGACTGGAGGCGCGTGATGGTCTGGCTGCGATTAATGGTTCCAATGTATTTACAGCCATGTCGGCCCTGATGGTATATGACGCCAACAACTGGCTCAAGCAGGCTGAAATAGCCTGTGCCATGTCGTTGGAGGCGCTGAAAGCCAACCTTAAACCGTATCATGAACTAATTCTTCAGGTACGCGGTTTCTCCGGTGGCGTCCGCAGTGCAAAATCAATCCGTAAGGTAACAGCCGGTGGCGACCTGTCTGAAGGCCGTTTAAAGGTGAAGGTGCAGGATGCTTATTCGATGCGTTCCACACCACAGGTGATTGGTGCAGCACATGATGCACTTGCCTTCGCCCGAGTACAAGTAGAGACCGAACTCAATGGGGTGGGAGATAATCCTCTTTTCTTCCCGGACAAAAACCTCACACTCTCAGGCGCCAATTTCCAAGGCTCGCCCGTTGCTTTGCCTATGGATATGGTAGGCGTTGCAGTAACGATGGTATGCGTACTTTCTGAACGCCGCATGAACCGCCTGAATAACCCGGCACTCAGCGTGGGGCTTCCGCCTTTCCTGACTAAGGGCGCCGGCATGTTCTCGGGGCTAATGCTAAGCCAATATACGGCTGATATGCAAATCGCAGAACAGCGAATCCTCTGCATGCCGGCTTCTATACAGTCAATCCCAGCTGCTGCCGACCAGGAAGACTTTGTTTCCATGGGCATGAACACCGCCCTGAAGAATTTCCAGATACTCGACAATGCTTATGGTATCTTGGGAATTGAATTCATGGCTGCTGCTCAAGCCCTTGACTTACGTAGAAAATACGAAACACCATATGAATTCGGAAAGGGAACACAAATTGCTCATAATGTGATCCGTAAACACGTCGAGTATCTTGATATCGACCGCCCGCTTTACCCCGATCACAACAAGATGAAGGAACTCGTGAAATCATGCGAAATCCTAACGGAAGTGGAGAACGCTATAGGTTCCTTGGGCTGAAACGTGTTTTTGACCCTCCAACCGAAACAATTGGCGGAAGGAACCGGAAGAGAAGGTGACCGTTCATGGCTGAAGAAGCCAGCTTTGTGCCCGTCAAAGACTATGCCAAGAAATACACCTCTCCCGACATTGAGCTACGTGACGCGATCTTAACCGAACCCGACGCAGAATAGCGGATCGAGAACGGAATGAAGCTTGATGCTTACAGCCGACTCTTAGACGCGAAGGTTAGAGAAATGAGTAGGGTCCTTAATTAGCTGGGTGGGACTGCAGAATTGGGAGGCAAAAACCTCAAAATGAGCTATTGACCTAAATCGCAATTGCGACTGCGTTAGGCTCGATTTAGTCCAATTCGACTAGAAGCTGAGTTCATGCTTAGGGTAGCTGTGGACATTGGTGGGACCTTTACCGATCTTGTCGCGATCGATGACGAATCATCAAAGCTGTTTGTTCTCAAGGTCAAGAGCACACCAACAACCCCCGAAAACGCATTCATTTACGTCATTAGACGCCTTGTTTCGGAAAACCAGATTCCCACATCCAGAATCAACAGGATTGTTCACGTCGGGACAATAGGATCCAATCTCTTCCTAGGGCAGCTTGGAATAAGGATACCGAAGACAGCCTTAGTGACCACTCGAGGATTCAGAGATGTTATTGAAATAGGGCGTCAAAATAGGTCGGAGCTTTACAACGTTTTCTTTCAGCGCCCTCGGCCGCTCGTCCCCCGCAAACTCAGATTCGAGGTCAAAGAAAGAACTGACTCACAAGGCAGCATCCTAGCAGCAGTAGACAACGAAGACCTCAAGGGTATAGTGAGAAAACTCAAAGATGCTGGCGTTGAGTCTGTTGCGATCTCCTTCCTAAACAGCTATCTAAATCCAGATAATGAGAGAAAAGTGAAAGATGCCTTAGCTCAAGTAGCTGATTTCATATTCACCTCATTCGAGATCGATCCGGAACATCGAGAATACGAGCGAACGAGTACCACAACAGTAAATGCAGTTTTGGCCCCGGTAGTCTCCAGGTATCTAAATTCTGCACTAACTAAATTGAAAGATGTTGGGATTACAGCGCCTTTTCAGTTGCTCTCCTCTTCTGGAGGCCTTGTTGATATTGAAACGGCAAAAAGCAAACCCATTGTGTCCGTTGAATCAGGACCCGCGGCAGGTGTGGTCGGGGCCGCTGAAGTTGCGAAAATACTAGGCTGCCGAAACGTATTGAGCCTCGATATGGGAGGAACAACTGCAAAAGCTGGTTGTATCGTAGATTACACACCGTTGGTTGTCCCCGAAATAGAAGTAGGCGGACGAGCCCATCTAGGAAGGGTGATCAAAGGAAGCGGATATCCAGTAAGGTATCCTGCGGTTGACCTCGCCGAGGTAAGCGCAGGGGGAGGAACGATAATATGGGCTGACGAAATCGGCACATTAAAAGTTGGACCGATTAGTGCAGGAGCCGAACCAGGGCCAGCCTGTTACTCATCAGGAGGACAGGATCCAACAATCACTGATGCCAACTTGATCCTCGGTAGATTGAATTCCACACTCCTCGGGAGAGAAATGCAACTCGACATCGAACTCGCTAGGCGATCCATGGAACAAGTTGCAAAAAGGGTAAAGATGAGCGCGATTGAGATAGCCGCAGCATCGATTCGGCTTGTTAATCTTCACATGGCAAGAGCAGTGGACATTGTAAGCCTCGAACGAGGGCAAGACCCGCGCAAGTTCTCGCTAATCGCTTTCGGAGGAGCGGGACCGATGCACGCAGCAGAACTTGCAGAACAGGTTGGAGTGAATGAAATCATTGTCCCTCCGTATCCGGGATTGTTTTCTGCGCTGGGAATGATGATGACGGATATGAAATACGCTTACGTGAGGGGAATTCTGAAACCGCTCGATGACCTTTCTGACGATATCTTCGAAGAAACATGGAAAGAGATGACTCAAGAAGCGCTCTCAAACCTGAAAGCGAAAATGGAAAATGAAACTCCAAACATTACCTCTATCAGAAGCGTTGATGTTCGGTACATCGGACAAGGATTCGAGCTCGACGTCCAAGTACCGCCACAATTCAATCGTCATTCTCTCAGAGAATCATTTGAACGGAAACATGAAATGGTATACGGCTACCGCCACGCGGGAGAACCACTTGAAGTTACCGCGCTCAGGTTAACGGTCACCATTCCCGTAGTGAAAACGAATTTGGGGTCTTTGCAAGATTCCATTAGGAAAAACAATGCAGTGAGTCGTCGAAAGGTTTGGTTCAACGATGAGTGGTTCGACACTTCGGTCTACTGGCGCGACGAACTGCCGACGTCACACCCTGTTAGCGGACCAGCCATAATCGAAGAGTATGATTCGACGATCGTGGTGCCGCCAAACTGGGAATGCAATAAAGCGAGAAACAACTGCCTAGTCCTGGAGCGAAAACCATGACAACTGATAGGCTGATCGTGGAGGTAACGAAACACACTCTGACGTACATCTCAGAGGAAATGGGGGTGGCGCTGAAGAAGTCGGCGTATTCGCCGAATATCAGAGAACGAGCAGACCACAGTTGCGCTGTGTTAGATGCTCTCGGGAGAACTATTGGTCAAGCCGAACATATACCGGTACACATAGGATCCCTCCCTCTCGGACTAAGGAACACGCTGGCAAACCTCAAGGGTAAGGGGATCGAACCGCGGCCAGGGGAGATGTATTTTCTCAATGACCCATACATTGCGGGGACGCATCTAAACGACGTCACGGTTCTAAGGCCGGTGTTTCTAAGTGATCGGCTAATCGGGTACACTGCGAATAAAGCCCATCATGTCGATGTCGGGGGAATCTCTCCTGCTAGCATTGGGATGAAAGCTACTGATCTTAGTCAGGAAGGTGTTGTAATTGCACCAACAAAACTCGCGGAGTCTGACCAATTGTTGATGCAGGTGGCAAACGAATTCGCTCACAAGACACGAATGCCGGGCATGGTCCTGGGTGACCTGAGGGCTCAGGTAGCTGCGAACCTTCTAGGTGATAGGCGCTTGGTTGAATTCGTATCAAAGATAGAGATTGATACATTCACGAATGCGTGCACGGCGATTCTTGATCAAACCTACAAGTTCACCCTGGCCGAATATGAGAAAATGCCGAAGGGCACGTTTGTCGGTGAAGATTACCTGGAGCTTGACGAGACTTTACTACCAATACGCTGTACCGTGCGGCTAATGCGCGATGGGGTTGCGGTTGATTTCACCGGAACTTCTCCGCAGGTAAGGGTCCCACTCAACGCCGTCTTTGGCGTCACTACTTCGGCAGTGACATTCGCAATCAAGTCCTTGATGCCAGCTGAACTCCCTCCGAATGACGGCTTCAATCGCACGATAAGCATAGACGCACCAGCGGGATGTATCGTGAACCCTGTCAAGCCAGCTCCTGTGGCTGGAGGTAATTTGGAAACAAGCCAACGCATAGTGGACACCATGTACAGAGCGCTGATCGAGGCAATGCCTGACAGGTTACCAGCCGCCTCGCATGGTAGCATGAACAATCTAATGATGGGCGGACTTCTGCAAACTGGTGAAACATGGGCTTTCTATGAAACTATTGGCGGTGGTTACGGGGGTAGAACTGGATTAGACGGCGTCGACGGGGTTCAGGTCAACATGACGAACACATTGAACACACCGATTGAAGTGATGGAACACTATTATCCAATAATTTTCGAATCTTACGCTCTACGCTCCGGAAGTGGAGGCGCGGGGCAATGGAGAGGCGGGGTCGGGATAGAACGGTCGTTCACCGCCCGAGCACAAATTCAGGTGACGTTGCTTGGAGAACGTAAGAAGATGAGACCCTGGGGATACAAAGGAGGCCTGCCGGGGCAAGCGTCAGAGTACATGATCCGGAGGTCCGATGGCACAAGTTTGCCGCTTAAGGCAAAGGACTCCGCTGTTCTAGCTCCATCCGAGACACTAATAATCCGCACAGCGGGCGGCGGAGGTTACGGCGACCCCAAGGAACGAGATCATTTACTTGCTGCAGAAGATCTTGAAAATCAGTATCACATGACTGCGTAACAGTTTTACCCTCGTTAGTGAGTCAAGGCCGCATGAAACCCGACGATACTAACGTGGTCCTGCTTAGGATTGAAGACAAGGCGAAGTATGACGACGCAATCACGTACCTCTATGCCGGCACGGACGCGGCCGCCGTTCATAAGCCCATAACAATATACAAAGAGAAGAACGCGAACGCATACTTGGTCGCAGGCCGTTACACGGGTGTCACTGAGACCCATCTAAAATACAAACCCCTGAACCCTGAAGAACAGAAGATTGTTACTCAGAAACTTGGGTCGGGAAAGATCATTCGGTTCCTATCAACCGAGAAGCCTGCACCATAACTCAGGCGACGCGAAGTCGATAAGTCGAAGGCTGACGCGTCTTGTTTGTTTAGCTCCGTCCAGTCGCGTAAGCTGTTGAAGTTACGGTTACTCCGATCAGCATGAGCACTATCCCTACAATTGCCCACGCTAGCCAAGTTGGCATTAGGGCGCCGAGCCATCTCACGGCGCCGACCGCGACAAATGCAATCCCGATCAAGGCCATCGCGATACCTGCCAGAATCAAGGCCACTGATCGGACCAAACGTTTGACAAAGCGTTCAACAGGTTTGGCGACGCCGCCGAGGGCTTCGCGAAGGATTAACCTCACGAATTTTTCGGCCAGGGTAGTTTTCTCGGGTTCGGGCAATGCGAGCGCCTAGTCTCCTGACTTTGCTAGGGCGATTCCGAATGCCATTCCGACGACGAACGCGATTCCCAGTGCAAGCATCGGTCGTTCCTTCATCGTCGTCGCCGCCTTCTTCTGGACGTCGTCCAGTTCTGCTTTCAAATCAGTTAGTCGACTGTCCACATCTTTCCTAAGGCTTTTCATATACTCCGGGATCTCTCCGGCTACTTCATTCTTTTTCGGCAAAATCTACGCCACACGTTAACTCAACGTTCAACCAATAAAAGAATACCTTTCAGCGCCTTCTACGCCCGGATGAGAGTGAAACCCCTACGAGAATTCCAAAAGCGAATACCAAGCCCGTAACGAGTAGGGGTCTCTCTTTCACAATCGCCTCAAATTCCTTAACCAACCCCGTCGGGGCCTTCATGTCAATTATTTCTTCAAGCTCTTCGTCTGAGAATTCTTTTTCTTCAGTTTCAGCGGATGCCATATGGATCAATTCAGTTATGAACTACACCAACAGATATGTATTTTCTTCCGGTCCATCTATCCAACTAACATTCTGGCACCGATCAATGCAATCGAACGAGTCCGTGAAGTGAGCATTTGACCATTAGGGTTGAGAGGGGATTCTGTGGTGAATTATGGGCCTAAATCGGAGCAGCCCCTATCCTAAGCGCAGCCTATAATGACCTCGGCAACTAGGGAACCAGAGTTTCGGTAGGCAAGTCTGAGCTGTAATTCGTTCAGGATTGAGACTTCATAGGTTCATTCGGGCTCGGTCAGCGATGGCGTCCGCCATTTCTGATAGGCCTGCGCTGCCGCCCAGGTCGTATGTGACTTTCTTTCCTTCTGCAATCACTCCTCTGGTTGCTTTGAAAATCGCTTCAGCCTTCTTCTTCTCCCCTAAGTAATCCAGCATCCAGGCTCCAGCTAGGACAGTAGCTGTTGGGTTCACCTTGTTCTTCCCTTTGTATTGTGGGGCGCTTCCGTGTGCGGGTTCGAACATCGCGTAATCATCGCCAAAGTTCGCGGAGTAGATGCAGCCGATGCTAGCAATTAGGGCAGAGACCTCCTCCGAGATGATGTCCATGAAGAGGTTGGTTCCGAAGACCACGCTCTCATTGAAGCGCTGTGGGTTCTTGATGAGTTGTTGGGCAAAATTATCGATAAAATATTCCTCCATGCTTATCTCGGGGTAGTTCGCGTGCACCGCCGTAGCGGCCTCCATAAATAGCCCGTCGGTTTCCTTCAGAATGTTCTGTTTCGTTATCGCGTAGGTGCGTTTCCAGCCGCGGCGTTTTGCCTCTTCAAAGGCGGTCCGGCATAACTTCTCGCTTGGGGGCCGCGTGATTTTGCGAAAGGCGATCGCTACGTCTTTAGAAAGTCTATGCTCGATTCCAGAATAGAGCCCCTCGGTTGCCTCCCGAACACAAACCAACTCCACATCTCCTAGAGGCCGTTTCGTTCCCTCGAACGTCTTGACTGGCCTAATGTTCGCGTAGAGATTCATTCGCTGACGGATGCTTACGGCAACGCTTCTGGGAGTGTTTGGTCCAGCGGGTGTGGTCGTAGGACCCTTCAAGCATGCGTCGGCTGATTCAATAAGCTTCCAACTAGCTTCGGGAATCAGCGTTGATCCGCCGTGCCTTTGCCACCACTCAAAACCTGCATCACAATCAATGAACTTGACACCCGTATCAACCGCTTTCAGAACCTTGAGGGTTGCGTCGGTGAGTTCTGGCCCCGTTCCGTCTCCCCTGATCAACGCAACGCTCCGTGCCAAAACATATCGACTCGCAACCAAGCAAGAGGATAGTTAAGCATTCTTTTCCGTTAGGGCAATGACCATTCTAGGTGCGACCGTTCCAGACTTCAGCTTAGGAAGATGATTGCGACACCCAACACTGCCACTAATGCACCTATAATGCTACGTCGGCTTGTCTTTTGCCTATACAGGATCCAGACTACGGGGATTATCATAACGGGCATTAGGGACAGTAGGGTCTGAGCCACGCCAGTTTCTGTGAGAGTCACCGCAACCATTGAGAGTGTGATACCCAAGTACGGGCCCACAACCGAAGCCGCCGCCGTGTCCCGCATACCAACTCCGTTGCTCGCCGCCCTAAGCAGTTCAGGTATTCTCCCCAGCACGAGTGCAAGAAGCCAGATGAATAGAGCCCCCAGCAGGAGGCGCATCAATGTCGCCGACAACGGATTCAACGTAGTTCCGGGGTTCAAATCAATCCCTTTCTTGGCCAAAACTAAACCGACACCTTGGCCGACAGCTCCAACAAGCCCAAGGAATACTCCAGACACCCTTCGCTTGTTAGAGATCCGAGCCTCACCCGATCGTTCTTCAGACTCCAATATCACGGTGACAACTCCGATCAGAGTGAGAATTATCCCCAAGATCGCCAATTCGGGAATAGTTTCTCCGAGCATTAGGTACGCCCCAACTGCAGCAAATATCGGCGCTAGGGCCATCAATAGCAATGAGCGCCTGGGGCCAATTGCAAGGTAGGCAGCGAATAATCCTGAGTCCCCTATACCTAACCCAACGATTCCGCTTAATCCCATCCAAAACCACTGTCCAATATTCGCAAGCGGCACCACCGTTCCTAGAAAGACCATATGTGTGACCGCTAGGAAGGCGATCGCTATTACTGTTCGATACGCGTTGACGCTGAGCCAACCTATTCTTTTGCCAGCTGAGGTGAAGAAGATTGAGCTGATGGTCCAGAGAAATGAGGTAGCTACTGCCGCACTTTCACCGATTACCGCTGGATCCAAACCACTCACGATCCTCAGGCGACTATTCTCGTCATAGGTATTAGGATTCCATTTGCGCTGTCTCTAGCCAACGTTTCACCAGGCTGAACTTGATATGGAACAAATTAATCCTTAGCTGCATGCATCATCTCACTGTCGGCGTCTTCCACGATGAGGCCCTAAGCCGAGAACTGGGAAAGAAGGGGACTGAGAGTGACATTCTCATGTTCAACAGGAAGATGGATGATTACATCTTCACCTTCATGTCGCCAGTAGCCGACAAACTCTCAGCCAAGAGCCAAATAATCTCAACCATTGACGCCGCCATAGTCTCCTTTTCCCAAATGACACGAGAACTGGGTGAGACAATTCTAATGCTCGACCTGATGGGCGTCGAAGCAGGAATCTCCATCACGACGCCTTACGCTACACCTGACCAAATATCCGCCATAACCAAAAACACTGCAATGAAATCGTTCAAGGTGGAAGAGAACAACCCCGGCAGACTCCTCGACCTCTTGAAGACATTCAACCCCACAAGGGACAATGTTTCACCGACAGTAGTCATCGTCGACCACTCATTCAGCGTCAAAGGTGTCGGAGAAGTTGTACTTGGCTTCGTGAAGCAGGGAACTGTGAGAAAGTATGACAAACTCAACCTCCTCCCCGCAAACAAAGAAGCCATCGTGCGGTCCATACAGATTCAGGACGAAGACTGGGAATCAGCCGAGGCAGGGACTAGAGTTGGCCTAGCCATAAAAGGGGCGACCATAGACGAACTGGGAAGAGGCTCCGTCCTCACCACCTCAAGCAACATAAAGGCCAATTCAAAGCTGAAAGTTGGTTTCCAGAAAAGCACCTTCTACGCTGAAGAGGTCAGAGAAGGAAGCTTCCACGCAACTATTGGCATGCAAACAACTCCCATCACAATCTCCGAAATAAGTGACGACTCGCTCGTCATCGATTCACCTAATCCGATCGTTCACGCCACTCAAGAGACACTGGTTCTGCTGGACCTTAATGCGAAAAAGACGCGAATCATTGGAAAAGGAACGGTCTGAACACGGTGACCAAGTTTGGACGTAATGGCGGCCGGGGAGAGATTCGAACCCCTGATGTTTACGCAAACTTCGTTAAGCGAACGAACGTTGAAAAATATGTTCAACGTGGGCTAGCCTACGGTTTGCTCTAGAGCTTCGGTTCCAGTAGAAGCGTTTTGCCAATAATCACTAGCCTCTAAGCGGGTGAAACCGTGAATATGTTGCAGGCCCCGCTCATGGAATAGGGGGCTACGAGGGCTACAAATGTTCCAGCGGGCAAGCCTGCCGTTAGCGTTACTGTTATCGGATTTCTGTCAGAGCTATAGTCGAAAATTGGGGCACCCTCATAGGAAGAGTAGTAGACGCAAGGCATCTGGATATTATTCTTGTAAATACGAATGTTCCAAAGGCCTGCGTACGTTTCGTCAGTCCAGGCCCATGTTAATGTTATGGGTTGGTTGGCTACTGGGTTTGGCGGAGAAACCGTGAAGGTCGCCTGCTGTCCGTACACCGCACCTACAGCAAGCAACATGAAGATGAAAGCGGCGCCGACAGACGCGCCCCATCTATGAATATCCATTCCCAAATCGCCAACATTCCAATTCTTCATAACTAACGTTCAAGGGTTGTGGATTTCCTCTTCGTGGACAAGTAGATTCTCTACGATTGACAAGAGAACCAGACCCTCGTAGCATAGCCATGTAGCCTTTCATTCCTATGTAACCTGATGAGACGGAAAAAATGGCGATGAAAATTTACAACCTAACCCGCCGATTAAGATTAACGATTAACTTGACAAAACCTTCAACCACAACACTTAGAGGTAGGAAAGCAAGAGTGGGTAATCGGGGAATCGACATGAAACGTATCTTATGTTGCCTGTTGCTTTTGCAAACCTTGGCGCTCTTCTCTTCTGCGTCGGTCCAGGCGCAGTCGGGAACACCGTCCGGCGCATTCACGTTCACTCTGAAGGGTTTCACGCTTAAAGGGCAACTGACGAACGCGGTTATATCCCCCGACAAGAGCGTCAAGATGACGATGAATATCCAAACCAGTCTGTCGACGCCTCTAGGAGCGATCCCGGTAAGCGCGACTGGCGAGTGGTACGGAACGGTTAACGGCGACGTGGTCTCGGGAACGATTGCAAATATCGCGGGCATCCTAGGCCCCTGCGCCATTTCCATCCTCTGCGGAAAATCCGCCTACGTTGGCAACGGCACGTGGACTGGAACACTATCAGGAACTCAAGGCACCGGAACCTTTCAAGAGACAATAACGTTCACGAACTCTACCGTCGCGACAATCCAAGCCAATACTCCCATGCCAGTATCGGGAACCTGGAGCTCCCAATTCCAGACATCCAGCTGAGAGTTAGCAACCTGCCGCTCTCGGATTAACCGACCGTTCGTTCATAGCACTAGCCGTTATAGTAATTCGTATCCTAGCTCTTCTGACGGTGTATGCCATATCGAAACCAGGAACCACGCATAAACCCAAACAAGCGACGCTAACTCAGTTTGTGAAAGCCCCATCTTCCTGCGTCAACTGTGGTGCTGAGTTGCCTCCTGCCTCTGAATTCTGCAATAAATGTTGAACAAAACAAACCGGATAATTATTCAGGCAACATTTTCTTGGAAATCTGAGACGTCTATTCATAAATAAAGAAAATTGGGGCGGAAACAGTCCGCCGCCCGTGGCGGCAAAGCGGAAATAGCAGGTTCTAAATAGGCTTGCAAGAAAACTACCTCTCTATGACGGATTCAGTGGACCAAGGAGTCAAAAAAATCATAGAGCTTATCGGACCGAAGCCACCCAAGGGCATGATTCCCAATAGCTTCGTACGCATTAACGTGACCACAGAGACCTTTGATGTGGTAAGCGGAAAAATGATAGGTGCTCCTTCCGAGACGGTCACGTTTGAGATGGAGTTCGATGCCGAAGAAGACGCCGCTGCATTTCGCCAGTCAGTGAATAAGATAATTAGCAAGGTATTTCCGCCTTCGTCGGAGAAGAAAGACTCCAAGAATGTTCAAATTGCAAAACATAGAATAGAACTAGGAACTCCCGAAGTGACCTACTTCCTTAGCCTCAGATGGACAGACAGGAAGAAATAACAGAGCGAGACAAAAGAAAGTGGGAAAGTCTGTAGCATAAAATCAAAGCCGGACTTTCGTCCAGCATGCGGCTTACTAAGGCACCAGCAATCGCTGCATCGACGAGGCCCCATAATGGCCGCTTCAGAACCCTCTCTTTTCATCCAGAGGGCAAAGGAGAGAATCTCGTTTAGGTGGGCGGGGATTAACTGTGGCGGGCGGGGAGGGATTCGAACCCCCGACCTCAGGCTCCGGAGGCCTGTGCCCTATCCAGGCTAGGCTACCCGCCCCTGATGAGGGAAGGTTTCAACCCGTATAAGAGTGGGGATTTAGAATCATCTCAAACCCGACATTAGCTAATATTCCACACGGAATTAGTGGGCAAGGATTTCGTCCCGCTCAGACCTCGCGTCAGCGAACTAATTTTAAGCATATGAACATACGGTGTTGGGTCAGCAGATTAGCACGGAAGACTGGTCCCTTTGCCCAACGTCCTTCAGCAGTTCAGAGCAGAGTGTATTGAAGCGCTCGATGCTGCTCTGTCGATTACCTACCCGGAATCATCTGGGAGACAGCACCGCCTTGCGGTCCCGGGGTCCTTGGAATTCGGAGAACTGGCCTCATCGGTGGCGCATGAGATCGCGCGACAGGAGGGTCTTGCACCTCAAGATGTCGCACGCAAAATTCGTGACGCGATAAGACTGAATGGAAAGTCTTTGATCGCTGCTGTGGAGGACGCTGCGGGTTACATTAACTTCCGGTTAAACTACACAATCGCCGGTCCCTTGATCCTCAACGCTGTCACTATGGATAACGAAACCTACGGGTTGGTGAGAGTTACTCAATCGACAAAAGTTTCGGTTGAACACACGAGCTCAAACCCTGCCGGGCCGGTAACTATGGCGACGGCACGCAACTCAATCTTAGGCGATTCATTGGCACGCCTGTGCAAGGCTAGGGGTCACTCTGTGATCAGGAGGTTTTACGTTGATGATGTGGGAAGACAGGTCTCGATTCTAGCCTATGGTTATGACCTACTAAACCGACCCGAACCCGAAGGGAAGGCGGACCGTTGGTTCGGCCGCCTCTACGCATGCACAAACTGCGCCGTCCAGATCGAAACTACCAAACGCAAACTGAAAGCGATTGCGGGAAACCAGTCGGATGAGAGGACGAAGCTTCAGGATAATCTCGACGAATGGGTCGGCATCGCAGCCGAACTCGAATCCCTCGACAAAGAGCTGCTGGGGAAGCTTGTGAAGACGATTCAGCTTGACGATGATCCAGAGAGGGCAATTCAGGAGTTGGGTCGCAAGTATGAGGAAAACGACAAAGAAACCACCAACCTAATCCGCACAATGGTCGAACGATGCGTCGAAGGAATCAAGACCTCTCTGCATGAGATCGGAATAGACTTCGACAAATGGGACTGGGAGAGCCAGCTCCTCTGGGACGGTTTGGTGAAGAAGACATTGAGCAGGCTGACACAACTGCCCTTCACCACGCCAGAGGCCGGATCATTGGTGTTGGACCCTAACGCGATCGTGGAAGCCTATAGCCTCAGGAAACAGTTTGGGCTTTCCCCCAACTACGAGGTCCCATCTCTAACTCTCGTACGAAGCGACGGAACAACCCTCTACTCCACTCGCGACATAGCCTACTCCCTAGTCAAATTCAAGGACTCTGACCGAGTGATCAACGTGATCGCGAGCGAGCAGACCCTTCCCCAACTTCAGATTCGCCTCGCCCTGTACGCACTCGGAGAGAAGGAGGCAGCGTTGAATATGGTTCATTACGCGTGCGGCCTCGTTGAATTGCCCGGCGTCAAAATGTCCAAGCGAAGAGCCCACTTCATCACACTAGATGAAGTGGTCGAGCAGGCCAAGGCCAGAGTGGATCAAACTCTAGCGGAAAGAAAACAGGAAATCGGTTCGGAGGAGTCTCAGCAAATAATACGTGACATAGCCTACGGTGCAATTAAGTTTGCAATGCTCAGCGTCAACAGCGCGAAAAACCTGACGTTCACTTGGGATCGGGTTCTTAGCCTAGAACGGAACAGCGCACCGTTCATAAACTACGCATACACAAGAGCAGGAAGCATTCTAAGAAAGCTAGGGAAGGCCCCAAACAAACCCGATTGTTCTCTGCTCACACACCCCCTGGAACACATTCTACTATTCAAGGTAGGCCAACTACCGGACGCGTTCTGTGAAGCAGCAGACCAGTTGAAGCCGGAAGAGTTAGCAACGTACGCTAGTGCCATCGCTGAAAAATTTCACGAGTACTACGAAAAGGTAGATGTTATACACGCAGACGAGCAAGTTAAAAATGCGAGAGCCGCTTTAGTCGCCTCCGTCCAAGTCGTGCTTCGGAACTCAATGGAGCTGCTCGGAATCAAGCTAAGTGAAAGGATGTAGACGATTGTCCAGCAAGTTATCCTCAAAAATCACTTGGCCCGACGTGAGGAGTTATCTTCACCTAGATTTGAGCTTAAGCAACTTCTACGACCGAATCTTTCTGATTCTGTTTGTCGTTGACATAATCTTACGCGTGATCTGGTTGGACCAACCCCCCGGATCATTGATCTTCGATGAATGGTATTACGTAAACGTGGCCCGAGTAATTTTGCACCTTCCTCAAAGTGTGGGGGCAAACGGACAGCCACCTTACGTTAACGTTCCACAAGGCCTCGACCCTAACCACGAACATATGCCATTAGCTAAGTTACTGATCGCTCTTTCAATGTCGATTCTAGGGAACAATGGGTATGGATGGCGGATTCCCAGTGTAATTTTCGGCTCGATATCGATTCTAGCATTCTACCTTCTAATGAAGAGAATATCGAAGCAAGAGGTCATTCCGATAGTTTCCACATTTCTCTTCTCCTTCGATAACTTGGCTTTCGTTCACAGTAGAATCGCGGTCTTGGATATCTTTGCTCTAGGGTTCATGTTGCTTGGAATCTACTGGTATTTTTCCGGGCACTCATACCTCAGCGCAGTAGGAATGGCGCTGAGCGCGTTGAGCAAGGAAACGGGAATCGCGGGGTTCGCGCTGATTGTTGGTGTCCAGGCGGTCAAATTCATTAACGATCCAACGAAGAGAAAGAAGTGGGGAGATTTCTTCTCTTGGTTTGAGAAATACGCTGCGACATACGTTGTTGTTTTCTTCCTTCTACTCACAATAATGGATAGGTACTTCGTCGGGTTCTCTAATCCCCTTGACCATATCAAATACATACTCAACTACTCAGCCGCACTCACATCGTCCTGCCCCAGCGGAATTGTAAGTTGTCCGTGGCAGTGGCTATTGAATCAAATTACAATTCCCTACTTGAGGGTCAGCGTTCAACAAACCAGCGGGGCTACGACGAGCAATTACGTTTCAGTGAGTTTCCTCGGTGCGATGAACCTAGCAATCTCGTTCTTGACGATTCCTGCTCTACTGTATTGCTCTTACAACTACTATCAGAGACGGGACGATCTTAGCCTCGTGTCCGTGGCATTGTTCTGCGTAAACTACCTACCCTTCTACCCAGCCGTAATCTTTGGACAGCGGGTCACCTACCTGTTCTACTTCCTAGGCGCCGTGCCCGCCGTATGCGCGGCAATCGCGTATATGATAGCCGATACCAAGCTGCCGAAGATCGTGGTGATTTTCTATTTGGCTGTGGTAGTCTACATTTTCATCTTCATGTTTCCGTTTCAGAGGATACCGTCCTAAGTTCAGTTTCTGAAAAATAAGAGGAGAGATCGAAGAGGGGTTTTCGGGTTAGAGTTATACGCGTGCTTCGCTGGTGGGTATTGGCGGGAGCTCCGGGAATCTTTCTTTCATCTTCTGCTCGGCAACGAAATTCGCTTCCTGAAGTATTTTCTGTGATTCTCCGCTTGAGGCGGATAGGTCGAAGGTGCTTTCAGTTGCCTCACCGACTTCCATCGTTAGCCCTTCTAGGGTTTCGTTAACCTGTGATAGTTCCATTGAAACTTCAGGCAGGACTCCTTCCAATTGTGATTTCAAAATCTTCACGACGTTGACGACGGGAAGCATGGTGTAGGCGACTTGGCCGAATTCGTTTACCGTCTCCAGTCTCAGGGTTACTTGTTCTAGTGCGAGTTCGCTGTGTAATACGACCTTGGCCATTTTCCTTAGCTCTGCGCATTCGTTGGCGTACATGGACGCGAGTTCGCTGTTCTTGCCCTGAACTGCTAGGACGCACTTGCCGTACAGTGCTTGGTCGCGTTGTTGCATGTGGTATGAGGTTCTGTCAAGTTTTCGTTCCTGTAGCTTTAGTTTGAAGAGGCATTCGCTTATCCGTCTCTTCATGGGTGTGGGTCGTATAGCCTCCTTAATCTTCTTGGATAACGGTGTTCTTTCCTTAAACATTCTATCTATCCCCCCTTCATAATGTTCTGTTCTGAATCTCTGCTGTCTCGTGTTCACGAGCGAGAATTTTGAGGAAGTTCCCCAGTCTGCCTTCCTCGAAGGTTCGTATTATCGAACCTGTGTACTGAATTTTGATGTCCAACGATCTGAGCTTAGTCATCAATTTCTCTATCTCAGTCTTGTTTTTTCCGACTAGGAAAACGAGACTTTCAGGTTCACCGAGAGAGCTCACAACCTTGACCGTTTGTGGGATAGCTGCGATTTTCTCAATTATGTCATCGCGCCCAACCTCGCGTGGGAAACTTGCTCCTACTAGAATCTGTTCGGCAACCCCTAGCTTCTCGAGATCTAATCCAGCGGTGTAATCCTTGATTACACCGCTCCTTTCGAGCTTGTTCACTCTGTAGGCTACTACGTTTGGGTGAAGGCTCAATTTGCGGCCAATCTCAGCGAACGAAGATTTCGCATTGTCAACTAGTTCCGCCAAGATCTTGTAATCTATTGCGTCTAACATCACTTATTTTCTCCTCAAAGTGCTTTGTAAGTTTCAAACCACTTATCGTACAAACCGAGCATTTGCCGGGAGACACTTGGCTTACGTTTCATCAGTATCGCACTGAAGTCGTCCATGGTGATGTGACGGGCTTGACCTTTAGTTCCGAGAGCGTCATTTTCGAAAAACTCTCGGACGACTCGAGTCTGAGCCCCTTGGAATATGTCACGTAAGTCGCTCCCTGAATACCCGCCAGTTTTCTCGACGAGAAGTTCCCGGTCAACATCATTGGCAAGCTTCAGATTCTTTGCGTAAATGTCGAACATCTCGCGCCTTGCTTCGGGGCCTGGAAGAGGGACGTAGATTCGCTTCTGGAATCTGCGGATGAATGGTTCGTCTAGAACCCAAGGTTTGTTTGTGGCGCCTATGATGTAGACGTGGCTCGGATTCTTTTTGTCGAGGATGCTGTCCATCTCTTGGAGGAATTGGTTTCGGGCTCTGACTTCACCGCCCACCTCGTCCCCCCTGATTCCGACGAGGGAATCAACCTCGTCAATGAATATGATTACTGGGCGCCCATCAGCGGCGGTTCTGTGAGCGGACACGAAGAGTTCCGACACGTTCTTTTCAGATTCCCCTAACCATTTTGACATTATTGCCGGGGCGTCTACACTGTAGAACACGGCTTCAATCTCGGTGGCTATCGCTGCGGCAAGTAGTGTTTTGCCACAGCCTGGTGGTCCGAAGAACAAAATTCCTCTTGGCCAGCCGAGCGGAAAGAGGTCAGCGCGTCGCATTGGGAAGACTATTGATTCTTCTATAGCTTTCTTAGCGTCGTGTAGGTTGGCTATCTCACTCCATTTGACATCTGGTTTCTCGGTAAGAATCAATTGTTCTAGCTTGGGTTGATTCCTGGTTTGTGAACTGTCCGTGTCATCTAGTTGACCGATGCCGTTCTTGAGCTCTTTTACTCTCCGTTTGCAGTTTTCGACTTGTTGCATGTAGAGTCGATTTTGTGGGGCGTTGGGGTATAAGCTACATAATTTCAAAAGAATTTCAGTTGTGCGTTCGTAACGTGAGATAGCATTAGATCGCACACCTTGCCTGTCAAACTGTACCGCTTCGTTTGCGAACCTAGCTGCCATTTGTTCAAGTTCCTGGGATGCCGAGACCTGCATGAGACGATCACATCACTCGGCTATTCGATAGCGACCTTCCCTGTGTCTCTAAGTCTTTGAATAGCGATTTTGACTTCTTCAGGGGATTTGCCAATATCTTGGGCGCAGGATTGTATACTCAGCTCACCATTGTGTTTCCTAGCATAATCGTAGACTCTTGCTTCGATTCCGGCCTCCATATCTGGAATCGTCGCGAATTCCGGAATGGCCTCCATCCTCGCTTGGGGGCTTGGTTGGATGGCTGATAGGTCAGGAAAATGGTCGCGAACTTTCTGTTCTGCTATTAGGCCAGTTTCTTCGAGGACCTTCCTCGCCTCGTCATCCTCAGCCTCTATGGGGAGGCTGTTCGTCGTGACGTCGCCAGCTTCATCTGTCAAGTCTCCGAGTAGGTTGTTCACTTCGTCGAGTTCTGTCGCGACTTGTGGAACTATGCCGGAGATCTTCGATTTTGTTTCCCTTACGATGGACATGAGTGGACGCATTTCCACCATAACCTCACTGAATTCCTCGACCGTTTCTAGCCGGAGGATTACTCTCTCAAGCGCAAGCTGGCTTCCGAGTACCACTTCCGCAATTTTTCGGATTTCCGCGCACTCGTTTGCGTAAATTTTTGCGTGGCCGGGGTCGTTTGACGCCTGGGCCCCAACACACCGTTGAAAAAGGTCGGTATCTCGTTGGTGGAGGCGTGTGTACATGTGTTCTAGTTTTTCTAGCTGAGCATGTAGCCTAAAGGAAGCGTGTACGATTCGCTCTTTCAATGGGACAGGGTGCAGTTTGTCTTCGACTCTCCTGAATATGGAGAAAGCAGACACATCCCTATGCTTAGGCCGATTCGCGCATCTTGATTACGACGACGTCGGGGATGTTATTCGGGGCCGAGGATTGATTAGTTGTCTTCGGAATCTCTAGCGAGTCAATGTCATGCAACGATTCGCGTGTGTTGTCAAGGTCCTTTCTTTCTTTCCTTGAAATCTCTAAGCCTGCTCGCACAGATTCAGTTACTGTCTGGTATGTGCTCGCGTCGATTTCGGCAGCTGTGTAGAGCATTTTGTTATTCGTTAGTGCAGTTTGTAAGTCCCTGATCTGCTGTTCCAGTTTCACTTCAACGTTTTTCAATGTCTCTACAAGGCTGTCACGTTTTGTGATGATGTCCTTGTGGATGTCCTCGTAGCCACTGCGTAACTGGTTGTACTCGGATTGGTCAATGTCTCCGTCTTTGAGTAGCAGGTCAATTGCTTGTCGTCTGCGTTTTATGATGTCATGTTCTCTCTTCAGATCCTCGGCCTCGATGCGCCACGCTTGTAGGAGAATGGGATGTCCGTCGATGATCCTAACGGATGTGATCGGGTGTTCAGTGACGTCGCCTTCAGTTCTAGCTATTTGGATGGATTGGACTTCATCCTTGACGTCGGCGGTCAGACCGACCAGTTTTCCTGTCGGTCGGCCCATCATATCTTGAATCGATTGCCCGAGATACTTGCCGATTTCTTCTACAGTAATTGTCATCCTAAGCATCTTCTATTGGGAGATTCCGTGCTCACCGATTCTCTGGGTCGGCAGTTCCGGGAATTTGTCTTTAATGTGTTGATCAGCGATTGTGCTGGCCTCCCCTAGGATCCTGTTAGCTTCTTCGCTGGGAGTGGAGGTATCGTACGCGGAACCTGTGACTTCGCCTGCGCTGTCCACTACACTACTGAGCACTTCTCCAATTTGGCCAAGTTCAAAGCCAACTTCAGGCATTACTCCTGAAATCTGGTTCTTAATCGAATGCACCACGTTAGCCACAGGCAGCATCATTCGAGCGACGTCGCCAAACTCCTCGATGGTTTCTAGGCGAAGGGATACTTGTTCCAGTGCCATTTGGCATTGTAGAGTCACTTTCGCCATCTTGCGCACTTCTGCGCACTCGTTCGCGTACATTGCTGCTCGCGCAGTATCATGGGCGAGTTGGGAACTGACACATTTATTGAAAATTTCCTTGTCATGCTGTTGCATTCTAACAGCTGCGGATTCGAGTTTGTTTTGTTGAGTTTTCAGCCTATAGAGAGCCGAAGAAACCTGTTCTTTCGTTGATGGTCTATGGTGGAAATGTGCTCCAACCTTCGAGATTACTGGTTCTCTTGACTCCGTATCCCAATCTTTTAGGAAACTACGGTCCATTCGTTTTTTCTCCACACTTTGTGCTTACAACAATTTCCGGTGTTTGTTCTGCGTACTCGAACGAATGCTATTCAAATTTCGTTAAAGAAAACTGTCAAGAATCGATGAGTCATCGAAACCGGTTGCTCATAATCATCGTTGCCGATCTCGAACTTTCCACTATTCTGATTTCACGCAGAATAAGGAAGAGCCGATTCGTTGGAAACACGGTTCTTGCGTCTCGAGTTCGTTGATTACCAAAAGCTCTTCAGCGGATCAACAAACCTTCGCAAATGCACGTGAAAATGCCCAGACGTAAACAAAACTGGGGAGGTTTACGCTAATCGGGGTGCCGCGTGGGCGACTCAACCCGTCTTTTCAAGTTTGATTTCGATTGTCGAAACGTTCCTTGAGTCTCCAGCCTCACCGAGTACTTGAGTGCCGATGCTGATTTCTTTGATGGCTAGTTTTCCAGCGAAGAATCTTCGGCGGGTTACTTCTACAACATCGACTGCTGTGCTTATAGTTCGTCCTCTCGCCTTTACTGTAAGTGTCTTTGCTCCGGACTGGAAATGCATCATTACTGCTGTCGCGTATGCCATAATCGGTTTCTTGCCTATCAGAATCGTATCAGGTGGAATCGGTTCCCTAGCGCGTGGCTGCACCTTCGCCCCGGAAGAGCTCTCATCCTGTGCCAAGCATCTGTCACCTCCTAGTCGAGCAATGGTTTCTTGCGTAGCGTTGCCTGTTTGTCCTTTGCCTAACCCTGCACTTCTCAAACTGTATATTTCTCGATTTCGGTATGATTATCGTTAACCGAGTTGCCCCTAGTAAAGGGCGGTGTAATGGGTTGGTTGTTGTAAACAAAATGCTGACACTGAAATCGTCGGGAAGAAGACAACTCATCGATCTTACGTCTGAAGTTACGCAATTTGTACGGGACTCGAATGTCAAGGATGGAATTTGCATAATCAGCGTCCCTCATGCGACGGCTGCAATCATCGCGAACGAACATGAGACAGGTTTACTCAATGATTTACTGCGCAAAATTGAGACACTATTCCCAGAATCTGCCTCGTACTCCCATAACGCAATAGATGATAATGCTGATGCGCATCTCGCATCCGCCTTCCTAGGACACACGGGGACGTTTCCGATCATAAACCATGAAGTTATCCGAGGGACCTGGCAAAACATCTTCTTCGTTGAGCTGGATGGGCCTAGATCACGGCGAGATGTTGTCTTGCAGGCCATAGGTGACGACTAAATGCGTGTATGTCCCATCAGAGCCAAACGAACCTCATAACCGGAAGCATTCGAAGCATTCAAGGTAGATGTTTTAGGGCTCGTAAACCTAATAGCGCGGTCGGACGGAGCAAAGCTATCAGAAGGTATGAGGACTGCCTGAAGAAAACAATCTGACTTGGGTTATCGGTGGCCCACAGGGCGGAGGCATTAACTCGGTTGCAGAGACTTTCGCAAAAGCCTGTGCACGTGGGGGACTGCATGTATTCGCCAATATCGAGTACCATTCAAACATTAAGGGCGAACACAGCTACTACCGAGTGCGTGTGTCCGAGCGAGATATTCGATCTCACGTTGATTGGAGTGACCTCTTGGTCGCGCTGGATAGGGAAACGCTGTTCGGCGACATCCATAAAGAATTCCCAACTCATAGCGGACATAAGAACGAAGTAAGCCCAGGCGGCGGAATAGTCTACGACGCAGCCTTAAAGTTGAAACCTGAGGATATTGGGCGGCCGGACGTAAATCTCTATCCAGTCCCATACCTAGACGTTCTGATTAGCGCTTTGAAGGAGACGGGTCACGAACATGAACTCAGCAAATATCAGGTTATGACGAACACTGTGGCTTTCGGAGCCTCGACAGCGTTGATCGATTACGACTTCGACATTGTCTCGGAAGCCATCAAAGAGGGCTTCAAAGGCCGAAAGGCGGCCTTGGGTGATCTTAACGTAAAGGCGGCGCAACACGGCTACGATTACGTCAAAAACAACTTTCACGACGGTTTCGGATACAAGCTTCATTCTGTACCGTCAAAGGAAAAGCGAATGCTCATCCGAGGAGTCCAGGCGGTCGGCATCGGCAAATTCAAAGCCGGATGCGCATTCCAGAGCTATTACCCAATCACACCTGCTACTGATGAAAGCGAATACTTAGAAAACCATCAGAAGAATTACAACATCGTAGTTGTTCAGACGGAAGACGAAATCTCCGCAGTCCTCATGGCGACCGGAGCAGCGCATGCCGGCGTTCGTGCATCCACATCCACATCAGGACCAGGCTTCTCGCTAATGGCAGAAGGGCTGGGTTGGGCTGGCCACACCGAGGCCCCTGGGCCCGTGGTGATTCTCTACCAAAGGACAGGACCCTCAACAGGCCTCCCTACTCGAACTGAACAAGGAGACTTACAGTTTGTTTTGCACGCGGGCCACGGCGAATTTCCGCGAATGGCCGTCGCTCCAGGCGATGTTATGGAATGCTTCTACGACACGTTTGACGCTTTCAACTATGCCGAAAGATTCCAAATGCCCATCGTAGTTATCGCAGACAAGTTTCTCGCCTCAAGTTATAGAACGGTCCCTATTCCAGACGCAAATAACTTGAAAATAGACCGCGGGCAAATCGTAGCTGAAACTGATCTTGCGGGCAAGAATCCCTACAAACGATACGAGTTTACTCCACTGGGCGTCTCGCCCCGAAGCTTACCCGGGACAAAGGGCGGGATCTTCCACACAACTGGAGACGAACACGACGAGTGGGGTAGCATTACGGAGAATTCCGAAAATCGAATCAAGATGATGCAGAAACGCATGCACAAACTCCAACTAGCAGCCGAGTTCATACCAGACGAGAAGAAGGTTAACTTCTTCGGCCCTCAGAAAGCTGACGTTACGCTAGTTGGGTGGGGCTCAACGAAAGGAGCCATCCTTGATGGGATGGAGGACCTTGAGGCGGACGCGATCAGGTGCAACTTCCTCCAGATCCGATACATGAGTCCCTTCCCCACTGAGCTTGTCACAAAATACCTGTCCAACTCAAATCGGAAAGTCCTCGTGGAAGGAAACTACTCAGGTCAGCTAGGAGCACTAATACGTGAACAAACAGGTGTAGTTATGGACTACAAAGTTTTGAAATATAACGGCCGGACGTTTTCGCAGAATGAAGTGTACGAAGGAGTTAAAGAAGCGATTAAGAATGGCTCAAAGGAGGTTGTAATGGCTCATGCTTGAACTCAAAGACTACAGAACCAAGGTACACAATGACTGGTGCCCTGGATGCGGAGATTTTGGTATCCTGAACGCAATCCAAATGGCTCTGTTTGAACTAAAACTGGAACCACACAACGTCGCCATATTCTCAGGAATAGGATGCTCAGGTAAGACACCTCACTTCGTCAATACCTACGGTTTTCACACATTGCATGGGCGGGTCCTCCCGATCGCAACAGGAGCCAAGCTTGCTAACACGGCACTGACCGTTGTCGCTGTCGGTGGAGACGGCGACGGTTATGGAATCGGAATGGGCCATTTCGTACACACCGGTCGACGGAATCTCGACTTCACATACGTGGTACACGATAACCAAGTTTACGGCCTAACCAAAGGGCAATCATCGCCAACTCTACCCAAAGGGGAGCGAACAAAATCGATGCCAGCCCCTGCCATAATGGAAGGAATCAATCCAATCGCAACCGCAATCAGTTCAGGCTACACTTTCATTGCCAGAAGCTACTCACTAGACGTTAGACATCTGAAAGAGATCCTGAAGGCTGCAGTTCTACACAGGGGCAGTGCCCTAGTCGACGTACTGCAAACCTGCCCGACATACAATGACATCAACACAAAGGAATGGTACGCAGGAGCGGACCTACCTACAAAGATGCCTAGACTATACAAACTCGAAGACACGGGCTACGACGGCACCGTAAAAGACCCAACGGATCCCAACGAAGTTACGCAGAAGAAAGCACAAGCCATGACTCGATCATTCGAATGGGGCGACAAGATCCCAATCGGTTTGTTTTACAGAATTCAGGAACCAACTTTCGAAGACATGATCGCCAACAGAATGCCCGCCTACAAAGAAGTCCCACTCACCAAACAGGACCTGTACAACCGTGAAGTAAGCACCCTCTTCCAAGACCTGAGCTGAGAACCCACTACTTTTCCTCTCCCCTCCCCCTACCATGCACGCCGGCCGTCGTCATAGCGTGCGGATCCAAAATCCCATCTAACTGCACCTCCGAAAGGAGGCCTTTCTCCAAGACCACCTGCCGTAAAGAAACCCCCCTCTTAAGCGCCTCCTTCGCGACCTCCGCTGCCTTCTCGTAGCCAATGAACGGGTTTAGCGCTAGGGCAATGCCTGCGCTTTTCTCGAACAATTCTCTGCATCTCTTCTCGTTTGCCTCTATGCCTTTGACAAGTCGGTTCGTGAAAACGTTGATTCCGTTTGTTAGTATGAGTAGTGACTGAGTCAAGTCGTGGGCTATCACAGGCATCATCACATTGATTTCTAGTTGCCCAGCTTGAGCAGCCATCATTGCTGTGAAGTCGTTTCCGATAACTTGGAAGCACACCATGTTCAGCATCTCAGCAATGGACGGATTCACTTTTCCTGGCATAATCGATGATCCAGGTTGAACCGCTGGCAACATGATTTCACCAATGCCCGTTGCAGGCCCTGAGCTCAATAAGCGAACATCATTCGCAATTTTCGTAAGGTCCAAGCTCAGCGTCCGTAGCGCCCCGGATAGGTTGATCAGATCAGCCATTGATTGCATCAGTGCGGCGAAGTTACGCGCAACTCTGAACTTGAAACCCGTATACCTACTAAGGTTCTCAACCGCTAACTGCACATAGCGAGGATCAGCATTTAGACCCGTTCCGACCGCAGTGCCACCTAAATTAAGCTCCAAAACCCTATCCAAAGCCGTCTCGATAGTTTTCAGGTCATCACCCATTATGGATGCCCAAGCACCGAACTCCTGGCCGAGGCGAATCGCAGACGCATCCTGCAAATGTGTTCGACCCGATTTTACCACGTGATCAAATTGCTTCGCTTTTTCCTCAAGGGAATCTCGAAGCGACTTTATGGCCCCAACCATCGGCTTTGCGAGTAACATGCTCGCCACCCGGATGAAAGTCGGGTAAGCATCATTTGTCGACTGACCGATGTTCACATGGTCATGAGGGCTCACTAGTTTGTAGTCTCCCTTGCGGCCTCCTAGAAGTTCTATTGCTCGATTGGCTAGAACTTCGTTCGCATTCATGTTGTGTGACGTACCTGCGCCCGCCTGGAAAACATCTAGAACAAACTGATCCATTAATTTCCCCTGTAAAACCTCGTCCGCTGCCGAAACGATCGCCTTTCCAACCCTATCGTCCAACAGTCCAAGCGAAACGTGCGCCTCCACAGCAGCTTTCTTAACGAGGACTGTAGCACGGATAAATTCCGGAAGGGGTCTCATACCACTGATAGGGAAGTTCTGAACCGCCCTAGCCGTCTCTGGGCCATAATACGCCTCGACCGGGACTTCTACCGCCCCGAGTGAATCATGTTCGATCCGAGTATCCTTCGACATAGAACGCCCGAAGCGACCTTGCCAGTTGAGCAATAAAGGCCTTAGTTCTAACACACGGGCGTCTGAGAGTCTGGCCAAAGGAACCAAGTCTTGAAATCGTCGAATTAGACGACGCGTAACTTCGAATTGATAGTTCACTCTCCAGCCCCAGCCGTCTGATATATCGTCGCTTCGGGCAAACACTAAATATCAATGGACACATGTGGGAGAATAGCTGAGAGCGAGTGGCTGACATGGAAGTTTCCGGTGTTTTCGTTCCACAACAGTGAGCAAAGTCAACTAGAAAGGCGATTGCGCAAATTCTCGAGGGAGACTGTGTTTTGAGCAAGGAAATTGGCATTACTACAAAGAAAGCTGCCGATCTGTCCGAATGGTACACGCAGGTCGTAACTAAAGCTGAACTAGCTGATTATGGCGCTGTTAAGGGGTTCATTATTCTACGGCCGTATGGGTATTCTATCTGGGAGAGAATTCAACAGCATCTCGACCGAAGGCTGAAGGAGACCGGTCATTCCAACGCCTACTTTCCATTGCTGGTCCCTGAGAGTTATCTGAAGAAGGAAGCAACTCATTTCGAAGGTTTCACTCCGGAGGTGTTCTGGGTAACCCAATCGGGAGAGAACGTGCTTTCGGAACGACTTGCTGTTCGCCCCACATCAGAGACTATAGTCAATGATGCGTATTCCAAGTGGGTACGGAGCTGGCGCGATCTTCCAATTCTGATTAACCTTTGGAACTCAGTGTTGCGTTCGGAGATTACTGCCACTCGGCCGTTCATTAGAACTTCGGAGTTTCTGTGGCAGGAAGGACATACGGTTCATGCAACGAAAGAGGATACGGACAAGGAGGTTATGTTGATCCTCGAGTTCTACCGTCAGATCATAGAGGATGAGATGGCTATACCTGTTTTGCTGGGTTACAAGAGCGAGAAGGAAAAGTTTCGGGGAGCCCTGTACACGACTACCCTAGAAGCAATCATGCCGGATGGGAAGGCGATCCAGATGGGTACCTCGCACAACTTAGGACAGAACTTCTCGAAGCCGTTCGAGATCAAATACTTGGGGAAGGATGAACAGGTGCATTACGCGTGGACTGCGTCATGGGGAGTTTCATGGCGGCTAATTAGCGCAATGATAATGCTCCATGGTGACGACAAAGGTTTGGTAATACCCCCTCAAATCGCACCAATCCAAGTGGTTCTGGTACCCATCTACTTCAAAGCAGAACAAAGTGAAGCGATCACCGAGAAGGCCCGAACGATTGCTGAAACACTAAAGAAGGAAGGTGTCGCGGTGCACGCGGATTTCCGGGATCAGTATACGCCTGGGTGGAAGTTCAACGAGTGGGAAATGAAAGGAGTACCGCTTCGCCTCGAAATTGGTCCTCGGGACGTCCAGAATCAACAGTCCGTACTCGTGAGACGCGACAATTCACAGAAATCTGTCGTCAAGGACAACGACCTAGTCAAGGAGGTCAAGAAGTGTCTCTCAGAAATTCAAAGCAACCTCTTCGCTAAAGCAAAAACTTCCCTCGAGGCAGCGATAACCACAGTGACTAGTTACGAAGAATTCAAGAAGGCGTTAGAGGGTCGGGGTGGATTCATTCGTGCGTGCTGGTGTGGATCAACCGCATGCGAAGAAACGATCCAAAATGACACTGGCGCAACCATCCGAACGCTCCCACTAAAAGACGAAGAACTCTTCTCTAAGTGCGTGGGTTGCGACAGGGCTGCTACAAAAGTTGCCTACTTCGCCAGGTCCTACTAAGGACTTGGAAGGCGTCCATAACAACGTTTAAGCACGCCCCATCGACCTATCACAATTAGATGGGGTTTGACTAAGAAGCGGAAATCACGCGGCCGTAGCAAAGGCGGAAAAGGACGAGGCGTAATGATACAGTGCACTAACTGTGGCAGACCCGTACCACGAGATAAGGCAAAGCGAGCCACGCAATGGGTGTCCCTAGTTGAGCCCTCCTTGGCACGCGAACTTAGAACACACGGGACCTACATACAACGCCAAAAGGTCATCAAATTTTACTGCGTTTCCTGCGCAGTACACTTTGGGCTTTCCAAGGTAAGATCCGAGGAAGAGCGACACTATTCTTACTAAGAGAATGTCTCCGTGATCAACCGGTCACGGATCGCGTCTCTCCGTACCTCAACCTCCTTCCTTGCCAATCGAAAGTCCGGCCCTACTTGTTCCACCATAAATGAGGCCGCGGCGGACGCGAAGAGCGCCGCTTCAACTAGGTCTCCGCACCGCTGGAACTCGGTTATGAAGGACCCGCCGTAGACGTCCCCCGCCCCAGTTGGGTCCACGGCGTCTGTAGGGTAGGCGGGTATTCGATGCAACCTCCTACCATCAAGCAAGAGAGATCCACGTTCTGCGAGGGTGATTATGGGCACACGCGCGCCCATTTGGGAGAGTCGGCGTAAAGCCACAATGGGGTCACCTTCTTGGGTTATCGTTTTGCTCTCGGTTTCGTTGGGTTTGACGAAATCAACTAGGTTTGCAATCTTTCTGAATTCTTCGGCGTTGCATTCGTGGATCACACGTTTGTCCGATCCGATACTGCGCACTAGTCCTTGTGGGTCTAGGAACAGTCGGCTCGACGTTGAGGATCTAAGGAACTCGATTAGAGGGAGGTTAACTTCGCCTAGTATAGGGCCGATCAGAGTGAACCTGCTTTGAAGGAATTCGTTGGGGAAGCTATTTTTGGTGATCGATCCGGCGACACCCAACACGTCAAGGGTTCTGTCTCCACGTGAGTCATAAACGAGGTGGAAACCACCAGTTTCCTTGCTAGTTGCGTCAACTCTAGCCTCAATTCCATACCTTCTCATATCCTCTCTGAATCTACCCACATAATCAGGGCCAACAGAACCAACCAACCCAACCCTATCCAAACCCAGCCTCTTCGAGGCGAGGCATGCGTTAGTGCTGCAGCCTGAAAGAACTCTTCCGTTGGTTTTGGAGAGCGGAGTGACTATACTGTCGTAGACCGGATTTCCTATGCCCACCAAATCAAACATTGACATTCCTCCCTGACGTCTGTTTCCACGCAAAACGTAGTCTTTGCGCTGCTGTCACATGTGATAGCATTCCAACTATTACTACCGATATCGACAATCCCAGATTGAAGAATGGTTGAACTAACGAGCCGATCACCAGCAGGATGATCTTCTCCTGCCGTTCAGCTATTCCCACACTGCAACTCTCAAGGCCTCCCGCTGACTCAGCCCTGGCCCTAACGTAACTAGCCATAACCATTCCGAACAAACTGAAAATCACCCAAACCCAACTCACCAACCCACCAAAACCCATCCCAAATAGTACGGCGAACTCCGCGTACCTATCCAGCACCGGGTCATAGACCGCGCCAAACCTAGTGACCGTCCCCGTCGCCCTAGCTACCGTCCCGTCCAGCATGTCGACGAAGCCTGAGACCAAGAGGGTTATGGCTCCCAGCACAGGCGCCCTGGAAGCATATGCGATGGCAGCTAGCACAGCAATTAATAGGCTAAGTGTCGATATCGCATTCGGCGTTACGCCAATTTTTCCTAACTTTCTACCGATCGGTTGCATCGCTGCTTCGTACCTAGCACGGAGTCTGCCTAACAATTTGACCAGCAACCGCTGAATGGGATGCACCGTTTAAGGACATTTCGTGACAAGCATGCGATTCGAGGAACCATCAAGTCCTAGCGCTCTCTTTGCTCGCCTCAGGGGCTTCGAAACGAAGTTTTTCAGGCACCTCCAGCCCTCTAAGCGCGGTTTCCATGGGCAAAGTCGCAAAGGGCCAACGCTGCAGCGTTGTAGGATGTAGCGCTGCCGCGATTCGTTCGATCTCTCCAGATAAGGTAGCTCACAGCGGAATCAATATCGGTAACGCCCGCCGAGCATACCTTTGTAAACCACACTACCGTGAATTCAAGAAGTTAACTCGCAAAGACAGACAACTTGACAAATGGAGGTTCTCAGCGTAATGAACAATCAACCTTCGGCTCATAGAATGCAACGTAGATTGGAGTGACTGATAATATGCGACTACTACTTTTGCACTGTGACAGTTTCGAGTACGAGGTACGGGAAGAAGCTATCAAAAACCCTGAGCCAATCGGAGATAACCGAACGGGTAAATTCAAGAATGTGTTAGTCGCCTTCTGCACAGTCGAGAAGGAAGACGAAGCAAATCCAAGCGAGGTCGTTCAGAAGACCTGTCAGTCAATCCTCGAGGTCGCGCGCTCGGTCAAGGTAAATCAGGTCCTCCTGTATCCCTATGCTCACTTGTCCAGCAGCTTAGCATCACCCACAGTCGCTGTTCGACTCCTTCAAGAATCATTGGAAACTCTGAGGAGCCAAGATTTAGCCGTATACCGGAGCCCTTTCGGGTATTACAAGAGTTTCAGCCTCAGCTGCATTGGACATCCTCTCTCAGAATTATCTAGGACGATACGACCTGAAGCAACAAAAGTTGAAACTCCTCCCATCAAGACCTACTACAAAGTGTTGGCCCTCGACGGGCAATTGTACGAACCTGACGAATATTCATTCAAGGACGGAGAAGAGGAATTCAAGACCTTAGTCGAAAAAGAGGCATTAAAGAAGGGCCTGCCAGGTGGAACACCCAAGTATCTTGAATACTGCAAGAAATTTGGTATCGAATGGGAGAACTTCTCAGACCACGGACACATGCGCTACGGCCCCGAGGGCGTGATGATTTTCGATCTCATCAGCCAATACTCTTGGGACGCTGTAAACGCCGTCGGGCTTCCAATCCTACAGGTTAAAGGCACTAACATGTTCGACCTGTCCGTGCCCGCTGTTAAGGAGCATGCAGATCTTTTCGGGTCTAGACTCTACCGGCTTGAGGCAGAAAATAAGAGCCTGGTCATGCGGTATGCGGCGTGCCATCAGCAGTTCTCAGCGGTACGGAACTGGTCGTTGAGTTACCGTCACCTGCCCTTCGGCACATTTGAAGTCGCCGACGCCTACCGACTCGAGCAGAGAGGGGAACTCCTTCTATGCTTTCGGTTAAGGAAATTGCACATGCCCGACTGCCACATCTACTGCAAGAACATCAAAGAAGCTATGGAGGTTACGCTCAAACTCCACGAAGTAATCTACCAAGAGATAGGGAAACTCGGGAGAGATTACGTATCCGTATACAACATTACATCGAGCTTTCTTGATGCAAACAAAGACTATGTTATGAAACTGGTGAAACGAGAAGGCAAACCTGTACTTCTCAACTTCGTACCAGAAGGAATCTACTATTGGGTACTGAACATTGAATACCACATCATAGATGAACTTGAACGACCGAGGGAGATAGCTACTTTTCAAATTGACATCGGCAACGCCAAACGCTTTGGAATATCATACGTAAATGAACGAAGCGAGAAAGAGTTCCCGCCAATCATTCACACCGCAGTTATCGGCTCCGTGGAACGCTATCTATTCACAATACTCGACCAATGCGCAAGAACGGAAGCTAAACATGAGAAGCCTAGCCTTCCATTGTGGTTGTCCCCCACCCAAGTACGGGTCATCCCCCTAAGACCAGAGTTCGTAGAGTTTGCAACTGAAACAGCGAGTCAACTAGCGGCTCACAATGTTAGAGCCGATGTTGATGACCGTGACGAAAGCGTCGACAAACGCGTGAGGGATGCTGAATTGAACTGGATACCCTACGTCGCCGTGGTCGGTAAGCGAGAGGTAGAAGGAAAAGCCGTAGCGGTGCGGAGGCGTAGAGACGGAAAACAGTACAACTCAACAGTGCTTGAACTAGCCGAGGACGTAGCCGCGGTTACGAAAGGTTACCCTTCGATGCCGTTGAAGTTGCCAATCCTGGTCAGCCAGAGGCCGGGCTACAAGCAGATCGGTTAAGGTTCCGAAAAACCTCCCCCGTTTTCTCAAAGCTTATATTTGCTTCAGCAAGTAATGGCGATCAGATCGTGAACTACCGATGAGCAAAGACCAAAGCTACGGCTTTGTAATCTTCTTAATCTCAATCGTCGTGGCCATCGCCTACTTGGTCGCCTTTTTCGCTCGAGTCATTGGTCTACCACCATACCTGCATGATTGGGCGGTTGGTATTCCCGTCCTGCTCTTTGTACTTCTAGTTCTCGTGATTTCCGGGTGGATCGGTTGGACAATGCTTACGACCCCCCCACCAGCACCTCTCGAACCAGAGCCAGTGGAGACTGCGGCTCCTGAGACATCAACGGCTCCTGCCAGTCCTGCCAGTACGAGCAGAAAAAGATCCGCCAGCCGAAGAAAAACGAAAAAGTGATTTTCTAGGTAACGCCGCCTAGATCACGCTTTCTCTCGGGTATACTTCAATTCCTTTCGATCACGCTTTCTCTCGGGTATACTTCAATTCCTTTCTCAGTAATCCTATAGGGCCTAGGCTGTCGATCAATCTGGGTCCCACGCATCTTCTCCACTTGAATTGTGCGTTCCATGGTTCTTCCGGCAGCAATCGTTTGCATGAGGACCACTCCATGTACTAGGTATTCTTCAATTTGCAGTGTACGTCCTTTCAAACCAACCCGGCGTAGTTCAGAGGATAAGAGGCAGGTGGCGCCTGTTTCCGACATAGCCTCAACTAGATCCAGCAGGGCTCTCCGGCGTTGAGTTTCGTCTGGGTACTGAAATAGCAACAAAGATACTGGATCAACAACGATCCTCTTCGCATCTATTGACTTCGCGTTATTTCGTATGAGTTCAAGGAGGCTCAGCAATGAGAAATCTTGGCGCCCAATAGTTAGCTTGCCAATTTTCACCTCGCCGGGAATCGCACGTATTGGGGAGGCATCAACGAAAGAAAACTTGCCCTGTTTCTCGATCGAACTAAAGTTCCAGCCGAACTGGTTCATCTCCCAATCCCAGTGGTTTCTGTTCTCTTCCATGGTAACTAGCAGGCCATTTTCGCCGAACTTTGTTATTCCGTTAAAGAGATATTGAGAGCAGAATATTGTCTTTCCTGCCCCCGGTTCACCGAGTATCAACAAAACCCTACCCTGAGGGAACCCACCCGCAAGAATTTCGTCAAGTCCAGGGATGCCTGTAGGAGTACGACCGGTGGTTTTCTGCATCTTAGCTCAGAAACGACATCGACTCCTGTAAAATAAAACATTTGAGTTGCGGTGGACACCGATATGTGCAGGACCATGCCAATATCCTTACCAAAGGGGCTTCAGGCTTTATCTTAACTCATCTGGCAGTACAGAGTGACTATCAGAAACCACGATAAGAACAGAACGAACCAGCGGGGCACGACCGAGAATCGATTGAGGTACAGCTAGGTTGGGAAGTTATCCCTCCCTCGATGAACTGGTCACAGCCCAGAAGCTGAAAACTCGTTATCCGGGAAGGAAGATTTCAATCACAAGTGAATGTATCTGGAAGCCACGAACGAGATAGTGAAGGAAGTTTTGAAGTTGCGACAACGGCGATGTCCATCCACGCGGATGCCTACGCGTCTACCCCTTTAATCTTCGGATGATTTCATACGTTGCTCTCGATCGGTTCAGCGTGTAGAAATGTAATCCAGGTACTCCGTGGTCCATGAGCTCTCGGCATTGTCGTACGGCATACTCGAGCCCATACGCCTGCACTGCATCAGGATCATGTTGAATTGCTTCAAGATCACGAGCTAGTTGCTCGGGAATTGACGCTCCACAAACCTTCGTGAATCGGACGATCTGCTGGTAATTTGTTATCGGCATAATCCCCGGAATAATTGGGACGAAGACTCCTTTCTCGCGCATTCTCTTCTCGAAGCTGAAGAAATGTCGGTTATCGAAAAATAGTTGGGTTATTATGAAATTTGCTCCAACCCTAACCTTCTCTGCCAGATGTCCCCAATCCGTCTCTTTGTCGGGCGATTCAATATGCCCCTCTGGGTAACCAGCAACCGCTATGCATAGCGGGTAGGACTTGCGAATGAATGCTGTCAGTTCGCTTGCGTGCTGGAATTCATCTGGATTAGGAATGAATCTGTCTGTGCCTTTTGGTGGGTCGCCCCGGAGGGCGGCTACGTTTTCTATTCCTGAGCGAACAAGTTCGTCGAGAATGTTTTTGATTTGTTGTTTTGAGTTGGCGACGCAAGTAAGATGCGCCATGCTTTCCAGGCCTATCTCATGCTTTGCCTTGGTTACGATCTCGATCGTCTTATCCCTCGTCCCCCCGCCGGCACCATAAGTAACAGAGATGTATCCTGGGTGCAAGCTCTTGAGTTCGCCGAGAGTCACATAGAGTTGAGTCATCTCTTCCTGTGTTTTGGGGGGGAAAAATTCAAGGGAGAAAACGGGGTCGTTGCGCTTCATTATTTCGGTAATTCTCATGGACGGCCTGATCGCTTTCCTAGGAGAGTGAATGTCTAGCCCGCTCGGCACCTTTCACAATGTTGGTAAGTTTTGCATATGCCACGTCCCATGAGCGGGTACGGAGTCCGCAATCTGGGTTAACATATATTCTCGCTGGGTCTCCCAGAATTTTGGAAGCGTATTCTATCCTGTCCTGAATGAGTTCCGGGCTTTCGATCTTGTCTACGTGCACGTCTGCGACTCCTAGACCAACTTCTCTATTGTCCCCAAACTCGTTCAGCAGTTTCAATTGGTTATAGGCTGATCTTTTTTCATCGTCGCGGTTTGCGAATTCGAGGGCTAGTTGGCTGCAGTTCTTGAGGTTTAAGATGTGCGGGTAGAGGAGCCGGTAGTCACTAAAGCATATGTGGACACTCAACTTGGATGAGATTCCCGCGGTGCACTCGTTGTAGGCATCGACGAAGAATGGTACTTCGTCGGGTTTAGTGGTAAGTGCGGGTTCATCCACTTGAATCCACTCGGCGCCGGCGTCGACGAGCGCCTTGAGGTTGGGTTGTATGATCTGTTTGGCGACATCCAGGACAAAGTCCCTCTTCGCTTCAAACTTTAGCTTCCTAAAATCCGTGTAGTCCGCGGCTCGTTGCTTCTGATAATATTCGTTGAATGACCATTCCGCTATCGTGTACGGTCCAGTTATGGGTACCTTGACTCGGCGCTTCGCATGCTGTTTGATAAGTAGGAACTCGTCGAGATGGTAGGCTTGGCGGAATGCGACTTTGGAGACACAGGCCGCTTTGCGATAGTACCGACTATCGAAGGACCTGACGTGGCCATAGAATTCAAACCCCCCCGAGTTCCTCACGGGGTGTTCATACATCTCTATTCGGTTCTCTTCTCCATCGTATATGTAGTCTAATCCGGCGGACTCCAGGTAACGTATGGCAAATATGGACGCGAGTTCCCGAAGCCGTGCTTGCTTTACAGCATTTTTCGGCTCGGCCAAAATAGTTCGAGTTTCTGATTCATTCTCAAATCCCGAAACCTTCGACCATTTTGAGAGGTGGTCAAGGCCAGATGGCCCTACATCTCTACCTCTAAGATAATTTAGTAACCAAGGCGCCTTTGGAAGGCTTCCGATCTCTTGCACCGGGAATAGTTTGTCTTTCATCTCTTTAGATCACCAGCCTTTTTGTTTCTCCTAAAAGTCGCACTTTCTTTTCCGCCACGGTCTCGGGCAGGAACTCCAAGTCGCAGTTTGGTGTGAGATAAATATCGAGGGGTTCCAAGCTCTCCCTTGCTCGAGAAACAAACGTCTTGAGTTCCTTTGGTGATTCGAGGAGAGAGTTCCTCCCATCAACACATCCGCACCCTAGGATCTTATTGAAGTCGTATTCCTTCAAGCTGTCAACGGAAGTTGCGTAGAAATCTATTCCAATTGAATCTACCGGAAAATCAAGAAGGGTTTCGATTACTTGGCTTGCGTCACCAAAGTAGATCTGGATAATACTCTTCCCACCAATCCCGTGGGCACAAGTTTCGTACGCATGCTTAGCAATTTCCAACTCGGGTTGTGTCCGGCCGGGCGCGCAAATGGAAGGTTCGTTAAACTGGAAATATTCATATCCTCTTCCTTGCAGAGCTGCAACGACCCTTTGCAAAGCCCGAGCCAAGTCATCTACCAAATCCGAGAACGATGAGTAGGCTCTGTTCTCGGATAAATGAGCGAACGTGAATGGACCGGGAAGTATCGCTTTCTTACGGGAAACTTTGGGCAACAGGTCGCTTCGGAAGTATGGTTCGATTTCATTGCTCTTGAGGGAGACTTTTCCGACAACTATTGGTTTTCGGTAGAAAGTGTTGTTGTCGAACCAGCGCGTTAGACTTCCGAGATCAATCCCGGTTAGTAGCTGATTGAATGGCCTAAACAAGTCCTGCCAATTCAATTGGCCGTCAACTAAGGCATCCAGGTCGGATTCTTCTTGTAAGCCAACGAGTGACTCGATATCTTGCCGGAGAACCATATCGACTTCGGCCTGAGGCAGATTTCCGCGGACAGCCTCCCTGGTCGCGTCTATGAGTTTCTCTGAACGCGGAAAAACGCCTGAGAGATGTACTTCCACCATGTTAAGTAACCTAGCAAGTTTGGAAGGCCCGTCAGCCTTCTATTCCTATATTAATATTCTAAGGCCTGATTAATTCCAATAGGCATAGGGTTTCTGGGCGGATTCAGTTAGAGTCAACTAGATGTTTTGAAGAAGTACCGGGGCCACCGCGGCCATTCCTTCGGTACCGTGCTCTCAAAGTCAACTTGGAGATTCAACCCAATCCGCAAGTCTTCCAACTTAACGTATCTAATCATCCCAGGCAACTGCGGTCCTTCCGTCAGTTTTACGATCCCTACAGCGTATGGAGCCAAGGCTTGGAATTGGGTTGGCGGAAAGTGAATGATAGTGTAAGTCATCAACTTGCCTTTGCCCTGAAACTCAATCCAATCGAACTTGTCTCCAAAGCATTTGCGGCATATGCTTCTTGGAGGCCATAAGATGGTTTGACATCGACTACATTTCACACCCATCAGTTTTCTTTGACCGCAGAATCGATAGAAGTTTTCTATGGTGGGAAGAATTACCCCATTTTCATCCCGTATGAATGAATCCTTATCCGTTTTGGATTCGACCATCGATGACACCGCCTAGTCTCCCCTCCTGTATATTTGCACGACACCAGTCGACGCTGAACCGCCAACATTCTCGGTCAAACCTACCTCCGCTCCAGCAACCTGTCTTCGGCCCGCTTGGTTGGTCAGTTGTAGGTAGATCTCACACGCTTGGGCGGTGCCCGTTGCGCCAACCGGGTGACCCTTGGCCTTGAGCCCGCCACTGGTGTTGGTAGGTAACTTTCCACCAAGATGGGTCACACCTTCGTCTATTAGACTCCCACCCTTGCCTTGTCCGCAGAACCCCAAGTCTTCATAGGCGATGATTTCAGCGATGGTAAAGCAGTCATGCAACTCAGCTACATCAATGTCTGCTGGGCCGACTCCCGCTTTTTTGTAAGCCTGCTCTGCTGCGATTCTTGTTACTTTCATGCTGCTGAAGTTCTCTCGGTCGAACAGACTGAGCGTATCCTGTGCCTGGCCCGAGCCGACAATATTTACCGGTGTGTCAGTGAATCGCCTTGCTATTTCTGGAGATGTCATCACGAGGCAGCTGGCACCATCTGATCTTGGGCAGCAATCATATAGCTTCAAAGGCCAGGCGACCGGCCGAGACGTGAGAACATCATCGACGGTTATGCACTTCTGGAAATGCGCTTTAGGATTTAAGACCCCATGCTCATGATTTTTAACGGCTACTTTCGCCATCTGTTCCTCGGTTGTTCCGTAACGATGCATGTGGTCGACCGCCATCATACCAAAGATACCTGGAAATGAGATCCCATGCCATTGTTCAAAAGGAAAGTCGGATGCCATCGCGAGAATTTCAGTGACACCAGTGGTGCTTACGTGAGTCATCTTTTCGACGCCGCCAACCAATACGACATCATACATCCCAGATGCAATAGCGAACAAAGCGGTACGCATGGCTACGCTGGATGAAGCACAAGCCGCTTCCGTCCGAAAAGCAGGATTTGGCGTGAGCCCAATCCAATCCAAGAACAAAGGTGCCACGTGAGCCTGGTGCTCATAGGAGTCGCTCATCATCCCAACGAATAACGCTTGAACGTCTCTTCTAGGATTCAGGTTAGGACACTGATCGAAGGCTTCCTTCGCAGCCTCCGCGAAGAGTTCCCTCATATACAAGCCATCGCGGACCCCGAATTTCGTGATGCCTGCTGAGACTATGCTAGCGATCGGTTTTCCCATAGAGTAAACCTACTGTAATCACTATTGCTGCGCTCGATGGAGAGAATGGCAATAATTGAAGTTATGGCATGATTCTTTTCTTCTAATTACCCTCTTGTTTCATAGGCGTGGCCCTCGGTTGCGGCCGTCTGGGGTTACGGCCTGTTGCAGGTTTTGGTGCGTGGATCCTCGCCAGGTGTGGTTTGAGGGTTTGATGTCCGATAAGACGCGAGCGACATACCGTCTCGGGTTGAAGCGGCATAGCGACGTGAGCGGCCTAAGCCACGACGAAATGCTTGATGATGCGCGTAGGGATATGAAGCAGTTCTGGGTGCGCATCAAAAGGGACGTATCTAAACTGCGCCCCCACATGAGGGCGATGGCGATCTGCGCGGTATGAAGCTATCTGCAGGCGAATGGAGAGTTTCCACCCTTCGACCGATTCAGCCGACCCCGCAAAGCGCGGCGCAGCGGACGCATAACCTGGGAACAGGCCTTGAAGATTGTAGACGCCGCCTGCCTGTATCCAGACCAAGGTCGACTAGTCGTAGACCTTTTCTTCAGTCCGCTTAGCTTCTTGCGCGTCGAGTTCTACGTCTCGCGACTGCGCCTGCGAGACCAGAGTCTCATTGTAGTACTCATGTTGGATGATAAGATCCATTATATCATTTGTGCCGGTCCAGATCATTATCAGGCGCGCGTCTCGCAGCAGGCGCTCTATGGGATAGATGTTGGTGTAGCCGATACCGCCCACGATCTGCATCGAGTTGTTAATCACTTGCCAGGCTGTCTCCGTAGCGAATTTCTTCGCCTCCGAGACTAGCCGTCGAGAGCGGTTCGGGCTGTCCCCTGCGTCTACGCAACGGGCAGCAGCGTAGACTAAACCGCGAGCGGCATCCAGCATGGTAATGGAGTCCGCGACCCTGAAACTTACAGCTTCGAATCGACGGATCTTTTCGCCAAAAGCTTTGCGCTGATTGGAGTAGCGAGCAGCAATTTCTAACGCCGCTCTTCCCATGCCGATCGCCCCGGCGGCGCTCGTCATCCTTTCAGGGATCATCATTCGGTAGAAGATCTCTGCTGCCCCATTCTCCGAGCCTATGAGGTTTTCCGCTGGCACTCGAACATCTCGCAGCACAAGTCGGCCTGTCCCCCCTCCTCTCGTGCCCAGCAGCCCATAGAGATATTCAGCTTCCACTCCGGGGCCACGCTCCACGATAAACGCGCTGATCGATTTGTGCGGTGGGCTGTCCAGGTCAGTACGGGCATAGACCAGAAAGAAGTCACACTTCGCTGCGCCGACGATGAATCTCTTCTGCCCGCGCAAGACGTAGTAGTCGCCCTCACGCCGCGCATGGGTCGTCGTGCCGAAGAAATCTGACCCACCCCGTGGCTCAGTGAGAGCCTCAGCAGCCACCTTCCGCCCCGCCACGATCGGAGCAAGCCATCGCTCCTTCTGCTGCGCCGTGCCGAAAACATTCAAAGCCTCCCCGACGATGCTTGGCATCACATACGCACATGCAAGTGCCGTACCCAACACTCCCACCTCCTCTATGGCGACAATTTCATCTTCCCACCTCAGCCCCCGCCCTCCGTAGTCTGCCGGAAAACGGAGACCCAGGAGCTTACGCTGCCCAGCTTCCATAACGAAATCGTGCGGATACTGCACCCGGTCGGCATCCATGTCCAGAATCAACTGACGCGGAACCGATCTCACAAAATCCCGCACTTCGTCTCGCAACGCACGTTGTCGCTCGCTCAACATCGCCTCGAACATGAAAACACCCTAAGAGTCCTATTGATTGCTACCAACACTCTCTTGGAACCAATTGGTTAATCAGGTTATGCCAACGCCCAAATTTCCACTTCAAAGACGGGGGGGAACCACTAGACCCACACGCACTTTTTCACGCTGCTCGCTTCGCTCCTCACCAGGCTGGGAAACCCGAAACTACTCCACCTCCCGTTAACGCAAAAATAACTCTACTAACGTTGAAGATATTGCAAACCCTTTTCCAAGGTCGCAAATTCCACTAGGTTTTGTCTCACCTTAGATTTCAGATTAAATGTCTGCTTAGCGGAGAGGTTACCTTCTGAACGAGGTCAAAGGTGAAGTTGCAGTAGGGAACAAGGTTCGCGTCGTCTTCAAGGAGAAGTCGAAGCGCATCGGCTCCGTCCCTGCCATAGGGTACTTTGAGAAAATAGCTTGAACAGTGCCAATCTACAGAGGTCTATTTCCAGCGTTCTTTCTGGACGCGGCTTACTATGTGATCCACGATCGCTTTAAGAGAGGTGCCCGGCCCGAAGTTTCCTGTGATGCCAAGTTTTTCCAGTTTCGGCTTATCCTCATCCGGTATAATCCCGCCACCAACCAGTAGAATGTCGCTAGCATGCTTCGCCTTCAAGGCCCTCGCCACTTTCGGAAATGCTGTCATATGAGCTCCGTTGAGAAGGCTTAACGCGACGACATCTACGTCTTCGTCCATCGCCATTTGCGCTACCTGTTCTGGGCTGGCTAGAAGTCCGGCGTAGATTACCTCCATGCCAGCGTCCCTAAGAGTCCTGCAGAGGACGAGGGCGCCACGGTCATGCCCGTTTGGCCGTACGTTTACGCAAGCCCGGGCTTAGCGACTAGGACCCTAATCTTCGGTTGCTGTGTCTTGCTCATCGTCTTCAGTCTAGAGATAATTCCACCTCCAGGTTACAGTATCGAAGGCTCCTTCCAACCACCGAATACCTCCCTGCCCACATCGACTATCTCTCCGAGTGTCGCATAAGATTTGACCGCCTTGAGCATTGGGTAAATGCAGTTCGACTCAGAATCGTCGAAGGATTTTCGAAGTTGGCCGAGCGCTTTTCGGACTGAAATATTATCTCGCACTTTCTTTACCTCACGGAGTCGTTCAATCTGCTTATTCCTCGTGCCTTCATTGATCCTAAGCGTCTTGATAGGAGATGCTTCATCCATTTTGTAAGCGTTTACTCCAACCATGATCCTCTTCTTTTCCTCCATTTGTTTTTGATATCTATACGACGTGTCTGCGATTTCCCTTTGTATGAAGCCTTTCTTGATGGCTGCTAATATACCGCCGAGGTCTTCTATTCTGGCGAGATAATCGTAGGTTCTTTGTTCCATTTCATCTGTAAGCCATTCAACATAGTACGATCCACCTAAAGGGTCAACGACGTCACCAACTCCGGTTTCCTCGGCAATAACCTGCTGCGTTCGTAACGCTATCAAAGCCGCTTGTTCTGTGGGCAAGGCCCAAGCTTCATCGTAGGCGTTTGTGTGTAAGGATTGAGTACCGCCTAAAATCGCTGCTAAGGCCTCGACGGTCGTCCTTACTATGTTGTTTAAGGGTTGCTGCCAAGTTAGTGAGACTCCGGAAGTTTGGGTATGGAACCTCATCAGCATTGACCTCGGATTTCTCGCATGGTACTTTTCCTTGACCACTCTGGCCCAGATTCTCCTGGCCGCGCGGAACTTCGCAATCTCCTCAAAGAAGTCCATGCCGCAGTTGAAGAAGAACGAGAGCCGGGGAGCAAATTCGTCCACTCTTAAGCCTGCCTTAAGTCCCAAGTCGATGTAAGCGAAGCCATCAGCCAAAGTGAAGGCAAGTTCCTGGAGAGCACTTGATCCGGCTTCACGGATGTGGTAGCCGCTCACACTAACGTAATTCCATTGCGGCAGATGCTTCGTTGAGTATACCATCATGTCTCGGATTATTCGAAGGTGAGCCTCGGGTGGGTAAACCCATTCTTTCTGGGCAGCATATTCTTTCAAAATATCAGTTTGAACGGTACCACGTAGTTTAGAAGCAGAGAGCCCACGCTTCTCAGCCGTCGCCAAGTACATACACGTTAAAACAGATGCTGGGGCGTTGATGGTCATTGAAGTGCTTACTTCGTCAAGCGGTATTCCATCAAGAATAACCTCCATATCTCTAAGCGAGGAAACTGAGACACCACATTTTCCAACCTCACCCTCAGACCTCGAGTTATCTGCATCAACACCATACAACGTGGGCATATCGAATGCGATGCTGAGACCGGTTTCACCCTCTTTGAGAAGATACTTTAACCGCGAATTAGTTTCCTCAGGCGTTCCGTAGCCAGAGAACATTCGCATCGTCCAAAGACGGCCCCTGTACATAGTTGGATGAATTCCGCGCGTATAGGGAAACTCGCCAGGTAACCCAGCTTCCTTCTCGTATTCATGATGCGCAACATCTAATGGTGTGTAAACAGTCCTTAGGGAGATTCCGGAAGGATCTTCGAACCTGTCTTTCCGTTCACGTGACTTGCCCACCCACGGTTTGAGCGTAGACTTCACCCATCTTCGTTGTAGCGACGCCACTTGACGCCTAGCCTTGTTATCGAAAAGGGTTCCAGGTTTTTTCCGCTGATGCGAAAGATTCTCCGCCTTAATTCTCCAGTAATTATTCACCTTTTGTCACATCATACGTCACGTTTAGAGCTGGAAAGGTTCAGCGAAGCGGCGTTTATCATCTTTTGGGTGTAAAACTAGCAGATGTGCCAACTATTTGGGTGGTTTTGCTATCCAGCAGGCTCGCGGGTGGTCGAGGAATGTGAACTTCAACGTCTACGAGAGGACGCTCCGATCGGTAAGAAGGGGGTGGGGACGCAACGTTGCTACATTGCCACATTACTACACTACTACTGAGGCCCCTACCCTCGGTGAGGAAACGAAATGGGATACAGTTCGGGGGAACTGTAGCGCAGTTCAGCGCAACCGTATCACAGTTGAGCCGTCCTCCAGGCGAGTTCCTCGAGGCAAAGCATGTACATCCTTTTCAGCCCGATCAAAATCGTGGTGTCTGACACTGTGTCGGACACCCTACGCCGTGGAAGACCGGTTCTGGTAAGTAAAGTAGGGGGTTAGATGGAGCGGTAAGTTTTGGGGGGTCTATGCACGTTCCATTGCAATTACCTTACACCGGCGAGATTCATTGCAGTTAGGGCACTTACGATACTGCCACTCATGTCCTGACAACCCTATTCCTGCCCTAATGTGAGGTGCCGCCCGATCAGTGATATAGAAAACCGTTTTGCATTCGCCACATTCCAGAGTCCATTTCATTTTGATGAACATCAAAGGGATAAATGCCATTCCTAATTTGCTCCTAGCCATGAACGGCTCAGTTGCCTGCCTTTAAGGAATATCTCGTTCAACTAGATCAAGCAAAGCCTACCTAGCAATTTGCTAGGACAGGTGACGACTTTTTACAACCCTTTTTCGAAACCTGTAGGTGACGGAGACTTTACGTTACCAAAAGTTACCAGAATCGGAAGACCCCACCCCCCCAGGGGGGCCCCTACTCATGCCTTCAGGGCTTCCTGGGTTGTGCATAAATTGGACTAGCGATATCAAGCGATATCGTGAGAGAAGCCTACTGTGAGTTCCACCCGAAGACCATCATCTAGAATGCAGAGGAGCGTTCGGCGGAAATGAGCGAAAGTCGAAAGAAAGTAAAACTCAATGCGTTGTTGCAGAAAGCCATCAAACACGACCGGAGGGCAATTGCACAGCTCATGTCTATGGCAGAGAACGATCCCAGTTCACGGATCGACATTCTTGCAAAACTCTATTGGCTACGCGGGAAGGCAGATATCGTCGGGATAACGGGGCCACCGGGCTGCGGAAAAAGCACCTTAATCTCACAACTTGCAAAACACTACCGCAAGTCAGGAAGAACAGTAGGTATAGTCGCCGTTGATCCATCGAGCCAAATCTCGGGCGGAGCATTACTCGGCGACCGTATAAGGATGGGTGAACTCGCCTCCGACCCACGAGTGTTCATCAGGAGCATGGCCACGCGCGGCCATTTTGGCGGAATCGCGCGCGCAACGGAAGACGCCGTGCGCATCCTAGATGCGACATCAATCGATCAAATAATAGTGGAAACCGCCGGGGCAGGGCAATCTGACGTAGACGTAAAGACGTTAGTTGACACTACCGTTGTCGTGACCGCCCCCGGGTTGGGTGATGAGATTCAAGCCCTGAAGGCAGGCATTATGGAGATCGGAGATATCTTTGTTGTCAACAAAGCAGACAAAGAGAATGCCGACCAAACTGCCCAAGAAATATACTCCATGATAATTATGGCTGACCCTGTAAATGGTTGGCGAGCCCCTGTCATTAAGACCGTTGCCACCACCGGCGATGGAATAACTGCACTCGCCGAGGCAATTAACCAACACCTCCAAGTTCGCCGTAGAAAGGAAACGGCGCTCATGGACAAAGACGGCTTGCGCTCCCAAATCCTCAACGCGGCCAAGATGTATTTTGATGAAGTGTCACTACAAGAGTTAGCGTCATCCAAGAAGTTTGAGACGTTGTTGAACCAAGTTGAATCACATAAGATTGACCCCTTCACCGCTGGCCGTAGACTAACTCGAGACATCGTCATGATGGCCGACCAAGGAGTACGCAAAACATGGAAGAGCAAGAGAGTAAGGACGAAGTAAGATTCTGGGATCCTCCCCATCCGTGGTAAACTGAGGCCGTGAATGACCTCACATTCTCTTTTTTCCTAATTATCCTACGAGTGACAGGTATCGGTTCTCGTCGAAGAGCCAATGTCCGTCATTGTCGCTCAAGTCGTATGGGCATGGTTCCACAGGAAGCCATCTTGCAATCACCCATTCTCCAATTGTGCACATGCACTGTGCTTCCGCAAAGCCGTTCATATTGAAAACAGTGATGTCCTCCCACGCCTAAGGACTGTGGGCTTCTCGCTTCAATGCCGCTGCTTGCCCATGCCTTAACGTTCGCATGGGTAGAGGTTTTGGCTCTGCGGGTGACAACCCTCCATCCGAGGGCGGGCGGCTTAAGATGCCAAGCTTCC
>Ga0181527_1000422_pt1 | contig 49112 bp, 45 predicted proteins | sample PEATcosm2014_Bin_30_FD_119762 | JGI IMG/M metagenome (GOLD analysis project Ga0181527, IMG submission 119762) | Peatland microbial communities from MTU Mesocosm Facility, Houghton, MI, USA - PEATcosm2014_Bin06_60_metaG | ecosystem: Environmental > Terrestrial > Soil > Wetlands > Peat | place...
GTTTTGCCGATCTTGAAATGGACCTGTCAACGCATACCGTACGGAGGTCGGGAAAGGCAATTGAATGCACAACGCGGGAATTCGCCCTCCTTGAGTATTTGCTTCGCCACCGGGAGAGGGTGGTTTCCCGAACCGAAATTGCGGAACACGTCTGGGACACGAGCTTTGACACCGAAAGCAATGTCATCGATGTGTATGTCAGCTTCCTGAGAAAGAAGATCGACATCAATTCTCTTCCCAAGCTTATTCACACCATAGTCGGCGTCGGATACGTTCTTAAAGAGGGGCCCGGCGGAGACGATTAGATGTTCAAAACAACCATCAAGACCCGGCTCACGCTCCTTTTTACGTCCCTGGTTGCGGTAATACTTGCGGTGTTCACCATCGGCACCTATTCCTACGCACGGCACCAACGGTCGGAGGATTTTTATTCCGAGCTCTTGACCAACGCCATCGCAACCGCCGCAATTGTTCTTCGCAGCGACAATCTAACCCCTAAAACCCTTCAGCCGTTTCAACAGCAAACACTTAAGACGTTGCCCTTCGAACGCATTGCAATTTTCAACAAACAGGGCGCGTGCGTATTTCATTCCGGGGAACAAATCCTGCACCTCTCGGAGTACGAACAGCAGCAAGCGATGAAGCGGGGACGCTACGAGGTGACATCCCGGGACACGGCCATCGGCATCCTCTCGGAATATGAACATCAACAGGCCCTCAAGAACGGCATATTTGCCACAACAACGGGCGATACGCAAACAACCATTATTCCCTTCCTTGATGAAAACGGCAATTTCCCCGCGACCGCTTCGATCGACTCGCAGAATGCCGCGATCCCGCTCACCGGAAGCGTAGAATATATCGTGGCCATTTCTGCTGTTGACAAAAGTGGTTTGAAGGACTTGGTCGAACTGCGAAAGTGGCTGCTGGGAGGATATTTGACGTCCCTGTTTATCGTGTTCTTTATAGGAATATTCTTTGCAACCAAGGCAATGTCTCCTATTTCGGGTATCCGTCAAAAAGCCGAACGCATTTCCGCAACGGACCTGCATATCAGGATAGACGAAGGCAAAAGAAAGGACGAGCTTTCTCAACTCGCAGGTGCATTTAATGCAATGCTTGACAGGATCGAAACCGCGTTCAATTCCCAAAGGCGGTTTGTCGCGCATGCGTCCCATGAATTGCGGACGCCGCTGACTACAATCGCCGGGCAACTGGATGTCTCCCTGCTCCATTCCCGTACGGAGGAAGAATACAGAAGCATCATCGCATCATCGCTTGAGTCCACCCGCCAACTCAATCGGCTGCTGAACAACCTGCTCCTGCTTGCGCAAACGGAATCCGAGTCGCTTAAACCCTTGCGAATTGACGATGTTCTGTTCTCGGCCCTCCAGGAAATCAAACAACGATATGCAAACAGGAGAGTAGACCTTCGGTTCAAGGTCTTGCCCGATCAAGAGGAGTTTCTTGTCGTCTTGGGTAATGAGAGCCTGGTAAGAATAGCAATAATCAATGTGCTTGAAAATGCCCTCAAGTTCTCCGATGCAACGTCTGCTGTGGCGATTTCCATGGAAATATGCGAGAGAAAGCATGTCCTTGTGAGAATTGAAGACAGTGGTATTGGTATCTCCAAAGAAGATCTTCCGATGATTTTCCAGCCCTTTTTCCGGTCCAATCCCTCGACCGAAGTTCCGGGAAACGGCATAGGGCTCACGCTCGTGAAGACCATTATGGATCGCATTGGCGGAGTTGTTGCCGTGGAAAGCACGCAAGGCAAGGGAACCGTTGTTCAATTGAATTTTCCTGTTTTTGCAACAGCTTGATGCGCATGAGATCATCCTTCCTCCTTGATAATTTAACCTCTTGACAAGTCTTTCCCTCAAATAATCACTTACTTCCGCTCCTGCCTAGCACATTTAATGCTCTTTTAATCGGTCTTTAATGGCTGGAGTAGTATCTTCACCTTCAGACGGGAAAGATCCGGCGCAGGCTGGATCTGAGAGATGTTTAGCAGGCATCCTGAACTCGTTTGTCTATTAGAGCACATGAGTCTTTCCAACCATCGTGCAGTGCACGGTGCAGGAAGAGCAAATCATGCCGAAGGATACTTGTCATTATTGGATGGAACTAACTGCCCTGTGGGCGCTCATCGTTAGTGTGGCATCCTCCGGGGCGGCAGCCGACCAGCACAACCCGCCGCAAGTGTTGACTTTGCGAAAGACCATTGAGATCGCAATTGCAAAGAACCCCCAGGTACGGCAGCAGCAATTTTCGGTTTTGGCCGCGAGAGGAGACAGCGTGACCGCCGGTCTTCACCCCAATCCGCAGCTTACGGTAAACGGAGACGCGTTTGATTTTGAAAACAACCGGGTCATCAACCCCCAAACCAAACAATACGGTGCATCTCTGTCGGTTCCCCTCGAACTTGGCGGGAAACGCTCCCGCCGTATCGCCTCCGCAAAGTTCTCGCAGGATTCAAACGGCATCGCGGTGTATGAAACGCAACGCCAGGCGGCCCTTTCCGCTGCAAGCGCATGGTTGGACGCACTCTCCGCCATGTTTGCGCTTGACTTGGCGATCAAGGCAAAAGCTATTGCCGACTCCACCGTGCATATCAACGAGTTCAGGCTTCAACGGCAGGATATTTCCGCTACGGAGATGGTACGCACAAAGATTTCCGCACAGCAGTACGATCTTCAACTCGCCGAAGCCCGCCGTCAGGTTGTAAGTAACGAACGCGCCCTCGCCACCGTGCTTAACATCACGGACAGCGTTGCAGTAAGTGAAAATGACGATTGGACGTATTCGCCGCCGCCGTTTGATTCCGCGCTGGCGTTTGCCGAATACCATCGAACCGACGCACTGCTGTCCCGAACGGCTGTCGCGGCCGCCCAGGCGGCTATTGCCTTGCAGAAGGCGAATGCGACGCCGGGAATGAATATTTCCGGCGACTACATGATGTCCCAAGGGGTGCCGTTTTACGGGGTGTCCCTCGGTTTTGAACTGCCGCTGTTCTCGCGAAACCAAGGCGAAATCCGCAAGGCGTTTGTGCAAAGAGACCTGGCGGTTTTTTCCGACTCGGCGCTTCGCATCCAGCTTCGCAACGAGATCGGCTCGGCGTATAATGAATACGACACAAAGAAAGCAAATCTTGACAAATCAAAATTGATTCTTGAAATGTCCGAACGAGTCCTGAATACCGTCGAATACTCATACCGTTCGGGCAATACCTCCATTCTCGATTTATTCGATGCGAGGAGTACGTGGTACGGCGCCCGGCAATCATACGACGGCGCGCTTATTGATTTCAAACGAGCAAACGTCAAGCTCTATTTCGCGATCGGCGATATTCATGTTACGCTACAACACGCTGAGAGGTAACCTGCCATGCAACGTCAATCACCTCACATTCGTTCCATTGGTGCGGTAAGGAAAATGGCGGGAACCGTGTCCTTATCCATTCTTCTGACAATAGGCTTGCAGCAGTGCAGGCCGAGTCTTGCGCAGCCCCAATCGATTGCCCAACCGGAGGTTACGGAAAACGGGACCCGCATCACGATTCCCGTTGGAACCGCGGATTCCTCCCTTTTCAAGACCGTGGAAGTCCGACGCGGCCCCATACGTGAAGAGATCCTCGCCCCGGCAAGAATTGTCTTCTGCTCAAGCAAGTCCGAGACCGCGCCGGGGTACCCGCTCTTTCTGTTTGACTCGCCGGACGAGACGTCGCTTTTTTCCGCTTTAAGGCAGAATTCGGCCGGCTACGAACGGGCAAAAAAGACCTATGGGCGCGTCAAAGATCTGTTTTCCCACCAATCAGCCTCGGGCAAAGATGTGGAAGAGGCCGAGGCGGACCTGGCCACTGCATCCGCGTCCCTTGCCGAAACCGAGGGAAAATTGCGCGCCCTCGGCATTGATCCTGCATTGTTTCGCGGCGCGTCCTCCGGGAAAGCGTGGATCATATCCGACGTCCCCGAATCACAGTTGCACGATGTCAAGAAGGGCGGCAGCGCCACCCTGACGTTCACGTCGTACCCGGGCGATACCTTTACGGCGACGATCGAGGCCGTTGGAGAGGTCATCGATGACGCAAGCCGTACGATAAAGGTCAGACTTGGGATCGGAAACCGCGACGCTCGCTTAAGGCCGGGAATGTACGCAACGGTCAATTTCGGACAGAGCCGTTCGAGCGTCCTTGCCGTCCCGCAGGATGCCCTGGTAACCGTGCAAGGGAAGAGCTATGTCTTTGTCCAACGGGGCGAAGGCCAATTCCAGAGACGGGAAATTGACGTCGGCGAAAAGTTCGGCGACAGCGCGATTGCGCTGCGCGGGATTTCGGACGGGGAACGCATCGTGAACACCGGCGCCATGCTGCTCAAAGGGATGAGTTTCGGCTATTGAAGGAGACACGAAAATGGCTGAAAATACCAGTGTCCTGGCGATGCAAATCTTCTTTGACCAAAGCGATGAATATGAAGGGAAACCGCTTGGCGAGTTTCTCCTTCATTTCCTTTTGCAGCATCACGTTGGAGGAGCGACCTTGCTTCAGGCGGAGATGGGATTCGGTTCCCGTCGCCACATTCACCACCCGAACAATTTTGGGTCGCTTGATGAGGTCCCCATGGTGCTCACGGCCGTCGACAGGGAGAATATTTTGCGTCCGCTCCTCCCCGAAATCAGAAGATGCATCGGGGACCACACAGCGTCCATTTGCAAAGTAGAACAGTTTTAGCCTGATACACCAGGGAACGCGTCATGATCCGGACCTTACTGAGCTTCGTTCTTCACCACCGCCCGCTTACCTTTATCATCATGGTACTTATTGCCGGATTCGGCATCTGGTCGTTTTCCCGCCTCAAAATCGATGCGTATCCCGATGTGGGCGATACCGATGTTGTGGTGGCAACCAAATATGACGGCAGGGCTGCGGAGGAAGTGGAGAAGCAGGTGACCATTCCGCTTGAGCGAGCGCTCAACAGCACGCCGAACGTCATCGAGCGCCGCTCGAAAACCATTTTCGGTTTGTCCGTCATTTACCTTACTTTCCAAGATGGAACAAGCGATTACTTTGCGCGACAGCAGGTAGAGGAAAAGATCCGCGACGCAGACCTGCCCGACGGGGTCACGCCGCAGCTTCAGCCGATTTGGACGCCCATCGCCGAGATCGTTCGCTACGCGGTGGAGGGCGACGCACGCTTCTCGCCCATGGATCTTCGGACCTTGCAGGATTGGGTCGTCTATCCGACATTCAAGGAAATCCCGGGCGTTATCGATGTGACGATTTTCGGCGGTGCGGTAAAACAATTCCATATTCTTACCTCGCCCCCGAAACTCATGAAATATTCACTGACGCTCCAAAATGTGATCGACGCGGTCCAGGCCAATAATTTGAATTCCGGCGGCGGGATCATTACCGGCGGATGCCAGGGGTACGCAGTGCGGGGCCTGGGCTCGTTTGGGAACGAGCATGATATCGAAAACGTCGTTGTTACGTCCGCAAACGGCGTCCCTGTGTATGTCAGGGACGTCGCGAGCGTCGAAATCGCGCCGCCCCAGCCCAGCGGCATCATGTCGTATGCCATACCGGATGAGAAGCTTGATTTCAAATCGGGCGTCCAGGGACTCATCGTCATGCGGCGGGGAGAAAATCCGTCGGAAGTGCTCAAAGAAATTCACACAAAGATCGAAGAGCTTAACACGGTTCGATTGCCCGCGGGCGTCCGCATCCGCGTGTTTAACGACCGGAGCGCCCTTGTCAACCAGACCATGAAGACCGTATCGCACACCATCCTTGCGGGCGGGGCGATCGTGTTTCTGGTCTTGTTGTTCTTCTTGGGCAGCATCCGGACCGCGCTCGTTGTTGTCGTGACCATTCCGCTTTCCATGGCGTTCGCATTTCTGTGCATGAAGGCCACCGGTATTCCGGCCAACCTTCTTTCGCTTGGGGCCATCGATTTCGGTATTATTGTGGACGGCGCCGTCGTAATGGCCGAATATATTCTCAAAAGATATTCCGAGGCAACGCCCGCGGAGAAGCAACAGGGGATCCGCTGGGTCACCATCGGCGCGTCGCAGGTTGTCAGACGAGACGTGTTCTTTTCCGTCGGAATAATCGTGCTTGCCTACCTGCCGATCTTTACCCTCCAACGCGTTGAAGGCAAGCTTTTTTCTCCTATGGCCTACACACTCGGCTGCGCCGTTTTCGGTTCCCTGCTTATCTCGCTTACCCTCATTCCCGTCCTCATGTCAATATTGTTCAGGAAGCTTTGGGTTCCGGGGAACGCTATTTCCGTAAAACACCACAATTCACTCATGGAAAGGCTGCAAAGAGGCTATGCGACACTATTGCAACTCCTGTTGCACCATCCCGCAATGGTAACCTGCACCGGAATGCTCATAATCGTCGCAGCCGTCATTGGAGCCCGGTTCGTGGGAACGGAATTCCTGCCGGAGCTCGACGAAGGGTCGATCAACATCCGTTGCTTCCTGCCAACCGCCATTTCGATTGAAGAAGCGAACCGCATTCCTCCCATACTGCGCCGCATCATCGGGAGTCATCCGGAAGTTTCAAGCGTTGTTCCGCAACTTGGAAGAAACGACGATGGCTGGGACCCTTATGGCCCTAATCGCATCGAGGTGTATGTCGGCCTCAAGGACTACTCGCTCTGGACGCGCAATAAATCGAAAAAACAGCTTATGGATGAATTGGGAAACGATCTTCAGCGGGCCATTCCGAGCGCGGAATTTTCGTTTTCGCAGCCTATTATGGATAACCTGAGCGAGTATGTCACGGGCAGTGTCGCGGACCTTGCGGTATCGGTTTCCGGAGAAGACCTTGGAGTTCTTCGTTCGCTGGCGGAAAAGATCCTCGGTATTGTGAAGAAGGTCCGCGGCGCGAGTGAATGGGGAATCGAGCAGGAGGGCGATCAGGCGCAGGTGAGAGTCACCATCAACCGCGAACGCGTCGCCCGTTACGGTATCAACGTCGCGGGCGTGCAAAGCATGATCGAAGCCGCCATCGGCGGCAAGGTCATCGGTCAACTTGTCGATGGGGAAAGACATTTCGACATCGTTGTCAGGTACACACCCGAATACCGCAATTCGGTTGATGCGTTGAAGAAACTTCAGGTGATGGCGCCTTCGGGCGCCCGGATCCCGCTTGCGGAACTCGCCGATATTGCCATCGTCGACGGGCCCACCATCATTCAGCGCGGGATCGGCGGCGAACGCGAAATCACCGTGCGAACGAACATAAACGCTCGCGACCAGGGCGGATTCGTGGCCGAGGCCCAGAAGCTCGTTTCAAGAGCAATCGAACTTCCCAAAGGTTACACCGTGGAATGGGGCGGCCAGTTCGAAAATCTTTCGCGGGCAAGAAACCGTTTGCTGCTTGTGATCCCGCTCACCATCATCATTATCTTTATAATCCTCTTTACTCTGTACAAGAATGCCAAGGACGCCGCTCTTGTTCTCATGAATGTTCCGTTTGCACTTGTAGGCGGTATAGGCGCCTTGCTTATTCGCGGCTATCATTTCAACGTCTCGGCCGGCGTTGGCTTTGTCTCGCTCTTCGGTGTGTCGGTAATGGCCGGCGTACTACTGATTTCCTGTATAAACCGGATACGGGACGAAAAGGGACCGATAACCGCGGATTTGGTTCACCGGGCCGCGCTGAGCCAGTTCAGGCCGATCATTGCGGTGATGCTTCCGGCCCTTCTCGGGCTTGTTCCTGCGGCGCTTGCCACGGGCATAGGCTCGGACATTCAGCGGCCGATGGCCACCGTGATCGTCGGCGGCCTTACCTCTTCGCTTGTCCTCACCCTTTTCGTGCTGCCGCCGTTCTATCTTTTTTTGTCAAGAATGGTTTGGGGAAAGAAAGCGGCGTGGAATATGTAGCCAAGCCGGTTATAGGCGGCAACGGCAAATGTTGGGCCGTCGCCCCACGTATTTTCCGAAGGTTGAAAGCCTCTTTCAATTATGTTATGGATATTCTATGGCACTAAAGTCCCTGATAGTCGTCTTTGGTCTGGTTGTGCTTGCCTTTGGCCAAATCCCCACAAACGGGCTATCTGCTTATTACGCGTTTGAAGGCAATCTTAATGACTCGACCGGCCACGCGCTTAATGACGGAAAACTGTATACAACCATCGCGGATCCGTTTGTAGCCGGCCGTCCAGGGCAAGGCCTTGCCGGAAATTTTGCAGGCAATTGCGATTACGTTGTAATTCCCAACAAATCCTCATGGAACCTGCCAACAGACAGCTCCACGATCAGCATATGGTACGATGCCGGCGGTTGTACAAAGAGATACTCGGATTCCGAATGCATCCTCGACTGCTACGGAAGATCCAATACAGGCATGCGCCGGGAAGTCATGCTGTATCTATTCACGCGAAATGACTCCGGGGGCAATCCCATGGCGCTGTTGCACGCAATGGCGATGACAAGCAACAACACGGATACCCAACTCCTTGCGCTGCCGTGCAGCCTGTCCTTGAGTGGCTGGCACAACACAACTCTTAAGTGGGAAAAACCGGCGTTTTCGTTCTACGTGGACGGCGTGTTGCGAGGATCCGTAACCGCAACCCTTTCGGGCGCAAAGCTCTCCACAAATAACAAAACCACCTATTTCGGCACCGATATCTGGACCGCCACGCAGTGCTATTGCGGCCTCCTGGACGACATACGGCTGTATAACCGCATACTTTCCGATTCGGAAATTGTGCTGCTGGCGCGTGAAGGCACGGCCGTGAGGCCGGCGTTGCCCGCCTATAATTGCTCTCAGGATTTTTCCGTGATTGCGCGCAGAATCCCGGCGTCTCCGCTGTTTGAGATATCGTCGTCGGTTCCCATTGCGGGCGCAGGAGTGTATGATGTTGACGGCCGCTGCGTAAGGCGGCTGGCGCCCGCAGTCTCCGGGGCGTACAGGGTGGTCTGGGACGGTACTTCACAAAAAGGAATGCCGGCGGCAAACGGGTTGTATTTTCTGAAGCTGCGAGCTTTTGCCGGGATTGTGCATGCTGCGAGGATACTGCTCGACCGGTAGGCCGGCCGAATTACGGCGATGCCTACGACTTCAGGAACGGAAACTGGGGCACAGGGTTGAAATGTTCCCCGCTCTCAGATTTCAACATGCACTCTTGCGGAAAAGACATTCACCGGGCCGCGGTCTTTGTTGTAGGCTGGATTTGCAATGAATTGATAATCCGCCGTGGCAAAAATGCACGATATGAGGTTGAACGAATAATATGCTTCGAGAATGTCTTCGGTTCCGTAATGAATGAGCTTGCCGTCTCCTATGATAAAGCCATATCCTCCCCGTGCAAGAAAACTTCTGTGCTCATCGGACAGCCCGTTAAAGCAGAAGGCCAGCCCGGCCTCATCGTTTGCCCGTTTCCAGCAGCCGCCCTTGGCCGTGGAGCCAAAACTCAAGGATCTGTCGATTTCGGTGAACATCCACGTTTCCGTTTGACCATCGTTCCAACCCGCGCGAAGGAAACAGCCGATGGAGTTGCTCAACTTTTGTTCAAGATTAATGCCGGCGCCATATTTGGCCGTGCCATCCCTCCTTAGGCCGAGGGAATCTGAATTTTCACCCGAGGTCAAATTCAGATCGTTGTTATTGATTTCGTCCTGATACCGCGCCGATCTTTCCTGGTTGTAAAATAACAGCAATCGGGCCTTTCCATCTTTTCCAAGCAAGGCGTAGGTTTTTTCCACTTCTGCAGTTAAACCGTGGTTCGCGGATATCTTCCGATCAAAGGTAGCGCCATTCGGTGTCGTCGGCACCATTCCGGCCATCACTCGAACTGCGAAAGCAGGATTCAAGTATTCGGTCATGAACCCGATGTCGTATCCGCGCGTGTCGGCCGGATAATCCCAGGAGCCGTTTGATACCAAAGCCCAATTCATAAACTGCGCCCGGCCATCGTGAGCATAACAGTTATCGTCAAAATAATCGAGAACGGAGAATTTGCCGAATCTGAAAACAACCCTCTGCGGGCTCACTTTGCATGCAAGCTGGTTGACGTCATCTTCAATCGCCTCGGTCGCTTCACCGAGATTAACCGTACCTTGAATGAAAAGTCGCGCAGGATACAAGGCAGGGGAAACGGTTCCCACCCGCACTACCTCATTGTTAGGAAAACCCGCAATGCCCTGCACTTTTGAGAAACCGCTGCCTCCGGAAACCTCGGGGTCAAAATATGCCTGTCCCCAGCCCCAAAGTCTTACGCCTGCAAAAAGCGTCGTGGTGAGTGAAAGAGCCTCTTCGGAGCCAGATGAAAGGCTGTTAAGACCGGAATATTGGGCCGGGAAAGCAGGATGGTACTGATCGACAAGGGTCAGTTGGAAGTGAATGCGCCAGAGATTGCTTTTTGTCAAAGTGTCGGACGATTGCCCGAACGCCTGACCAACCGATGCGCCGACAATGCATAGCGTTGCGGCGATGATAAAGGTTCCATTCTTCCCAACCATGGCTCCCCGCTTCCTAATTCCTAGTGCAGCTGCCCTGTGTCCGCTCCATGGCGGATCAATAATTCTTCTCAATCAAGTTGCACACCGCATCCAGAGCATCTCTTTCATCCTCGCCGTTTGCGCTCACGATAAGCTCCGATCCGCAGGCTGCGGCCAGTGCCAAAACCTCCAGCAGTTTCTTCGCATTCGCAATCTGCTCGCCATGGGCGATGGTTACTGAAGAGGCATACATTCCGGCGCATCGAACAATCTCGTCGCTGGGTTGAAGGCATAACCCCAATTTACTTGCCACGGTCGCTGTGCGGTTTACCATGGTACAGGTCCTTTGTTAAATGACCCAATCTTGGAATTGCTTACATGCGCCCCTTGGACCGTTTCTGCGAAAGTGAAAGGGGCAGGGCTCGTGAATCTCCCGCCGAGTGAAAGTTTTGGAAGAATATGCAATCAACACACATGCTAAACAAACCTGTGCTTCAGGTTCATGACGTCCTTGTACAGGATGACGCCAAGGATCTTGTTTCCCTCATCAAGAACCGGGATGGCGCGAAGCCCATACCGGATGAAGATATCCGACGCGTCCTTGAGCGTGTTCTTTAATGTCAATGAAACAATCTTGTCGGTCATTATGTCCCGCAGCATAACGCCCTCTTCATGGGTCAACAATTCGGAAATATCTATGATACCCTGCAAGGCCATGGAGGAGTCGACGACATACATATAATGTCGCAGCTGGCTTCCAAGTGCGGCCACGGCAAAATTGCTCCTGGCTGCTCCGACGTTATCGAAAAAGCTGAAACTGATGAATTTCTTCGTCAAATAGTTTTCAATGCATTCTTCGTGGTGGTTGAAAATTGCCTTGATCTTCTTAGTCAAGTCGGGGTTGATCATGGCAAACAAACTTTCTTTTTCGGCGTGCGGCAACGCGGACAATACATCGGCGGCCTGGGCGGGAGTCATTTCATCGATAAGGCGGGCAACGACTTTTTTGTCGAGCGAAGATACAATTTCCCGCTGCACATTGGGATCAACCTCCTCAAAGATTTCGGAAGCATGTTCCGGTTCCAGTTCGTTTAGCACTATGGTACGTTGTTCCTCGTTGAGTTCCTCGATGATGTCGGCCAGGTCAACGGTCGGAATGTCGAGGAGTTTTTCCTTGATGGTCGTCAATTTTACATTTCCCCTGAAACCGCTGATCTGGCTGGGAAGCGCCTGGATATATTTCCATGAAACCGTATCTTCCTTTATCTTCAGGAAGTCCGCCAGCCATCTTAGACCTATTCGTTTGAACAAACCGTATCTGTTGAGCTCAACATCCGAGACGTAGAGCTTCTTGTTGATCTGAATGATCTTTACGTCGTACACCACCGACACATCGCGGTCTTCGGTGTCGATTATCTTTTTATCAAGGACATAATCGCGCAGAAGCATGGCGTCCGGCGCGGGTTTGCCCGCGTACTGGGCGATGGATTCGATATTTACGACGATTTCCTTGCCCGACATTTCGACGATTTTGTCGATAGGGATAATGAGCGACGGTTCGCCGAAGGGACGGTTGATTATCAATTCCATGACATGCGGGATCGTGCCCTTTTCCACGATTATGACGTCGGCCAGCTTGCCGATTCGTTTTGAACGATCGTAGGTACTGTAGATGCCTGTACCCAGGATTTCACTCAGGAAATACGTTTTGTCCGGCTGCGGTTTTTTGAGTGTCGGTACGTTCACGATTCCAACCTCCCGCTAGTGCAGTAATGTTATGAATTTATAAATCAACAGTCCCACAAGGGCCAGCAGATATACCCGGAGACAGAACAAGCAGATTCGCACCGCGCCGGTAATTTTTATGTTCGGCGAGGAATACCTCTTGTTTATTTCCGATATCTTGACGAAATTACTCTTGAAGAAAAGTCCAATGGTTTTGAACATGATCCGTCCTCAGAATGTGAAATTGGAGAACATGTTTGGGAAGAGCGCGCTTAGACCGTACAGCGTGGACAGGATAATAATCACGCCGACAATCGTGGAACAAATCACGTTTTGAAAAAGATTGTTACGGAATTTGCCCATGGTTTTTTCGTCGTTGAGCAGCAGTATCAGAAATACCAGGGCCGCGGGCAGAAGTGTCACGGCGATCACTTGCACAAAGAGCGTGATTAACACAAGAGGCGCGTTGGGGATAAGCACCACCATTCCCGCGGTAATAAGCGCGAAGAAATAGAAGGCGTAAAACCACGGAGCTTCTTTAACTTTCTTGTTGAGAGAGTGCGCCCAACCGAACACTTCACCGAATGCCCAAGAACTTGCGAGAGATATGCAGATGGCCCCGAGAAACCCGGCGTCGAACAATCCGATGGCCACGAATGTCCCGACATACTTGTTTATACCCAGTAGTTTCTGGGAAGCCTGGGCGGCGCTGTCGATGTTGACGCCATACAGCACCGTTCCCGTTACTATAACGATAAAGACCGCTACGACCACCGTCATCGTGGAGCCCAGGAGAGTGTCCATCTTTTCCCACGGGATGTCTTTCTCCTGCAAACCTTTGTCAACTACCGAGCTTTGCTGAAAGAAAATCATCCACGGGGCAATGGTGGTCCCGATGTTCGCCATGAGAAAGAAAAACATCTCATTATTGAAGCCGCCCGGGAAATGCGGAATTAGGCCTTGACGGAGTATGTTCGATACCGAAGGATGGACCATGAATGCGCACGGGATATAGATAAGGTTCAAGGCGCAGAAAAGAAATGAGATCTTCTCCCATGTCCAGTATTTTCCCCGGGCAACCATAATTCCCATGATCGCAACAACGCCGATGATGGTCAACAAGGGGGGGATGTGAAAAATACTCATGGCCGCGGTCATGCCGATGAACTCGGTAACCAGCGTCAGCCAATCGGTAAGGATAAGATCAAGGAGCGAAAACCAGCCCCAGAAAGGACCGAATGAACTGAATATCGCCTCCGCGTGGCCGTGTTTCGTGACGGCTCCAAGCCGTACGGTCATCTCCTGAACGTAATAGGCAACCGGCAGGAGAATTATCAGGAACCAGATAAGGCCGTAGCCGTATTTTGAGCCGGTCGCGGCGTACGTGGTAATGCCGCCTGCGTCGTTGTCGGCAAGCATAACAATAATGCCGGGGCCCGCCAGAATGAAGAACAACTTGACGGCTTTGGCGTATCTTCTGAACATGAAGAATATTTTGTCAAGAAGATTCATTGGTCGCATCTCTCCCGCTGTATGGAGTTTTCACATTGATTTAAGAGGCGATGTCAATTTGCTTGGCAATAAGAATGATACGGAGGAACTTAGTATGGAGGATCAAAACCGGAGGACATTTCTTTGGAAATGGAAAACGAGCGGATTACATGAACCTTGGAAAGAATTTGGGCGATAATGAACGACGGACCGACAGATAACTGGCAAAAGATGATTTTATGCATTTCCCCCGGCTCCTCCTTGCAGACAACTCGTTAACAAGCACAAATTTGTTAAACTGAGGGAAGTCCTGCAGAGGAGATCTGCTGCTCAGAGAGCCCGGTACTAAAACCTGATCTTCGCCACTAATAAAAAATAGTATATGTTTGTCAACGCGCAAACTTTTTCTTCAGAATTTTCCGGTTCAAACCAGGCAGCAGGTCCTGTGTGCCTGTCGAAAGCAAGGCAACCCTCACTACTGAGAAATGGTGGCCCCGTTTAACAAATGGCTTCGTGGCCCTTTGGCATAGACTACGGCTTATAGCCGTGGCCGTCCCCCCCCAAAAAAAATCTTGGCGGCCGGATTGTTCCCCCTGGTCGAACGAGTAGGCACTGAAATTGCGTCCTTTATGGGAATAGGAGGTCTTGGAGGGCTTACGCCCGGGTTGGGGAAAGCGCTCGCGACGCAGCTATTCAGGCCCGACGCAGTATTGCTGCGCTGTTCCGTAAGTCCATCAAATTGAAAAGAAAAACGGAAACCGGCGGGTCAATTCTTTCGTCAAACCTACTAAAGCCATGAAAGCAAACGAGTTCCCTGGAGGGGAAATTTACTCCATGAACGTTCTTATACCTTTGGAAACCACTCGGCCATGACACAAGAAGAAGGTCTTTCATGAATACTGTAAACTTACTATTGGCAGGGATATTCGCAGTGTCGGTTTGCATGGCGCAAAGCGGCGCGAACGGCGATACGGTAATGGATGTCGATGGAAATGCATACCATGCCGTAAAAATAGGTACTCAGGTCTGGACAGTAGAGAACTTGAGAACAACCAAGTATAATGACGGCTCGTCTATTCCTCTTGTAAAAGATAGCGCGGCATGGGGGAATCTTACTGCTCCCGGATACTGCTATTACAACAACACGGCAGACATCGACACTATCAAGAAATTCGGAGCTCTTTACAACTGGTACGTCGTGGATACAAAGAGGCTTGCTCCCAAAGGCTGGCATGTGCCGACAGACCCGGAATGGAGCGCACTCACCGCATTCCTTGGCGGTGAAGCCGTGGCAGGCGGCAAGTTGAAGGAAGCCGGCACGAGACATTGGATAACTCCCAACACAGGCGCTACAAATGCAACCGGATTTTCCGCGCTCCCGGGCGGTTACCGCGGGTATGACGGCACATTCCATTACGTTCGCGGCTACGGCGGCTGGTGGTCGTCTACGGCAAGCGATACCACCTTTTCATGGTTCCGCAGCATGTACTACAGCAACGCCGATGTCTTCCGCCGCGACTATTATGAGACCTACGGTTTTAGTGTCCGGTGTGTCCGTGATTAAGAGCATTGTGACACGCAGGAGTCTTTTTCACAACGATAGGGAGCGGGCTGCTTGAAGAGATTGCATTTTGTTCTGATGCTGGTTTCTTGTGCCGTTGCTCAATCAAATGATTCGGATTCCACTTTCCGTGCACAACCTACGTATGGAATGATGTTCACCTTTGCCGTCTTAAGCGTAGATTCCAGCAATTGTTCAATCAAAAATTTTCACGTTGACGTTGATGCAAAATGTTATGGATCACTATCGCTGGCTCTCTATGCTCAGCCCGGCACGGAATTGCCGCATGCGACCGACACGGTAGTAGTTAAGATACCGCATCATTTCACGCTGCCGAACAAAACCTTATATACCTTTAGCGGAGTGCAACAAATAGCGGGAACAAGTACCTGCACATTTGTGTCGGCACAATTGAGATATTACGGTGTTCTTCCTGCTGCCTATGCTCAACGATTGCCGCTGAATTTTACCGGGTACAAGAACTCGGACGGTTCTTTTCGGGTTCCTCCGGAATATGTTGTCTATGACTTTAAGAACAAATAAGAACACGAGGAACGACGAGCCGGAAAGGTTCGACCTGATGTCCTTTCTGAAGGGGTGAGAGCGCCCTGCGACAAAAGGAGCATCGGCATGGCAATTGGCGAAGGTGTTTATCGTTGACCAGCATTACAAGGCGGATTACAAGGTCTATTTTGTGGATCAGCCTTACAAGGAGATGAATGCACAGATTATCGCCGGTGGAGAACTCGTCAATGAGGACCTCGAAGCAAATGTCAAGATCTTCATCGTTGACCGGGAATACAAGGAGACATCAAGATCATGCGAGAGCGCTTTCCAAAATAGAGCAGAGCCAATTTCATGTCTCGCGAATGACGGTCGGGCTTGTCGAACCACGAATGGCGGGAAAACGACTCTTTCAACACCCTGACAGGCATCCTCAGCATGAACAGGTTACCGGGAATGTGCTCAAACGTCGTAGTGCTGTCGGTACTTCTCCCTTTTATGGCCCTCGCGGGTACTACGGGAAGCAATGACTCCGGTACAACGGGCCTCGACAGTTTAGTCGGCCAATCTTCATCGCAGACTCGTGACTCGGAAAAACCGGCGAAGATCCATCGATATTCGATGTACACAAATGAAATAATCAGGGCAATTTGGCCGATTATTGACATTAGAGCAAGCTACCCGTTCTTGATCGGCCTTGAAACCGGCGTCATTCTCAACCTGACGGCATCAAAAGAAACAGAGTTCTACGATCCGATAAATGGGCCCTTGGTCTTTACGGAATTAAGTTATCCGGGAATTATCGGCGGCTTTGGAGCAAATTTTGGAAAAGCATCGGATGCAGGATTGGAATTTGTAAGGCCGGAAATGTGTTACTCGCGTGTTTGGACAAACAGGTTTGGTTTGAGAAACAGGTCCCAATATGTGGGAACGGGGATCACGGGTTCATATCGTCTGCTAAAGGTCAGCTTTAGGATCTTTCGTCAGATTCGCGGCTATAATCCAAGAGGATATTTGCTGTATTGTGGCCTTGGATTCGGAATATAAAGCGAGATCCTCACTGGGTTTTGTCTTGACCCGATAGCGTTTGCAGAACCTTGTAATCCAGACTAGCGGATGAGACGTTGAATCGACCGACAATCCCTCGCGCGCAATGGGAGCGGGCCGGTACGTGCATTTTCTAAGGTCACGAAGATCGTATCGTGCGAGCCATTCGCCGAAACCACGCCGAAGAGTTCATTTCCGTTTGCAATTTCAACGCGGCAAAATCCGCCTAGAAAGTTCTGCCAATCATTGTTTCTGAGCGTGCCCACACGATTGATGGAGCGATAGTACTCCCATACCGTGTGAAACCCATTGCACAAGTCCCAGTAGTACTTCACCTCACCCCCTTTACGGCCTCCGCTCGACATCTTTCGGCTATAGCCATTCAAAAACGAAATGGAGCCGTCTTGAGGCGTGGAACCGTCTCCAAGCACAAAGGTAAGGGAAGATTCGATTCGGAGCGTCGTTTGGGGATTCCGGAATGTCATTGAAGTAATTGTTCCCTGCGTGTCCGTTGCAATCTCCCAGCCATTTAAGTTGATTTGCCCTGCATAGGCATGCCCGGAAAGAAAAGTGAGGAGCACTATTGCAACTATCCTTGTCATCCGGTTAAGACCAGCGCACGGCACAAGAGCTCCCTTGATCAGGTCTTTTTTAGACTGAGATTGCTTGGTGTCCTTCTGTTGGACGGCACCTGACTCGAAAAGGTTTCGCGTTTTTCTGGTTTCTAAGCCGAATTCTTGGGCACGCTTCAGTCTGTGTTTGATGGCATTTCTATCGGTGTTCGGAAATTCCGGCGGGAAGATTCATTTTGGCGGGAAAAGTGACAGGGAGAGATCTTTGATCTGCCCTCCCTGTCACTTTGTGATCGTCATTATCGTGTTAAGAGGAACCGCGATTCGGACACGATCCCGAGATAACCGGCCGGGATTGCGGCATTTACGCCGAGGAACAAAGCAGGAACCGCCGCCGCCGTGAAGGCAAGCTTGTAAAAATTCATAAAACTTCTGCGCCTTGGTAAGAGCTACTTAAGGCGCTGGATTTCACGGATAAGTGTTTTGTCTATTTGCAGCGGTTGTGCCCCGCCCGTATTGAGCATGACTCGTTCGGGATGGGACGCCGACAGTGACAAGATCCCAATATAGTCCGTCAAATGCGCCGTTGAAGGGTCTTTGAAAAAGAGACGAACTTTCTTGCCGTAAACCTCATTCGGAAGATTTTCCATGGAAGTGTATGAAACGATCTTCCCGTTTTTTTCCGCGTTGTTCCAGAATTCCTGAGGACCTCCGAACTGCTCCCACATGAGGTTCAGCTCCATAGGGGCTTTAAGGTCGCGTTGGACTTCCCCGTAATACATGCTTTTCTTAAACGTGACAATCCCTTTTGTCGGATTGCCCTGGTTGTCAACATCAAAATTGAATTCTTTTTCGATTTGCAGTGATGTGAGGGGATTGGTAACGGTCATGGATGTCATTACGCCGTTGGCGTCGACATGCACGGCGCAAACGTTATTCTGACAAAATCCTGCTTGAAATCCGAACGCGACGAGAAGAACCGCACCCCTGAACATGTCCGTCAGAATTCCGGCTCTAAAATCTGTTTTGAAAAGAATCATAGGAACCTCCCTCGAAAATTTATTTGAGAAGACCCTTCCCGTAACCCACGCAAGTTCCAGACCTCGGTCAAATTCATCCTAAAATAGTATTTGTTCCCCTATATCGTTATATTAGATCAATAATATTTGGCAAGGTTACCGTGAAATTCCAGCCAAGCCTGTATTAGACCCGGTTCCGGCAGTCGGCGCCCGGTTGAGGCATTGTCGAAGATATTCTCCACACTAAGTGACAAAACGGGGGTCGTTCCACCAATTATTTTCAATGGAGCCAGAGGCCTTGCAGGATGAAATCCTGAAAACGGCCGTAAGTATTCCGGAACGAAGTGAAGCATGAAAGAATTGTTGCTGTCGAACTCCGAACCGCGTTCGCGAAAACGGAATTTAGGGTGGCATCATGCTTTCCTGTTTGCCGTCTTTTCGGCAGTTACTGTTCTCGCTGAATACTGCCCGAATGTGAAGAATGATCCGTCCATTGATGCCCTTTTCTACCGCATTTCCTCGCGTTACCATGTTCCCCCGCCGCCGGCGTTTTTTGCCCAGCCCATGACGGTCTGCGACGTGCTCGGGTTTCTTGACAAAGCAGATTCGCTCGGCAGGGCCGGCCGGCTCAGCCCGTCCGAGATTGCCGACGCCAATGACCTGCGCAGGCAGGTTTCGGCGGAATACGGTTTGTTCAAATGGAAATCGAAGCGGCAAGATACGCATGTGAACGTCCGGCTGGCATTGACCGACACCAACAGCGCCTCCTTTGGAGACAAGTCGGCGGGATTCGTGCGGGGGACCGCCAGCCCGTCGCTCTACGCGAACGTGGCAAACCTTTCCTTTTACGGTAACCTCGACGTCTGGACCGATTACCGCTCCGACACGATATATCATCAAAGCTCGTATCAGCCGTATGATGGCGTGCCGTATAATCTGTACGGCCGTGCCGATTCAAGCCATGTCCGTTCCTCGGACATTCCCCGCGGCGGAGTAAACTTCATGCAGGGACCGATCCGGCTCGAAGCATCGATAGACCGGCTCAAAGACGGCCCCAGCGTCGAAAGTCCCTTGACCTTTTCGGGCTTTGCCCCGCCGGAAACGTATGTGAGGGGGCAAGTTGCGTTCGGCTTACTCACCTACGTGCAGGCATTCGGTTTACTGCAGAGTGAAGTTGACAAGGCAAAGTATTTTTACATGCATCGGATCGACATACCGCTTTTTTCGTCGCGTTTTGATATCGGGTTGACCGAGGACGTTATTAGCGGAAGCACCACGGACGAACCCGACACCAGGCCCGACTCGGCAAATGCGCTTCAGTCGTCCTACTACGGCCAGACCCGAGATTGGGTGATCCCATACATGATTCCCTTTGTGCCCTATATTGCGGTTGAGCACCTGGTAGGAGGGCTTCGGGACAACAAGAACATCTCGCTCGATTTCAATCTAGCTTTTCCGGACAATTTCAGGTGGTACTTTGAATGGTTCATCGACGACATGACCGCGCCGTGGACCATGTTCAGCAATGACTGGGGAAATAAACTTGCGGGCACCTTCGGGTGCCAGTATTTCGGAACGGCCTTCGATCGCGACGTGACCGCATCGATCGAATACAGCCGCGTTGAGCCGTGGGTCTACACACATTTTTACGGCGGCGCCGAGCGCTATGACAACTACAACGTGTGTCTGGGAGCACCCCTCGGCCCGGATTCAGACCTCCTGTGGCTGCTGTTGGAGGGCAGAATCACAAGGAGGAGCACGGTAGGATTTGAGTTCACAAACGAGCGGACCGATCCGGGTGCGCGCGGCGGCTCCATTCGCGACGTGTTCCAGGACTCGGGTTCCCCGCATCCCGATTCTCCCAAGAAAGTGTTCCTGGGGCCCGGAACCCAGACTGTAACGCGGCTGGGAGTGTACTGGAAATTGGACCAATTCGGTCTTTTTCGCGTCAATGTGAAGTACGATTACGATTTTCGAGGTGCTTCGATATTCCAAGTATACGGCGGGCTGTACTTTTGATCGGGCAATGCCTTGCAGCCAAAGAGGGAGAATCTTGTTCTCTTGAGACAATGCGCATCAGCACAATTGCGATGCCGCATTCTCACAAGTGACAATTATTCATTTGGCGAATTTTCAGGAGACAGAAGAGTAAGAATCTGTGTTGAAGGGGTGGACATTCACTTCGGCACGGCCAACAACCTTTAAAACGGAGGTTAGTATGATATCACGAATTCCTTACCGAATTGCGGCGGTCCTTGCGGTCATGGCCGGTGTTCCCCTGCTTGCCTTTGCCGGCGAAGAGATGTTTGAAGGGCTCAAGATCAATGTTGATAACAGCGGCCGCATTACCTCGATGGCGGTCAGCAATCCGGGTACATCCCTGAACATCGAATCAGAGTTTCTCTTTTCCGTCTCCCCGGAGGGAAATCCCACAAGCGGCAAAATCACCTTTAGGGACAACGTCCAGCGTCCTATGAAGGAAGGCGAGCTGACATTCTATTTTCAACAATATGGCGCCCAAACCGCTCTTTGGGACTACTATTCACAACATGGGAAAGCCACTTCGCTTGTGATCGGAACCGACAAGGTTCCGGACGAAGCCTACGGGAAGGTTTCCAGGCTCATTCTCAATAGTGGAAAGCAGTTCGTCGGAAGGCTTGCCAAACTCAGCGACAAACCTGATGGCTTTTCGCTTACCATAGATGGAGCAAGCGGCGGTCCGATTCAATTCTACAACGGGGTTGTCAAAGAAATACAGCAGATGAAGTGAACCGCCTTTTCATCCCTCTTTGGTGCACGCGGTCGCCAAGGGGGAACGATGATGCCAAAGGCATAAGCGTCCCCGTGATGCGAAAAGCGTGCGATCCTTCATTGGAGCTACGCGCAAATCGCCATCCGCTGATTACAGAAGTCGGTTCTTCAATTTCTTGGCCGCATGCAAAAAGAGCCGCAACCCTGTCTTCCCCCATTGCGCCAGGGACGCAAAGAGTAACCCCACAAAACCCGCGCTTACGCTTCCCACCGGACAACCTTGCTTGCCGCAAAAGGGACACACCGAGCCCATGGCGAAAAGCCCGCTAAAACCAACGAACCAGCCTGCAAACCGAAGCAGGAGAACGGTTGGCTGTCTCTTCCGCGAGATTCTTATTTCACCGTTACACTCCACTGCGTGGTGCGAAAGGGGAATGTATGCAGATGATAATCGACGGTCGGCCATGGAGTTCCTTCACGGCATTGAAGGTGACGAAATTTCCCCACCCCTGGTATTGCGATCCCGGCCCAAACGCTTTCCCGGCGCCAACCCTGCGATTTTTACGACAGCCCAGGCAATGCCGTAAATAATCCCAAGCAACACCACGTCCGCGGGGCCAACGGGAAAGTCCCATTTGTAAGCAATCCAAAAACCAAGAAGCGACGCAATGCCTCCCAAAAACGATGCAAACAGGAGGAATTGCCGCATGGTGCGCGCAAAAAGATGCGCGGCAAGCGCCGGTATCAATAGGAATCCAAAGGAAATGAGCGGTCCGACACTAAGCACTGCCATGGAAACGGTGAGGCCAAGCAACAGGTACAGGAGAATATCCCAGAACACGACGTTTTTGCCCAAGGTCACGGCCATAACACGGTCGAAGGAGACGAGAAACAATTCCTTGTGAAATAGCGCAAGCACCGCCAGTACCAGGGCCAGGGTAATTGCGGTAAGTGCGAGATCGAAATTGGAAATGGTGATAACCTCGCCTTTAAGCAAATCGAGCCAGCCCAGCTCCGCAAAACGGTTTTTGGAAAGGATCAGGATGCTGAGCGCCGCCGAAACAACGTACGCGGTGCCGAGCCGGCCCTCCGGCAAACCCCGGCCCCGCCTTTCCAGAAACGCAAGCGCCAGAATTGCGGCAAGCGTAAGAACTATAGAACCGGCAAAGGCCATCGTATGATCGTTTTGCGTACTGCGGGCAGCTTGACTTACTCCAAACCAGAGCGGAGCGGACAGGGCGACTGCCACACCCGTTGACGAAATCTGCGGCAAAGCCACGCCCAAAAACACCAGCCGCCGCAGCACAAGAAAAGCGCCCACCAGCGGACACGCAAAGCCCACCAGGATACTCGTGTAAATTGAATTTCGCAAAAGAAAATCGGGAGATAGAATCTGCAACAGCGTTTCCATATTCAGCCCACTTCCATTTCGAAAATCGACGCCAGGCGTTCTGGCATAAGCATTTCGGACGCCGGACCATGCATTATCCTGCCTTGATGCAGCCAGATAACATGCTGGGCATGCTCACGGACAATCGGCAAATCGTGCGTCACCAACAGTACGGTAATTTCCTTTTCCCGGTGAAGCTTGGAAATAAACTCAAGAACTGCGTGAGTCGCCGCCGCATCCACGCCCGCGGTCGGCTCGTCGAGCACCAGAACGTCCGGTCTGGTGACAAGTGCGCGGGCGATGAGAACGCGCTGCTTTTGTCCGCCCGAAAGCTCGGCAAACCGCGCTCGCGCAAAGGTCTGCGCGCCCGCCGCTTCCAGGCATACATGGGTGAAGGCGCGTTCCTTGGCAGATACGAACCGGCCGGGCTTGATGCGTCCATAGGCGCCCATGAGCGCGACGTCGAAGCCGGTGAAGGGGTAGAGCGAATCGAGAGCGTTGGATTGCGGCACATAGCCGAAAATCATCGGCGCGCCCATGCCCGCCGCCACGGTGATGCGCCCGGCCACCGGCGGAATCAAGCCGATGATCGTTTTGAGCATAGTTGATTTACCGGAACCGTTGGAACCGAGAATCGCGGTAAAACTTCCCCGGTTGATAGATAGGGAAATGTCGGCAAGCACGGGCTCGCCGTTGTAGCCGATGCTCAGATGCTCGAACGTAAGTATGGCCGAATCCATGGGTGGCACCACGCTCCTTTCAGGACGTATCCGGTTACGCGGCCTATTGACCTGACTTCACGCTCTTCGGGACCGTGACGGTCTTCACATCCACCATAATTGAGTCAAGCTTCTTTTCGATCGTTTCTCTGACGTCCTTTTGACAGCGCCCACCCAGGTTTGCCGCGAAAAACTTCTCCATCGCCGTGTACATGGCGATCCTGTTCTCCAGGCCCTTGTATCCGTGCCCTTCATCAGGCGCCACCATGTAGCGAATGTTCCTTCCAAGATCGCGCAAGGCCGCCACAATCTGATCGGACTCGACTTTTTTTACGCGTGGATCGTTTGAGCCTTGCACGACGAAAAGCGGCGCTTTGATATTCTGTGCGGAAAAAAGAGGCGACTGTGCTTCCAGCATTTTCCGGTCGGCGGGATCGTCTTTATCGCCTACCCGTATCGCAAAGGTCTTTTTCATCGGCTCCCAGTAGGGCGGGATGGAATTCAACAGCGTAATGATATTCGATGGACCCACAATATCAAATCCCGCCGCGTACAAATCGGGGGTAAAAGCAAGCCCCGCAAGCGTTGCGAACCCGCCGTACGATCCGCCCGAAATGGCCACTTTTGAGGGGTCTGCAATTCCTTGCTTAACAATAAAATCGACGCCGTCGGTGATATCGTTCTGCATCGATCCCGTGCCCCATTGTTTGTTCCCGGCATTGAGGAATTTCTTGCCGAACCCCGTGGAGCCTCTATAGTTGGGTTGAAAAACCGCATAACCCCGATTGGCGAGGAATTGCGCAACCGGATCGTATCCCCATTCGTCGCGCGCCCACGGACCGCCGTGGATAAACAAGACCGTGGGAAGCTTTTTTGCCGGAATTCCCTTGGGCACGCTGAGATACGCCGGAATGATCATGCCGTCGCGTGCCTTGTAACGAACCGGTTTCATTTGAACGAGTTTATCCGACGGAAGATCGGGCCTGTAGGCGTACAGAAATTCGGCCGCGCCCGTTGTTCTGTCGAAAATGTAAACTAAGCCCGGGTTCACATCGCCGGTGACCGCCGCCACCCAGATTTGCTCATCGAGCGTCGTCGAAATAATATGCAGTTCCCCGCGAGGCAGGGCCCTTTGCAAACGAGCATAATCGCCCGCGAACCGCTTCTGCTTGGGATAGACTCGAAGCGTGTCGCCGAGATAGTACGTTGCCAGCATTTCATTAGTGACATCGGAGAAAAGCGCGTCACCAAAGTCAACCTGGTTTTCCGGGTCCTTTTCAACAAACGTCGTGACACCTGTTTTTAGGTCGTACAAATCGAGCTGGCTCAGGTCCAATTCCCTGCCTTTGTTCGTTTCGAAATAGAATCCGTTGCAATCCGGTGTGAATCGGATCGGATTGACGGTCTCGTCGGGGCCCACCGAGTAAATCGAACGGAGTTTTTCCCCATCGATGGCAAGAATCTCGGTTCCGCCGTCACTCGTTTGGCGAACGCCGAGGCGCAGGTCCCCGTTCAGGTCGGTCTCCCACCCGGCCACGTTCTGGGTGTTCTTCCAAAGCAATTTCCGTTCTCCTGTCGTCAAGTTTAAGCGGTACACGTCGTGAAGCGCCGGATCGCGGTCGTTGAGGCCGACGAGTATCTCGTTGGGGGTGTTGCGCGGAACGTCGTATATCATCGCACGCACTTTGTTCAGGGGAGTCAGGTCTTTTGCCGGGGGAACCGGAGCTCCCGCAGCGCGCGGGTCCACTTCGTAAATGCGGAAATTTTCGTCACCGCCCTTGTCCTGCGCGTACAGCACGTACCGGCCGTCGCGCGACCAGAAGTAACCGGTGATAGGCCGGAGACTATCTGCCGTCAAGGGCCGCGCCTGATCGAACTTCTGCGACCTTTCCTTGATCCAGATGTTACGCACGTTTTTGAACGGCCTCAGAAACGTAATAAACGAACCGTCAGGCGAAATCTGCGCCCCTGAAATCTGCGGGTCGCCGAAAAAAACCTCGCGGTCGATCAGCGGCGGCAGTGCCGCGAAACAGTTTGCAAACAGGATGGTGCACAAACCGATTCCCGCAACAATGGATTTCATCGCTCCTCCCCTTTCGTGTCGGCTTGAAAAATCTTGGCAATCGTCGGGCAACCCCCAAACAGGCCGACCCTGTTCTGATGAGAGGCCGGCCCGCTCGGTAGTACCGTCTATTTCACCTGCGCCGCGGTTTGCAAGGCGTCTACAATATAATCCATCATCTCAATATACGTGTCGGTGCGGGCGACACCCCCCGGCATGATCGGCAGAGTCACCAGGGTGGCGCCCGCTTTCTCTGCAATCAGTTTTGGAACTTTCTCCGGGAATTGCGGTTCGCGCACGACAATCGGCACATGGTCGGCTTTCATCATCGAGATCAATTCCTCGATATGCCGGGGAGTCGGATCAATTCCCGGTTTGAGCTCTATGGTGCCCACATATCGCAGACCGAAACGATCGGCAAAATAAGGCCAGTGCTCGTGATAGGATACGAACTGAAGGCCTTTTAGCGGCTTCATTTTTTCCCGCCACTCGGCGATCTTGGCATCGAGCCCGGCAAGATACGCATCGCGGTTCCGCGTAAAGTCCGCCCGGTCCTCGGGATCGAATGCCGCAAGGGCATCGCAGATTTCCGAAACAGCCGTCTTCGCCAGAACCGGATCAAGCATGTAATGAGGGTTTCCGTAGGGATGTACGTCACCGCCGGAGTGGTCGGTAGTTTTGGGCACATCCACGGGAATGATATTTCTTGCGCAATCAACATAGCCCTGGCGACCAACCTGTATCCGGGGATTCTTGCTCGCCTCCAAAAGCGCAGGCAAAAAGGCGTGCTCGCAATCGAAACCCACGAGCACCACAAGGTCCGCCTTGTTAAGCAGCGGCACGAAACTGGGCTTCATGGGAACTCCGTGCGTGTCTTCGACGCCCGTGGCGAGACTGTGAACATCAACATGGTCTTTCCCCACTTCGCGCGTGAAGTCCGCCAGATCGGTGAGCGTTGTCACAACGCGAATTTTGGAGGCGTGTGCGGGCAACGCTCCTGCGAGCAAAGCCGCGACGACGGGGAAAATGGTTCTGAGCCGACGGAATTTGTTATTCATGCGTGTATTCCTTCCATAGTGAAAATCATGGCAATCATTCTGATCCTGAAAATCCTTCTCAACGTTGCTGCCAACCGTGCGAATGCGAGCCGATGATCCAGGACCATTGCAGGTATATCGCATCGTCATTTGCCAAGCCGAGCACGTGATTGCTTTCGGTGTGAGTGTACTGAAGCCGCAGTTGGTTCCAATGGCTTAGCGCCCAGGTAATGTACGATGAATACTGCTTAGTGCGGTCCAGTGCGTTTTGATTATTCTCCACCCATTCGTACAAAAACCCCGCGGACCACTCCCGGCTGAACTTATAGGTCACATAAGAATAAAAACCCCATGCTCCAACCGAAGTGTCGAATGGACTTATGACGGTCCAGGTTACGGAGTCGCGATACATGTTATCGCAGAAGAGCGCTTCACTTCCCCATGTCAAGCTTTGGAACTGATTGTTGCGCAAGGGCACCCACTTGAGAGAAAAATCGGCTCCCGCCAGGAGCCGCTTCTTTTCCGTGAGGGTGAATCCATCCGGTTGCACGAGTACGCCGCCCCGGTCCTCGGTTCTGGGGTTATAGAGACCCGAAATGCCCATTTCCGCCTGCCAATCCGGCGACAAATCGAAATAGGTTGACAGCCGTCCCCAGTAGTTCAGCTCATCAAATTGCCGGATATCGCCGGGATTGCTCGGCGGAATGTCGCCCCCAAAGCCGTCGCCCGCGCCTGCCGTCAGACTCACATACTGCGGAAGCGGCACCAGCCAGTTGAGCTGAAACCCGTCGCTCCTGGATTCCCCGCCGATGTATTCGTCCAGCGCGAGCGGCCTGTTAACAAATGGCAACTCGTGATCGTGGATGTATCCCAGCCGTCCGAACTCGCCGAAAAACCGTCCCGCCTTAAGCTCAAGATTCCATGGGAGCGAGTTGGTCTGTAACGCGGCCTCTTCGATGCCCATGACAGCCTCACCGGTTACCGGGTCCGCCGAAGCATTGATCACCGCATAGCCTTTGGCAAACGGATCAACCGACGCGGCGACATTGAGCTCCACCGACCGCACATTCACGTCGATACCGCCCGGACGGTCGCTGCCGGTTTCGATCATACCTTTCGTACGGTACGACGTAACAACTTCTCCCACCAGGCCAATAGATGGGTTGAATTCGTTCGGTTTCGACTGCTTCTGCGCATCGGAAATCGAGTTGACTCTCTCAGTCAATTCCTGGATCTTTTCCTCCAAATCCTGAACTGTTTTCCGCTCAGTCGCGGAAGCCTCCGGGGGCGCGGCCTTTGTTTCCGCCGTGTCCGAAGCAGACGTTCTCATTTTCAAATCGTTCACTTGCTGCTGCAATAGTTGCATCTGATGCTTGAGCGAGTCCAAAGGCGGCTCGTTTCTTTGGGCGTATATGTTGGACGATGCCGCAACAATCACGAGGCACCACCACAACGGCAGAAATATCTTCATTTCTTCTCCTTTTCCAGAGGTAACCCTTTGCCCGACCACGCCGGTTATCGCAGGCAAAAGAATCTGTCGAATCGTAAAAGAAGCGCGCCACCGAAACACCCACTATCATTCCAGGGCTTTCGGCGCTGTAATAACGCGAAGCTTTTAGAATGTGGGAGTTGAGACTGGAGGAGCACGGCTATGGTAAGATTGGGTACGTCGGAGGACATTCGGCCCCGCATGCGCATCATTTACCTCAGTCCACGACAACAGGAAGATGGCGATGAAGAATATGACGGCAACTTCAACGGGTTGATTTTGGGCCATGCAGAGGGCACAATCGGAGTGTTCGAGCCCGTCATCGTGATGGTGGAGTGGAAGCAGGCCACCGAGATAAAAGCAAAGGAGGAGTGCCAAAAGCATGCGGGCGCGTTTGGGAACATTATAACCGAAAAATCTATTGATGGAAAAAGGACTTTCTGCCATAGGGGACATTTCTTTACAACGGGCTTCCCGCACGCTATGAACTCTGGACACTCGTGAATACATAATTCGATTCGGAAATTGGTTTATTTGAAAAACCTATTGTGGGTTAGCGACGTCCATATGCCGCAAATTGAATACCAACCCTTACCCGACACGTAATGATGTGCCTTGCGCCTCATCATGCGCGAGGTACCGGACACATAAATTAGAAGAGTGCACATTCCCATTAACGGAAAAGGAACTGCCGGTTTTGCGAATCGAAGCTCCGACTTCGACCCGCCCTTTCCATGTCCTCAACCTTGCGGGCACGGCGATTGCGTCTTACGGCTGTTTCAACGCAAGGGCGCCGCAAGCCCTTTTCCCATCACAGAGTTGCTCGTTCTTCTTGCGGCGTCATTGTTTGTTGTCTATTTTGCAAAGAGGCTGAGAAAGACGTCACCCTCGCTCCCTAAACCCGCATGGATGCGTGCATGACGCGAAGAACGCCCCAGTCGACCTCGAACGCCTTTTCCGACGCGCGCACGGTTGCGGCGGCCGGCAGTGCCCTTGACGGACGCGGCAAGACCGGCCTTCGCCGTCTTCTTCCTTTCTTAGGCCCGGCGTTTATCGCCAGCATCGCCTACGTCGATCCCGGTAACTTTGCCACCAATATCCAGGCCGGTTCGGAGTTCGGATATTTGCTTTTGTGGGTGGTGGTTGCAAGCAACCTGATGGCGATGCTTATCCAGACACTGTCCGCAAAACTCGGCATAGCCACGGGCAGGAACCTGGCAGAACTGTGCAGGGAACGACTCGCACGCAGGCTGGTTCTGTTTATGTGGATTCTCATGGAAGTTGTTGCCATGGCAACCGACCTTGCGGAGTTCATCGGCGCGGCGGTCGGGTTCAACTTGCTTTTCGGTATACCGCTCCTGTGGGGCGGTGCGCTTGCGGCAATCGCAACTTTCCTGATCCTCGGCCTGGAGCGGTTCGGTTTTCGCCCGCTTGAGGCGGTTATCACGGCCATGGTGGGCGTGATCGCCGCATGCTATCTGGTCGAAACGATACTTGACGTACCGGATTTCGGCGCGGTGTTCCTCCACGCCGTGACGCCGCGGTTTTCCGGCCGTGAAAGCGTTCTCCTGGCGGCCGGGATCCTGGGCGCAACGGTCATGCCGCACGCGATATTCCTGCACTCCGCGCTTACCCAGGGAAGGATCGTGGTGAAAGACCCCGTCAGGATGCGGCGGCTGTTTGGCTTCGAGATTGCCGACGTGACCATTGCAATGACCATTGCGGGCCTTGTCAATATGGCGATGTTGATCATGGCCGCGGCAACGTTTCACCGGCACGGCTTCACCTCGGTTGCAACCATTCAGGACGCCCACAGGACGCTTCAACCTTTGCTCGGCAAAGCCGCGGGCTTCTTCTTTGCGGTGTCGCTCCTCGCGTCCGGGCTTTCGTCGTCCACCGTCGGCACGAGCGCGGGCCAGGTCATCATGCAGGGATTTGTAAAACGCAGGATTCCGGTGTGGGTGCGAAGACTTGTTACCACGGCGCCGTCGCTTGCCGTTATCGCAATCGGGCTCGACCCTACGCGTACCCTTGTCATCAGTCAAGTTGTGCTCAGTTTCGGCCTGCCCTTCGCCCTGGTGCCGCTGCTCTTGTTTACCGCCAACAAATCGCTGATGGGCCCGCTTACGAACCGCCGGCCCACCACGGTGCTCATGATGCTGATCACGTGCGCCGTGATAGCGCTCAACGTGTTTCTCGTACTCCTTATCATACGGGGATAATGCCATGTTCAAACACATTCTCGTCCCGCTTGACGGGTCCAAACTCGCGGAAGCCGCGCTGCCGGCGGCCCTGTTCTTCGGCCGGTGTTTCGGCGCGCACGTCTCGCTTGTACACCTCATAGAAAAAGGCCGCCCGCAAACCGTGCACGAGCAGCCGCATTTGCACGACGAGAAAGAGGCGGCCGCCTACCTTGCGGCAACGGCTTCCTCGTTCCCTCCGGGAATGCCCGTGGATTGCCACGTGCACCGCGAAGAGGTGCGTCACGTGGCCCGCAGCATCGTTGAACACTGTATGACCGAGCTTCATTCCGATCTTGTCATAATGTGTACGCACGGCGACGACGGCACGCGCCGGTTTGTTTCCGGCGCCATTTCGCAACAGGTGATCGCCCGGGGCACGGTACCGGTGCTCGCGGTCCACGCGGGCGCAGATCCCTCGCGCGAGTTTACGTGCGGGAAGATCCTCACGCCCGTCGGCGGCCAACGCGACCACGGCGACGTTCTCGGTTCCGCCCGGCAATTCGCCCTCTGTTGCGGCGCAACCGTGCGTCTTGTTTCCGTTGTTCCCACGTTCGACACAATCCCGGGAAAATGGTTTCAGGTCGGCCGCCTTTTGCCCGGCACAACGGGGGAGATGCTCGACATAGAAGCGGATGAAATGTCCGGATTCCTCATGAATCAGGCGGACTCTCTCCGCGCGGCGGGCGTCGGTGCCGAATGCACAGTTCTTCGCGGCGACCCGGGCCGCCTGATTGCTCTTGACGCAGAAGAATCAGGCTGCTCCATAATCGTGATGGCCACCCACGGCAAATCGGGCATGTCGGCGCTCTGGGCCGGCAGCGTCGCTCCCCGAGTGTTTGCGGAGAGCAAAAAGCCGATTCTGCTGCTGCCGGTTGAGAAATGAAAGAATTGAGCATAACATTGTGCACCATGCCAAGAGGGCGTGGTCTATTTTCAAGAAAACGCCGCAGGCGGTCACGGCTCTGTTCATGACCCGTCCGGTTTCAAGACACCAACGATCCGGCAGCAAAGGATAATCGCGCAATGGGTCTCTTGTCTCTCTTGTTTAGAAATCCCGTCGAATTCGCAATCGTTGCTCTTGCGCTGTTGTATTCCATCATCGCGCACGAAGTTGCGCACGGCTGGGTGGCATCCCTCTTTGGCGATGACACCGCGCGGGTCCACGGCAGACTGACGCTTAATCCTCTCCCGCATATCGATCCGGTTGGAGCAATTATGCTGCTCGTGGCCGGGTTCGGATGGGCAAAACCGGTCCCCGTCAATTATCGCAGGTTCGAACGTTTCCGGGCCGGCATTATCTCGGTCGCCCTTGCGGGATGCGTCGCGAATATCCTCATCGCGGCCGCGGCAATGGTCGTGCTGCAATTCTTTGCGGTCCAAATGAATGCGGGTCTTACCGAGACCTTCGCCACCATCGCCCGGATCAACATCATCCTCGGTGCGTTCAACCTTATCCCCATCCCGCCGCTTGACGGATCGAGAGTCCTCATGGCATTCCTTCCTCAAGAGATGCAGTACTCGCTTGCACGGATCGAGCCGTACGGTTTTTTCATCCTTATCGCGCTTCTTTTCACCGGCCTTCTCAATCCCGTGATCTCCTTCATGCAGCACGCAATATTCGCCCTTATCAGCGTTCCGTTTTCATTGTTCAGATGATGGGACATCATCCGGCGCCATTGCGCGCCGAGTTGACTCCCGGGATTGAACCGAAATTGGCATGGTTATTGATCTTTTAGATCCCAACAAAAGGAGGACCTATGAACAAAGGCAGTGTTACCAGACGTGAGTTTCTCGTTGACGTTGGAAAAACAGCGCTTGCAACTGCGGTTGTGGCGCCTCTTGTGGGGTTTGAGGCGCAGGCGTCGAGCGGCAAGGCGCCGCTTCCGATGCAGCCGATTACAATCGACCTGACAAAACCGGAATATGCGGCTCTTGCCCAGGCCGGCGGCGCCGTAAAGATCCCGAATCCGAACGACAAAAAGAAACCGATTATCGTGAGCAGAGTATCTGACACCGGCGTTGCGGCCTTTTCTTCCAAGTGCACCCATTTTGGATGCGAAGTCCCTCTGCCCGTGAACGGCGTAATCAAATGCCCGTGCCACGGCTCATTGTTCGATGCGTCGGGTAAAGTCACTCATGGGCCGGCCAAGAAGGACCTTGCCGCCTTTTCCGCGACTTTGGACGGATCAACCGTCACCATTAAAGAAATGGCCATGTAAAATTCTTCAATGTTGTAACAAACAAATGTCGTGACGGACGCATTTACTTTTTGCAACGTCCGTCACGATACGTGGGTTGTTGTTACCCCTCAAGTGAACGGGAGGTATGCTTCAAAGCGGCGTAAGCCCAAATTAGGCACTGATCCAGGGTAACCCCGAGGGGCTGCCAGCTCCACGGGAACGCTTTGGAGGGATTTTTCCGCCTTTTGCAGAATCGAGAACCGATTTTTAAAATAGTCAAGAAGGCGGCGGGAGTGCTCCGGGGGTTCAATTTCGAAAATGCGCGTTTTGAAAATGAGAAATCCTCGTCTGATTAGAGTTCCGGGCATAAGGATTTCTGAAACAATGGACATCTCAAGGGCGTAACGAGGTAACCGTTGTCTTCATCGAAAGACTATCGCACCATGAAGAACATGCATTTCACTCTCGCCATGTGCGTCTACGTATTCACGTGTGTGAATTGTGCTTTCGCGCAAGACAGTGCAACCATCATCCGGAAAATTGCCGACGCATACGGCGTTTCTTCTTTTTCCGCTGTTTCTAAAATCAAGTTCACTTTTCATGTGGTGCGCGACACGGTCCGGGTAAGCAGGTCGTGGCTGTGGGAGCCAAAATCGAACCGCGTCACTCTGGAAAATCAGCCGAAACAGGACAAACCGGTTTCTTATGTGAGGCCAAATCCGGGCGACAGCGTTTCCGCCGAAATCCGGACGGTTGATTGGATGTTTGTCAACGACCAGTACTGGCTCATATTTCCATTCCACCTGGTATGGGATTCGATGGCAACGGTGGAGGTAAAGGAGCGTCAGACTCTGCCCATTGGCTCCGGAAACGCAACCCAGGTGACGGTATCGTATCCGAAACGGGGTGGCTACACGCCCGGCGATGCATACGAACTGTTTATCGACAAGAATTACAGAATACTCCAGTGGCGCTATATGCGGGGCGGGGAAAAACAGATGGCGCTCGCCGAATGGAAGAAAAACGCCTCGGCCGGAGCCGTAAAATTCTCACTTGACCGGCCGGGCGTAAACGGATTTAGAGTCTGGTTTACCAACGTGGCCGTTGTTTTTGACAATTCAGATAATTGGATTTCCGCGCACTAAAGGTCCGGCGCGTTGAGAGCCGATTACGACTCTCCAATCATCCGCGCAACCTCCTTCTGCAGACGAACGCTCGTGGCTTTGAATAACGCAATCCCTCGCCCGCCTTCAATCCGGTTATCAGCGTTTGATGAGTCTCCGCACAAAGCCTACCGCGCCTGGCCTGCTGCCTTTTCGTTCCCATTGCCGGTGATGGTCCCGATAATCGCGTTCACAATTCTTTTGCCATTTTGCAAGGTGTACCGTACATTGACGGAGACAAAGTTCCGCAGTTCCCCAAGCGTGGACATTGTGTTCCCCGCCCTGATGACGGCGGACTTATCGAGGGCAAAGGTATCTTCCCGTTCCGTGGAAGCGGTTATAATCATGATGTTTCCCGCATCGTCAATGGACCGGATTGTCCCTTCCGCCACAACCATGTTGTCGCCTTGTACGATTGGCGGCGGGGTCTCCTGCCAAGATTTGGGCATTGCAACAATCTCGGCAGCGAGTTTTATTCCCTTTGCGGGTGCGTATTTCACACGGACGGGTGAACCGGGAGCGAGGTCTTTCACCGTTGAAAGCTTCTGGCCGGGTCTGGTCACCGAGGCATTGCCCACGGCAAAAGTATCCTTCCGTTCGATCCTTGCTCTGAGGACAATCATGGAGCCCATCGCATCTACCGACACGATGCGTCCTTCCGAAATGAGCATCTGCTCACTTTCGTTCCCATAGCCGTCCGTTTCGTATGAAAGGAGGATCGCTGCCGTTACGGCCACCACCAACGGTACATGAATGAAATTGTTCATCGTTCCATCTCCCTGTTTTTGTTTTCTCTTTCATCAACGTGCAACTGCCTGTGCGTTTCCTCTTTGTTTGAAGGAGCAATCTGCGTTCCAAGGCCCGCCTTCCCAGTAATCATTGCCGGCGGTCATACGGACTTACAATAACTGCGGCTATGATATGCCTGTCCATGGGTACGGCCCTAGTTTGGCATACGCCTTTTGTCAGGCACACCATTTGCGGCCTAGATATTCCTGACGAAAAGGCGGGTAGTGTTTCTCGTTTTTGAGAAATTTCTGCCTCTATTTATCCACCACTCAAAAAAAAAGGAGCAATTCATGGCCACAGAAACGCTCGACCGCGAAAAAGTAGCTCAGCGCGCGTACCAGATCTATGTGGGGCGAGGCAAGAAGCCGGGATCGGATTTTGATGATTGGGTCAGGGCAGAAAAGGAAATACTCGGGCAAAGCAATGCAAAGAAAGTCTTTCCCAAGAAAAAGGCGTTTTCCTACTAGTTAAATATCATCCTTTGAGTCGCAAGGCCCCTGGTGCTTCAGGGGCTTTTTGCGTTTGGGATTGGCTGCAATCCCTCCCGAATGCGGGGAAGGCAGGCCAGCCGGAAGAAAACTTTTGCTGAAGCCTCCCATACGAATGTATGTTATTCTTCGGGTGATCGACAAACCCTCCGCCCTATTTCCGCAGTGCATCAATAAGCGCACTGCAATCCCAAGAGAGGTCAATTGCCATGAATCCCGGCCATGGGAAACCCTTTTTGATGCAAGAATATTCACATGCGCGATAAGTGCGTTTCCCATCGGCTGGCAATCGAATCGGGGCACAATGTCTTTAAAGTCAACTTTCAGGGCGTTGCAATACCGGAACTACAGGCTGTTCTTTCTTGGACAAGGTACATCCCTGATAGGCACCTGGATGCAACGCGTAGCCACAAGCTGGCTCGTATATCGTCTTACCGGGTCTGCGGTTATGCTCGGAGTAGTCGGGTTTGTGAGCCAGATCCCTACGTTCATTCTGTCTCCTGTTGGCGGAGTCGCAGCCGACAGGTGGAATAAGAAAACTATCTTTCTGGTTACCCAGATTCTTGCGGCGGCGCAGGCCCTTATCCTCGCAGTGCTTGTCGTAAAAGGCACTGTTACCGTTCAATGGATTATTGCCCTCAATATCGTTCTGGGAGTAGTCAACGCTTTTGATATCACGGCACGCCAGTCTTTTGTCATTGAAATGATTGAGAGAAAGGAGGATCTCGGCAATGCCATTGCGTTGAATTCGTCTATGGTGAACGGAGCCCGGTTGGTGGGCCCTTCAATCACCGGAATCTTGATTGCTTCCGTCGGCGAGGGAATTTGTTTTCTCATCAACAGCATAAGCTATTTGATTGTTATCATAGCTCTCCTCGCCATGAAGATCCCGGCAAAAAGAAAGGGGCCGAAGAATACACGCGTTCTGCATGATTTTAGGGAAGGATTTGCGTATGTCTACAGGTCGGTTTCGATGCGCTCGATCATACTCCTGCTGGCTCTGGTAAGCCTTCTGGGAATGCCCTATCAGGTATTGATGCCCGTATTTGCGAAGCAGGTGCTTGGAGGCGGCCCTCACACGCTCGGATTTCTCATGGGGGCTGCAGGTTTCGGAGCTTTGTGCGGGGCGATATATCTTGCCTCAAGAAAGAGCAGCCAGAACGTACGGAAGTTGATACCTGCTTCAGCGTGCTTGTTCGGGATAGGATTGATAGCGTTTTCGTTTTCAAGAGTCTTATGGCTTTCCCTGCCGCTTATGTCATGTGCGGGTTGCGGGATGATGATACAAATGGCTTCAAGCAACACCTCGCTCCAGATCTTGGTGGATGACGACAAAAGAGGACGCGTGATGGCATTTTATGCCATGGCCTTCATGGGAATGGCTCCTTTTGGCAGTTTGCTTGCAGGCAGCCTTGCCGGACTGATAGGCGCGCCGTATACCTTGACGATCGGTGGAACGCTGTGTATACTCGGCGGATTGGCGTTCTACAGGAATATCGTTTTGTCCAGGGATGTCGTGAGACCGCCTGAAGTAGCTGTCACGCCGGAAATGGCCACTGGAATCGAATCTTCTGAAGAAGTTACGGAGTCGCTGTAGTGGCTCTTGTGCAGGACGCCGGAAGAAATCCCGAAGGTTTGGTCCGTGAGGCCGCCTCTGGCTGTCCCAATCACCCAAACATTGACTTATCGTAACAATCCCCATGCCGCCGACGCTGTACGAACAACTTCTTCTGTGCGACAAACCCGACAACAACGAATTGCTGGGCCGATTTCTGGCCTATGTGCAAGACCGGCACCTTACGCTCTACCCCGCCCAGGAAACGGCGATTCTGGAATTGTATGAAGAGAAAAATGTGATCCTGAACACTCCTACCGGGTCGGGAAAATCCCTTGTCGCAATGGCAGCGCATTTCAAAGCGCTGGCCCAGGGCAAACGTTCGGTGTATACCTGCCCGATAAAGGCCCTGGTCAACGAAAAATGGCTCGCACTCTGCCGGGAGTTCGGGCCCGACAATGTCGGATTGTGCACGGGCGACGCATCGGTCAATCGTGACGCCCCCATCTTGTGCTGCACCGCGGAAATTCTCGCTAATATTGCTTTGCGCGAGGGAGCCGGCGCAAATGTCCAGGACGTGGTCATGGATGAGTTCCACTACTACGCAGACCGCGATCGCGGCGTGGCCTGGCAGGTGCCGCTGCTCACGCTTCCGCAGGCCCGGTTCCTCCTGATGTCGGCAACGCTGGGGGAAACGTCGTTTTTCGAAAAAGAACTCACACGCGTCACGTCCAGGCCTACGGTGAGCGTCGTCTCGAGTGACCGGCCGGTGCCGCTGGTCTATTCCTATGCCGTCACGTTGCTGTCCGCAACGGTTGAATCACTTGTGACGGAAAGCAAGAGTCCGGTCTACGTCGTGCATTTCACCCAGATCGAGGCGGCGCAAAACGCTCAAAATTTCACCAGTCTCAACATTTGCACGCGTGAAGAAAAGGATGCACTTGCTCAGGCTGTTTCGGGTTTCAAGTTCAACAGCCCCTATGGCCCGGACATCAAACGGTGGCTTCGCCAGGGAATCGGAATCCACCATGCCGGGTTGCTGCCAAAATACCGCGTTCTGGTGGAGCAACTGGCGCAGCAGGGGCTGCTCAAGATTATCTGCGGAACCGACACGCTCGGCGTAGGCATCAATGTTCCTATCCGCACGGTACTGCTCACACGGCTTTGCAAGTATGACGGCCGGAAGACTGCGATCCTGAGCGCACGGGACTTCCACCAGATATGCGGCCGCGCCGGCCGCAAAGGCTTCGATGACTGCGGATGGGTGGTTGCGCAAGCGCCCGAACACACCATAGAAAACGCGGCACTCGAAGAGAAGCGAGTGCAGGGCGGCAAGAAATTCGTCAAGCGCAGAGCCCCGGAAAGGAACTTCGTCAACTGGGACATTACTACCTTCAACCGCCTTGTGTCGGCAAAGCCCGAACAACTCGTGTCGCGTTTCCAGGTTTCCCATGGCATGCTGCTCAACGTTCTGAGCCGCAAAAGCGACGGCTGCGCAGCCATGCGCAACCTTGTTGCCCGCTGCCACGATTCCCCAAAGCAGAAGGAGGCACATGTCACCAGGGCATGGCAGCTCTTCCGATCGCTTGTCAACCGTCACATCGTCGAGTTCACCGGCCCGACGCCCGGCGGCGCAAAGGTCCGGGTCAACCTTGAGCTGCAGGACGATTTTTCCATGGACCAGACCCTGTCGTTGTACCTTCTGGAAACGCTGCCGCTTCTCGACGCGCAGGCGCCCGAATATCCGTTGCGGCTCCTTACCCTTATCGAGTCCATCCTTGAGGACCCTGACTCCATCTTGCGCAAGCAACTGGACAAACTCAAAACACAGAAGATGGCGGAGATGAAAATGCAGGGGATTCCGTTTGATGAGCGCATCGAAGAGCTTGACAAGCTCGAGTACCCCAAACCCGACCGCGACTTCGTGTATTCCACATTCAACGACTTTTCGGACCGTCATCCGTGGGTGGGCCAGGAAAACATCCGACCCAAGTCGATCGTACGCGAAATGTTCGAGACCTACAGCTCATTTGCCGACTATGTCCGTTCGTACGATCTTCACCGCGCCGAAGGATTGCTTCTGCGCCACATCAACGGGGTCTACAAGGTTCTTGCGCAAACGGTCCCCGGCACCGTCAAGAACGACGCCATCGATGAAATGGAGGTGTATCTCGGCACCATGATCAGGCAGGTGGACTCGAGCCTGCTTGATGAATGGGCAAAAATGCGCGATCCGTTTTACCTGGCCGCCGATGTCAAGGATGTCCGTCCTCCCGGATCAGATCTTGCGGAACAGGACATTACACAGGACTCGAAAACATTTACCGCCCTTGTCCGGGCCCGTATTTTCAGCTTTATTTCCGCGCTTATCAAACGCGATTTCAAGGCCGCGCTCCAAGTTGCACGTCCGCGTCGGGACAACTCCTCTTCCCCGCCGCAAGAATCCACCTTCGCAGAAGACAGCACGTCAGCTTCCACCGATTCTTCCTGGACGCCAGAACTGCTTCAGCAGATACTGGAAACGTATCTTACAGGCCACACGGCCCTGTGCCTTGACCTCGATGCACGGAACATCCGGCATACCTACGTAACACCCCTTCCGGACAAAAAGCTCTGGCAGATCCAGCAGATGCTGGTTGACCCGGACGGGGCAAACGACTGGGTGCTGGAATTCGAAGTGGACCTTGTCAAGTCACGTGAATCAGGTGAGCCATGCTTTAGTTTGAGAAAATTTGGAACTCTTGTGTGAGGAAGAGCTGCGCGGCGGCGGTAATTTCAAAAGGAAAAGCGGTCGCCTGGTCGATACCTTTCTGCAATACTTTTGATGGTTCAAGAAATGCAACCCCCAATTAGTTCCTTATTCAACTGGTCCTCCTGTTTTTCAGAATATATTCTTCCCCTTCCTTGGAGAGGTGCCTGAGCGGTTGAAAGGGGCGGTCTCGAAAACCGCTATTTGTTTGTAAATTTGTTAAATTTGAGGGTATATAACCAAATAACGCTACAATAACGCTACAAATTCTGCCTTTCAAAAAACCCGCATACCATTATACTCGCCTTAACCGAAATGTATAATGTCCTGATTTGGGTTTCACTATTTTTCAAGCATGAAAATCCTCTGGCTAACCGACATACACCTTGAATTTCCTGATGCCGATGCACTCGATCGTTTCTACCGAAAACTCGAAAAAGCAGATGCTGACGTGGTTCTTATTTCAGGAGATATAGGACAGGCTCCAACTACCATCGAGTTTTTACGAGAATTACAGACCGCAGTTCGTTGCCGGGTCTATTTTGTCTTTGGAAATCACGATTATTATTTTGGATCAATTAAAGCGGTCCGATCTCAGGCGTCAAGAGTTTATTCCAGCGGTCCAATACGTTGGCTGAGTATTTCTGGTATAGTTGCATTGACAAAAAGCCTGTGCTGCATCGGTCATGACGGCTGGGGCGATGGGCGCAACGGCAATTATGGTGGTTCCAACGTTCGGCTTAACGATTTCGAGCTTATTGAAGAACTGACTGGACTGCCACGAGACATGAGGTTAAAAAAAATCAAAAGTCTTGGAGACGAGGCCGCCGATCATCTAAAAAAGTTATTGTCAGAGACCCTTTCAGCTTTCCGTCATATTGTTGTCGTCACCCATGTTCCTCCGTTTCCTGAATCGGCCTGGTGGATGGGCAAGCCAAGTTCGCCGGACTGGCTTCCGTTCTTTTCATGTAAAGCGCTTGGAGATGTTCTTAGTGAATTCATGCAGAAACACCCGGAAAAACAGATGACAGTCCTATGCGGTCATACCCACGGCAGCGGAACCGCAAAGATTCTGCCTAACCTTTTGGTGTATACTGGAAGTGCCCGGTATGGGTTTCCGAGAATTCAGAAGGTCTTTGAGTGGGAATAGGTCAAAGTGGTGAGCGAAAATTTCTGTATTCAAGAAAGCCGTTAAACACTTACTTATCCCACCTTTCGTTTTCTGTAATTAACAATATCATTCATCTTCGATTCACTATTCACTTCAACTGTATATCCCATTTTTCTATAGGTCGTAAGGCGTTTACGGAACATTGAAATTCCAAGACCCAGATTAACGTCAACATAATCGAATATCTGCACCTGCCTCTTGCCTTGGCTCTCCCGGTGGAGCCGACCGGCATATTGAATCAATCGGCCTTTGAAAGAAACAGGCATAGCCAGGATCAATGTAGACAATTCCGGTAAATCAAAACCCTCTCCTATTAATGACCCTGTTGATAAAAGATAGGGTAATTCTCCCTTGTTTAACATTTCCTTAATTTCTGAAAGGATTTTCTTGCGAATTTTCTTTCCAGCATCGCTTGTAAGAATGAATCCTTTGACCGGTGCTCCATCCAAAAATTGATTGCCGATTTTCTCAAATAAGAATTCCAAATGATCCTTCCGGTCGGAAAGAATCAAAGGAAATTGTTTCAATCTTATGGATTCGGCAATATCGTTCACGATTAAAGCCGTTCGATTTTCATCCTTGATCAGACTACTCCATATTTCGTGAATTGGGAGTTGTGCCGGGGAATCCGGCGGTAACCGGAAAGTTGTTTCCCTTACAGTGACCCTTTTCAATATTCCAGATTGACCTGCTGTTTCTGCCATTGTGTAGATGGTAGGCCCGCATTGCATATGGATTATTGCCTGTAATCCATCCTTACGATATGGGGTGGCTGTTAATCCAATAAAATACTGAGCTGAAATATTCTTGAGCACTTGTTCGAACGATACTGCAGGTACATGGTGGCATTCATCAATAATTACCAACCCGTAGTCGGAAAGAACCTTTTCAGATGCTGTAAACCGCGCAAAGGTCTGAATCATTCCAATGTCAATAATACCGGACCTTTTTTCTATATCAGCGCTAAACAAACCAATAGATTTTTTATCCACCGAAAGGAATTTGAGCAATTGGCTTTTCCATTGATCTGCTAATTGTTTCCGATGCACCAGAATTAACGTAGGCAATTTCCATTCTCCAACAAGAGCGCACCCAATTACGGTTTTCCCTGCACCGGGTGGCGCAACAAGTACGCCAGAACCGGAATCTAATAGTGCACCTAATCCTTGCTTTTGTTCCTCCAGCAAGTTCCCAGAAAACGAACAATGAATCCTTTTAAAATTATTTCTTATGTTATTAACAAATACAATCTTAGATCCAGCCTTGCCCAAGAGCTCCCTACAAGGTCCCAACAATCCACGTGGCAAGCAAATCTGGTTACCCGATAATGCTGCGCAGCAAATGTATCTAGGAATATTCCATGTAGAAAAGCGCATGTTCTGAGCTTTGAAAAATTCAGGATTGGCAAAAGTTGCCAACCGTTTCAGCGCGGCGATAAGACGGGATGGAAGGTCAGAAATATCGATCTCGATGTCATGCGAAAAATGTAATTCTACCTCTTTCGAAAACGCACCCTCAATATATGCATCCGGGGCACCAAGACAATTTTCAGCTTCAACTAATTCCAATTCGTTGGGTTCAACAGTCTTCTTTTTTCCAGGAAAATTGCAGCATTTTGTGAGTATATCAGTAACATCTTTTGGAGATAAAAGCCTTACTTTCCCTAAAAAGGTCCATTGATCCTGATAGGGAACAAAATTATCATCAACGAAAACGCTATTTCCTTCCCTGCGAGGGATTCTTTGTAATGGCAATGCGATAAGATTTCCAAATCCTTTATTCGGGATTGAATCCTGGCATGGGAAAAACCGATCATAGCTTTTCAGGCTAATGGTATGCCGTTTCAAGATTGCCTTTGAAAGAATATAGGTACCAAGCAGTCGTGCAGATCGGGCTGAAACAGGTTCATTAAAAAACATCCAAGCATGTGCCCCATTGCCTGAGCGTGAACGTTCAATTGAAATTTCGACCCCAAATTCCTTTCCTGCTTTCTTATAAGCAAGCACATCCTCTTTCCAAGACTCCTTATCAAAATCTGCCGCCAAGAATATGCAGGTGTCATCAGATCTGATCGCGTAAGCCCCCACTGTTGTTTTGCCTTCAAGGTGATCGCGGATAACCGATTCATCAAAGGGGATAAATTCCTTATTGGGACATTCTGAGCATTTCACCTTAGGTTTATCGCACAACTCCCTTTTCCATTCATTTATACAGGCAGGAGAATATCCTTTGATACCTTTTCTTGCATTTTCCCATAGCCGTGGAAACACATCATCCCTGCACCGGAACAATTTGCAGTACAGAGAAATTCTTTCTTCTGAAGTTTTGGGGGGAGTTGCGCTTGCAGGATTTCCGTATAAAATCGTAGAAGGAGAGTCGATATTGTCTTGGAGCGAATCTAATTCTCGAAGAAGGTCCTGTTTTACGTTTTCAAGATGAGCGAGCTTATCTTTGATTTCTTGTAGACGGGCCTCACGCTCATTTGACATAGTGAATTTCCATCAATCACATTATTTCCATGCCCATGATTGGGGATCCCAATTGCTGTTTTCTGGCGCATCCTTCGAGACTAGCATTCTGACAAATGGTCTAAGAAGGTCAACAACGTCGCCGATTTCCGTTTCAACATCAAGTCTATTTCGTTCCACAAAAGATTTCCATTGTATTTGTTTTTCCCTTTCCTGCTTCCATTGCTCACCGTAGACGCCTTGCAGCAGCGACAGGTCAGTATTCCGTTTTGTGAACGTTTTTTTTACGGCCAAGGCAAGTTTTCGCAGAGAAAAGTCCGTATTCCGCGCAAGGTATAATACATCATAAAAATCCTTCATCCTGCTTGTTGCCAATCCAAGTTTTGCCAGAGCCTCGAGTTTCTCAGCAACCGCTGTTTCTCTTGAATAAATCATGATTTCCGGGGCAGGAATATCGAGCAAGGATGGGAATGTCTTTTTGCCCGGAGGATACGAAACCACATCGCCGAATCCGATATCAATCTGGATTTTTATCCGTGCTGTACCAAGCCTGCCTTGCACAAGAACGCGCACACCCTCATATTGCTGATTTTCCTTGATCCTCTGTGTGTCTATGGAATCCGGATCGAACACCACACCATCATTATATGAAATTTCGGCGATTTCTCGCATGATTGCACGAATCCCATTAAGTTCTGCGGTTATTGATCTACCGAGTAGGTCGATATCCTTTGTGGGCCGAGACCGCGGCATTTCGAATGCAAGAAAAAGCAGCGCACCCTTAAGCATGAAACTTTCTTGCCAGCGCGAAATAGACAACCGGTACAAAAACCGCTCCTGCCCGTATTGCAGCAAAACTGCGTTAAAGTCTATGCTCTGCGCTTTAGCTTTCGCAAGCAAGCGGGCACGGATAGATGCCGCCAAATCTGTCTTTATTTTCTTTGCCATCAGGCCACCATCACTTTAAGGTATGGCATCAGAATGTTATTTATGCCACAAGCCTTGGCGACAGCAAGCAGCTTACTCGGAGCTGCATTTTTTCTGGTCAGATAGGTTCTCAGAGCTTCGATCGCAACATCCTCCCCTATACGGTTTCGGACATGAAATGCATCACAAATGCTTTTTTCTGGCGAAAAAATACGGAATATCTTCTTGCCCTGGTGAACCGTCTCGATACCTACAGAATACCACCGGTCCCTGAAGAAAAAGTACCTTGCAGGCGGAAAAGCAATCTTGGGCGGCTTGTAGGAATTGGGCACCGCCAGCCAAACCTCTCGGGGATTCTGTGTGGTAAGCTCATAATAAGCCAGTGCGCTTTGCAGGCAGATAATACCTTTGGGGATTGCTGCAGCAACGTCAAAAAAACTTCTTGGCGCTTCACCGTCTGGAACATTTGATAGCCGGTACAGGCCGGGTTGTATCTTTTCAAGCAGTTGGTCGCGAAGGAGGCCGGCTATGACGCGCGGCTGCACCTTGGCAGCCTTCAGCTCGCGCATATGCATGTATCCAGTGCCCTTTTTAAAGAGAGATAGGGTTGCTTGCTTGTCCATGCGAATTGATCCCTTCTTACTGTCATTAATATAATATGACAGTTAATTAGAATCAACTCTTTTCTGCCAAGAACCATCCGGGATATCTACAACAATTTTTGAAACAATCGTAAATTCCCTTGAATTCTGTTTTTGATATGAAAGCATCACTCCAGTAATACCCTTCAAAATATGCGAACTGAAGCAGCCCTGTTTAACGAAACCATTCATGTCCTTGTGGGGCAAATATCTCTTACCCCCCGGATTATGAAAATAAGATCAGCCACAATTTATTCTTATTCAATTGGCTCCCTTAATTTTCAGGATGTATTTTTTTTATTCTCTTATGGAGAACGGGGCGGTCTAAACGACCACATAAATTAGCGAAATTAAGAGGATTTTATCAAATAACGCTACAATAACGATACACCAGTACTTTTTTTATAACAGTTTGATAATAAGCAAGTTGCAGATTTTCAATAAATTGCGAGAGGCGTTTAGGCCGTTGATACGCAAGCTTTCAATGTTACATAACTTGTTTTAATATAATTAGTTAGGAGAGGTGCCTGAGCGGTTGAAAGGGGCGGTCTCGAAAACCGTTGCGCCCTTCAGTGGGTGCCCAGGGTTCGAATCCCTGCCTCTCCGCCACTATGCGGAAGGGGTTTCTTGCCAGATAGGCAAGGAGCCCCAATGGCGTGGGACTCTTCTCCCTGGCAGGGCGAAAAATATTTGAGCAGATGAATATTCCGCCGGGGACAGCAAGCCTCATGTTTCCGAAAAGTTTGGTTCACACTGGCTCAACGGCAGTGGCGCGGTATACAATTAATGCGCATCGAACTAACACCATCACCATTTTCCCGAGAAATAAAAAAGCGGGTATTTCCCAGAGGGGGTCGAGGAAGGTACCCGCTTCATCGTGTTGAATGCTTGAAGCCCTTCAACGGATTCTATTACGGTTAAGAGTGAGTAAGAATCTGTGTAATAATCTAAATGGATTATTCCCGGATGCCTCTCCCTATTTTCTTCCTGCCAGTAAGAAGGGCCGGAGGGTTGACGGCCAAGCCATGATGTTACGCCCCGTGTTTCTCAGAATGATTACTCAAAGCCTGGTAAATCGGATTCTCAGGCCGCCTATGTGCGTGCTCTGTCAAAGTTCTGCAACGGTGCTTCATGCGGGTCTTCAGTGATTGAAAAGCCCTCGATTCGCAATGCGAATCCAGTTCTTCCGGCAGACATCCGCTCGGGCAAGGTTGAGCTGCGTCTTGGGGAACCGACCGGTGGAAGAGTCTGGGTCCGGTTCTTTAATGTGGAGGGACGGCTCGTCAAGAACATGTCATTCGCCAAAGTCGACAACGGCTTGCTTACCGTTGATATGAGGGAAATTCCCGGAGCCGGTCTCTTTCTGGTCGCCGTTTCCGGAGACAGGGGAACGGCAAGGATAAGGCTGGTGAAGCCATAAGTGCTGGTTAGTTGCTTTGGTGGTTTTTAGGGATAACCTTGTCAAACATCAAGCGATGAGGTTACGGACCTTGGGAAGGAGAATGACCAGCTGAAGCAGATGGTGGCAGAGCTGCATTTGCAGAACCGGGTGTTAAAAAAAGTTTGAATGGTTTGGAAAGCCAATGAGGCAGTATATGCGGCGCCGCCAGGGCGAAGATGGAGGTTATCCGTCTGGTGGAACAGTCAACGCAAAGCGTGAACAAGACGCTTCGGGCCGATTTATTCTCTTCAGCGCCTCCACCTCTTCCGGCGAATAATACCGATAGTGGATTGGGAAAAGGGAGGCGGCGGGGAGGCTGGAGGAGATTGAGGGGAAGAATAAGAAGGCGGAGGAAAAGGGCAGGAAGAAAAAGGTCCAAGATATAGGCGGGTATTTTCGGCTTTGACTATGATGGACGCAAACACCTATATTTTTGTTGAAAGTTTGCCAGATTAACAGAGAATATTCCCAAGGAGCGGATTTATGAAAAAGTTCACGCTATCTTCTCTAAGAGTGTTGTCGGCACTGGCGTTGTGTGCGATTGTGTCCTGTTTAGGCAGCCCGACAAGCAGTTCAAGCAACACTACCGGAGCAAGCGGGACAGGTACAGCTACGATGACAATAGACGGTAAAATATACAGCGCAGGTGGATGGGGTGGATTCTATGCTGGCACTGCGCAAACCAATAATGCCGATGTAATAAGGATCGCCAATTCAGTCCATGAAGATTCAACCCTCACTAATTTGTATCAAATAATGATTCAAACTGCAGCTCAAACTCCAAATACCTATTCAGTTTCTCTTGGGGTACCGATTATGATAATTTATTATTCAAGCGGAGTATCGTCTGAAATATCCCTCGCAAGTGGAACAGTAACTCTTACATCGATTGCATCCGAATCCGGCCAGCACACTACCGGCACATTTAGTGGAACCTATCTTGACGTAAATGGCACACATCAGATAACAAATGGTTCGTTTGACGAGGTAAGGTAAGAAACACTTACGTCAAGCATCGCTCAGGGTTTATCTCCGTAAGAAGTGACTGGTCCGTCTCCAACTTTTTGCTCTATCTGTCTCAATTTTACCGACGAATCCGCTCTTATTTGACCCCGGCGAATGACCAATTTGCCGGGATCGGATTTATTTTCCGAGTGGTATATCGGGATATGCACATGTAAGGAGAAATAGAGGAATGATGAGGAACACGAATATGATTAACTTTTGCATGTCAAAACCCCCTATTTGCATTTGAAGCCGGTCCAATTGTAAGCTGATAAGCGGCATAGAGAAAAATATCATTATGACCCACGATGTCTCTTCCTGCCGAAAAAAGCAAATGATGGTTATCGGTAAAATTTACGATTGCACCAATATTGAAGCCCACTTCGTTTTCCGGACTTTTGGACGGCAAAAGAACGGTAAAGGCCTCTGCTCCTATCGTAAGGATTTCCGAAATGTCATGCTGCGCTTCCCACCCCACGAACCATGAATTGGCCGGATCCGGCGTGATATTCAGCAGGTAACCGCCGCCGCCATACGTTGTCCATGAACCCCAGGTTTTTTGCACCCAGAGCGGGAGAAAAACCTGAGTATTGCCTGCGCCCAGTCCTTTTGCTGCGTTTCCTGTGGGGATTTCAACCAGGGGAAACACGCCTATTTGGGGCACAACCGGCGTCTCGTTGACAAAGCGATATTTGAGTCCAAGCTCAATATCTCCCGACCCGTACGCGGAAGCACCCGTCCGAGGATGATTAAAGGTGAGCGGGATAATCATGTGAATCTGGGTCTGCTGGAAAATTCCAAAGTTTATTTCAACATGAGGAGCCGTTCCGGAAACGCCATCCTTATTGCTCACTATTTGCGAAGCGCCATAAAATTCCCAATGATGGTAGTCCACCGGCTCAGGATCATCAGTGCGGAAAGGGGGGCCTGCCATAACAGGAACAGGACAGAAAAAGCAAACCAGAAGGGCAAAGCTAAAATATTGTACAAGGAATCGATCTGTAGAATTATTTGCCCCCATTGTTTTCCAGCCTTGTTCCAAGAATGGGGCTAAGTCTTCGGCCTGTAGACCAGCGAGGTGACGATCCCCGCAACTGTATACTGGATAAGTCCCTCAGCGAACCACAAGACCGCGAGGACAAAGGGTATCGGGTAGCTTGCATATTGTCCAAATGAATGTACTCCGTTTACGAGAAGGCCCACGAGCAATCCGTAGAGAATACCGCATGATACGCTTTTCGTCGTGTGAGCCTGCGTCAACAAGAACACAAACAGTAGCGCTGCGGCCAAGTAAGTTACCGGTTCCAACCAATGGATCATATTGGGACGCCAGATATTTCTCAAAGAATGGTTTATAGACCCCAGGATAAAGAAATCGAAGAGAAAGTCAACAAGCCCGAACGTAATGAATACCGCTATGCTTGCGGCTACGTACCTTCTAATATTCATGAGACATCTCCTTTCATAGGTAGATATTTCATTATAGCAAGAAATATGCCCCTATAAATAACGTTCCCCATGTCGTCACATTTTGTCCCCTTTCCAACATCTCAAACAACCGAAAAGTTGTTATAATACTGAGAAATTGGCGAGGTTTTGTCAATATTGCGAAAACCCCTGCAGCTACTGGTTGGCTCATTTTGAAGCCGGCCAAAATGCAAGCTTGCCCAAAATGTAATTCTCACGTAAGGACAGCGGAAAACTACAAGGCAAAATTCATCGATATCGCGCAGGCCGGGGGACAAACAGTGAGGCAGTTTCTGGGCGATGAAGTAACCTTGATTTGCTACAGGTGTGGTTCAGAGACTAGAGTTGACAATTGGAGGGCTTTTCTAACGGCCTGACGAATCGATGTCGCTGTATACTTAAGAATGAACTTGCCGAGAAAATTTTGATTTGCATTGGCATGTATCCCCATCTTAACGTGCCCGATATCATCGCCGCCACCGACCGCTTTGGAATTGCCGGATTCAAGATCGTCCAACCTCCTATCACCTATGACTGGAGCAAAGAGGCATTTGTACAGGATCCAGACGGCTATGTTATTGGTCTTGTGACCATGGCAAAGGCAAATTGATCCTTTGGAAAAAGACAATTGCGACCGCATGCACTCGGTGAACCAATTGCAAGAGCAGGTCGTAAAAAGCTCAATCCAAAAGCTGGCCATCAATCCGCCGAGTGACCGCTTTCCGATTGGCAGGCCCCTTTACAGCCTCATCATGTTGTGTCCGTACTTCCATGTGCTTCGGCCCAAGCACAGTCCAACCCCCGGGAGACAAACCCGACTGTAAGCATTTTTTGTGTGGTTTAATACATAAAAGTTGCAGTAGGCTCACCAGTCGTTTACTCTGAAATTACTTGGAATTCGAAACGTCCCGCCTTTTCCACTCCCCTCAACACACCTTTTATGGGATAGCAGTCGCGTGCTTCGAGACGAACAAAGCTAGGTCTTCAAAGAAAGACTTGCCACAAA
>Ga0181527_1000423_pt1 | contig 48984 bp, 38 predicted proteins | sample PEATcosm2014_Bin_30_FD_119762 | JGI IMG/M metagenome (GOLD analysis project Ga0181527, IMG submission 119762) | Peatland microbial communities from MTU Mesocosm Facility, Houghton, MI, USA - PEATcosm2014_Bin06_60_metaG | ecosystem: Environmental > Terrestrial > Soil > Wetlands > Peat | place...
GGCATTGTGGACCGGCCGCATCGCGCGACCCTTGCCGCAAGTCAGGAAACCAGTGCAAGCGGGAAAATCTATGACGTAAGGGGCGTTCTCGTTTCATCCTCCGCCGTGCGTGCCGGTCTCCGTGCGCCAGGCGTTTATCTTGTCAAGAACGGATCGCAAGTGTTGAAAACGATTGTCGCGCCGTAACGTCGGCAGGGGAATTTCATCGAAAATCAACCAGGAACCTTGGAAGTCACCAAAGGGGGATGAGTATGATCAGAAAATCGTTCGTGGTGATTATCGCCGTAGCCCTCATGTCGCCCGCCGCATTCGCCCAGACCCTGCCGCCCGTCGCGAAGCAGGTCGTGATACGCGGGTCGGTGTACGACGACACCTATCCCGCAAAGTTGCTTATCGCTAATGTGAGAGTCAGGCTCTGGATCTGGGACGTTATAGAAACATTCATCATGACCCCAAATCCAGTGGTCCAGGTGGTCTTGCTTGACTCGACAACAACCGGCGCGCTCGGCACCTTCGCGTTCAAACCCGTTACCGCGGGCCCGTACTCCGGGGGCACGTACCATATTTCATTTGACAACCCGTCCTACGTAAGCAGGCAGATTTCCGTTTATGCGCAGGCCGACACCTCGCTCACGGTGCTCCTGCTTGCCGCCGGCGCCAAGGCGCGGGTGGCGGGAACCGTGTGGACCGCGTGCTCCTCCGGCTACCTCGGCGTGCCGTGCATCCTGCGGCCGATACCCGGCTGCACCGTGACCGTCTCCACGTCAAACGCATTGTCGACATCTCCCGTTTTCCTTAACCCGGTCATTGCGATCACGGACTCGCAGGGGAATTATGCCATCGACAGCATTCCGCTCGAGGTGAACGGCGAGAGAGTTTCGGTGTCGGTAGCCGCAGCAGGCTATACCTCCCAGACCGTTGATACAACGATCCGGAATAACATTACGACGACCGTCAATTTTTCTCTTGCCAAGGCCGCCAGAGACACGGTGTACGTGACACCGCAGCACCCTACGACGTCCGATTCGCTGCACTTCACGCTGTATAATGCCAACCACTGCTGCGCCACCATCTACCGCGGCAATTCCGTTTCGGCGTCGGACACTATCATCTACCTTTCGTATTCCTACGACGATACGCTGTGTCCATACGTTGACTGCTTCGCCGCCGGGTCGGAGACGAGCTTTTCGAGCAAACCGCTTGCCGTGGGAACCTATGCGATTTACAAAGTCGAGAGCTATTACTGTCCTCCCGGGCGCGCCTGTCCGCTGTTTCTCCTGGCGCCGGAACGTGTCGGCAGCGTAACTGTATCACCCGCAGCCTCCGTGCGATCGGCTTTTCGCGGCACGGCTCCAGCCACCGCCCTTGACATTGCGGGACAGGGCGTGTTGGTGACCCTGGCCGCACCCGGCCGGGCCATTCTGCGCGTGTATGATGTGAGCGGCAGACTGGTCACCGAGCTGTACAATGGCCGGATGGCCGCGGGTGTTCACCGGTTCGCTATCGGTTCTTTGAGACCGGCCGCCGGAACATTCATCGTCAAACTCGAGGTGGACGGAAAGATGTCTCTGGTGAAGACCGCTGCGCTTGCACGCTGACCGGGATGCTCCGGAACGCTCAGGATGGGGCACTCTTCGCGCCGGGGAATGCGCGGGCTGTGTTATTCAAAGGCTGGATGCCTGCGGGGACCAGTCACTTCGACCTGGAAACGGTCATCGTGGCGGATTGATGGCCAGCTTCTCGATCGGGCTTTTTACGACCTGCTGGTTCAGCTGGTCCACCGCGTATATCTGGTACAAATAGACTCCCGGCGATAGCTTGTTGCCGAAAGCGTCTTTTCCGTCAAAGGGCTCGCCCCGCTTTGCGTCGTTGATCACCCGCACCAGACGGCCTGACAGCGTAAACAGCCTTATTGCGACGACCACCTTGTCCTGGTCCGTTTGGGTCACCGTCTTGGAAAGATCGTAATAGAAACTGCATCCCTGGCCCATGCGCATCGGATTCGGATAGGTAAAAACATGGTACAGGGCAAGGGCCTGGTCGGTGGTAACCTCAAAGGTCACGCTCCTCTTTGCCACGTTCCCCAGAAGGTCCTGCGCGGTAATGTTTATGGTGTACGGTCCAGGAGTCATCGCTCCTGCGTCAAACATCCAGTCCGCGGTCCCACGCCGGTAGTCGCCCTGGGCAAACTGGAATTTGCTGTCGATATTTGTGCGCGCAATCACTCCCGGGACCTCGAATGTTATTCCTTCATTCGGTCCGGTGGACACCGCATCGATGCCGCTGGAATCAAACATCAGGATCTCCAGGGTGACCGGAAGCGTAGCGGAAATCTTGTCCGTGGAGGAAGCTCCCGTGCTGGATGGCGCCGCGGACGATGCGGCCCCCCCCTGATATACCGGACGCACCGAGATGCTCGGGCCAACCGTGTCGGTAATCTTGGCTGAAGCAAACCCGTGGAACAGAAAACTGCTCCTGCACCCCAGCGCGACGCTGTCTTCAATCCACGCGTACGCGGTAAGACGCACGCCCGGAGTATTGAACGTGACATTCTTCGGCAGCAAAATACTCTGCTGAAAAGCCCCGTTTGTGACCTGTGTCTGGCCGGCGAAAATCGGGGTTCCCGGCATCTTGTACGACGGGTTCGAAGCAATGCCGTTGTCCTTGCGCGTGGCAAGATAGGCGGGATTGAACATGCTTAACTGGACCTTGGCCGTGCCGCCGCCGGCGCTGAACCGGGTGTCGACGGTGCCGTCTTTCTTTATGATAGTGCCCCGAATCGTTACCTGCTCAAGCGCTTTGAGCGTGTCGTTCAACGGGGTCCCCTTGTTGTCGGTGACGGTGAGCGAGACCCTGCGGCTGGGCCGCATCAACTGAATGGAAGGATCCCCAAGATACGAGTAGATTTGCTCGTTTTGGTCCTGGACCACGGCTTTTGCCAGGGCAAGCGCCTCGCCGATCGTCCGGGCGGCGGTATCGGAAGTGTCAAAGGCAAAGGTGAAGAAATTCTGCGCAAGCTGTTCATTGTCGGTGGAGAATGCTTCGCGTGTAGCGGAAACGGTGGAGATCGCGCCGCTGTTATGAGCCAGTACGCAGCACGCAGACAGGCATTGCAAACCGGGCTGGTCGAACATGCCCACGGAGCACGAAAACGACGAGATCATTGGGTACTGGCCGTTGTTGTGCAGATTGACGATATCATCGGGCATAAAAATGTGCTCGTCGGCCCACACGATGGGAGACCCGTGGCCGAAATAGTTGACAAAGGCAACGCCGTTGTTGATGTCGTTGAGAAGCGCCTGCTTTGCCTCAGGCTTTTCGAGCTGGCCGTCAAACGGATATTCGAACTCGTTTACCTTCTCCACATTGATTGCGGGACGTAAATGCTCCACCACCGTGTCGATGAGTTCGGACGACTCCAGGTGCTGGGTTCCAAGCGGGTCCGGCTGCGTGCCCTGCATGTCGTCGTCGTTCACCAGGAGCAGGCAATTGCGCCATGCGCCGAAATCCGGTGCAGGGTTCGAGGAAGGATTCTCCATCTGAATTATCTTGTTCACCACCTGCGAGGCATCCTGGGATGTCTTGCACGGAATCCGGCCCAGGAAGCAATCGGGCGTGGATGCGGTGTTGTCGGGAGTGTCACCGGGGTCCAGGTACACAAAATAATCCTCAATGCACAAACCGTTGAACTCCGCAACCGGCATGAAGCTCGTGTCCTGGGTTGCAATGTTGCGATAATCGTAGTGCCCGCTGCCCATGAGCACGACGTAATCAAAAGACACGTTCCACTGGGAGCGGACATTCTCGCGGACATATTCAAGACAATTGCGAAGCGCGGAAGGATCCGTATTCCCGCCCGAGAATTGACCGTATATATCGGAAATCGACATTGCCACCGGGTTGGCAAACTGGCCGATGGACTTCTTCTCCCGCGCCAACACCTGGGCCGAAAGAATGAAGTTGGGATGCGTGACGACAAGGTAGTCTACGGGCGCCGAAATGCTTCGCAGATCCCTGACTGTATAGGGGGAACTGGTCCTTGGCCCAACGAGCGAAAGAACGGGAGAACTCCCGATGCCCTGCTGCGTGCACACATAGTACCGCACGCCGATGCCCGCCGTGTCGGTCCACTGGTACGTCCCGCCGCCCCGCACCGTATCCACGAGCATCATTGAAGCGTCGCAGTTGCCTATTCTCAAAATGTAAACCAGGTCCGCGGGAAGACCGCTTAACTGATAGCGCACCATTCCGGATCCCTCCGGAGAAAAAATGGTCATGGAAGACCGGTTCGTCATGTCCAGCTTCTGCCAGCACCTTACTTCCATCTGGTCCAACTCAATGGTATCGTTTCCTACGTTTGCGGTGAACGTCATGGTATTGCCGGGGCTATACGTAAAGGGAAACCACGCGCCGTACTGGCACCCGGCGCACACCGATGAGCCGCCGTAACTCACCGTCATGCTGGGCGAGGAGGGTCCTAAAATCACCTGGAGACTGCAGGGTTCGGCAGGGTCGGCATTCGGGAGAAGCACGGTGTCGATGGAAGCGGACGAAATGGTAAAGGACGGCACGGAACTGGAGAACCTTTGCCACGCCCACTGAAGGCCGCCGTTAGTCTCGCTCAAAATGGGCCACACGGATTTCTTGAAGAGAACGTGGTTCTCGAATGATGTGATGACAGGAGCTTGCGCAGGGGCCGCAGCCATCTTCGTGAGTGAAAGCGCGGTATCCGTCTTGGCGATCCAATAGTGGCGGTAATCGTCGTAGTGATCGATCTGGTACGAAAAACGGTGCGCGGCGGTGTCGTATTTCCAATCGGAAATGCTGCTCACGTATGCAAGAAAGTAGTCTGATGAATCAACTATTCCATTGCCGTTGACGTCAAACCGGGCCATGGGTACTTCGCTGAGGCCGTTGGGGATCTGGTCCGGCGCCGACGTGGCCACCGGAAGCTCCCCCTTGTATGATGCGAACAACGCCACCCGGCCGATGGGTATCGGGCTTCCCAGCAGGCGAATGATATCGCTCCCGCGAAGTTTGATAATTCCGTTCTCGTTGATCGTTCCTTCATTGAATCCGCTGTGACCGTCGCCGATGGCAAAAGAAAGCAACGTGTCCGCCGCCTGCAGCGGATATCCCGTCGTTGCTGCGCGCTTCGCCAGCGGCGCGGCGACTGTCCAACCACCGGCCACTGAATAGTTCAGAATGAGCCGCCGCAGCATGTTCGCATAGTCGGATTGCGCGGGCGAAGAAACGCCCCTTGACCCGGAATACGGCGGGAACTCGACCGTAATTTCCGCTTTGTCGAGAACCTGCAGCGTCCGGCCGTCCTTCTGGTACGAAATGGGCCGCAGAATGAACTGCGCCCCTCTCAACCGCCCGTACCGCGTATACATCGCATTCGAGATCCACGGATTGGTAAACCGCAGTCCCGGATACCTCGGCCCGGTCCCGGGAGCGCTCCTCACGCGCAACGGATTGCTCAGTGTTTCCACATGGGTTGCGGTTGAAGCGAGCCTTACTGATACAACGCCCTGCGGGGGCACTCCAAAGTGCAAAGAAACCGCGGGAACCACGGGTTCGCCATTGTCGCCCAGGTCCGCGTTTGCACCCGAGAATGCAACGGACGAGGCGCTTTTGCTCACCTGGCTTATTCGAAGGTTGCTTGTCGTCCACTCAAAGGTCAATCTTTTCGCGGAGTTCTCGATAACGCGGATCGACGGGTACGAGGAAACGGCACATACAAGACAGTAAGCCAGCACACCTGCGCACGTTCGCATTGTTCTTTATTTTCCTTGCTGTAATGGAGAAAATGCCGACACCCTACACTCCGCAGTCCCCGGGCTGCAAAACATATCCCTCCCCGATATACCGCCGATTCTCCGCATCGTGAACACCCAACCTTCTCATAATACGTTTATAAAAGACTCTTTAATGTGGGGTAATGGGGTTTATCGGAAAATCCAAGTTCCGGACCGCTTAAGCAACTTTGGGTGAGCGGAACAAGGATAATGCATGACCACCGCCGCAAAGTGCACTAGGTGACCGCGAAAGTGTCCGCTCCTTCGCGGACAACGCTCCTGATTGCTGATTAAATTAAATCATCACCCTGCGCGTATCAAAGAGTTTGCAACCACGGCAGTATGACGTCGTTCACGCAGGAGCCTGCTCACACCGAAATTGAGGAACTCTGTTTGCACATTTGACAGGAAGAGCCGGAAGCCGTATTTTCTCAGGGAGAGAGGAGCTTCATTCCTGTGAAGACATTGCTCTGCCAGTTGATCTTCTGCATTGTGTTGTGCGGATGTCAAACGTCAACCCATGCACCGGCTTCAATGCCCGGCGCATGCGATACAACCCTGCACCGGGATGCACCGGGGACAGGGCTCCGCCATTTTACCGGCGGATTCACGACAAACGACGGACTCACCCTCTTCTACCAGGGATGGCAGCCGGAGGACACAGTAAGAGCGGTGGTGTGTCTTGTCCATGGTCTTGGCGAACACAGCGGACGATACGCCCGGTACGCGGCATTACTGTGTATGCACGGATTTGCCGTGATCTCGTTTGACCTCCGGGGACACGGACGGTCGATGGGACAGCGCGGCCATTTTCCGACGTTCAACATCGCCCTGGACGATATTTCGCTTTTTGAAAAGAAAGCGCTGGCGCTGTATCCGGGAAAACCGCTCTTCCTATACGGCCATAGTCTGGGCGGAAATTTTGTTATCAATTATTCCCTCCGCCGTCATTCTTCCGTGGCCGGCGTGATCGCCTCGGCGCCGTTTTTGAAGGCCGCCTTCAAGCCGCCTGCATGGAAAATGGTTTTGGGAAACGTCATGAACGTGCTGTGGCCCACATTCAGCATGGCGAATGGTCTTCTGGCGGAGAACGCCGCGCGGGATACCTCAGTCCAGCAGTCGATGAAGAAAGACCCTTTGATGCATGACCGGATTACCGCCCGTTTCATGAGTGTTTTTGAGGCAGGAACCTGGGCGCTTGCGCATGCGGATGAATTGAAAGTCCCGCTGCTTCTCATGCACGGGAGCGCCGATCGCATTACCTCGGAACCCGCCAGCGCCCAATTTGCGCAAAAAGCCGGCAGCCTGTGCACCTTCAAGGTATGGCCGGGCTTCTTTCACCAGATTCATGACGAACCCGGAAATCAAGCGGTTGTCGAATATGTCACCGCGTGGATGGAATCCCGCATGCGCTGACCGGAACGCGCGTCAGGCGGCCCGCTGAGTCGATTACAGCACATACTGAGAAACGTCTGCAAACGGGATCACCGCCGGCAATCGCCCCTGCTGGATCACGGTATAGGTTCCGCCCGTTGGTTTGCCGCCATCCACCGCGATATTGTAGACAATCGCGCCCGAATAAATACCCGTTGCAAAGACCGTGTCCGTGACCGTGCCGGACTGGGAAAGTATGTTGGTAATGAGCGTATATTGGGTGCCCGTAAGCGTCAGATAGAAATCGCGGTAGTCGATGTAGTTGATGGCAACATGCACCGATATTCCGCTCAGCGCCGCATTATAGGAAAGGGTGCCTGTCGTGTCGCCCCGTACCTGTTCGGAACCGAGCGAACCGAGCTTGGTCAGCTTGGCCTGGGAATACTTGACAGTCGCGTTCACTATGATGAAAAACTCCGTGTCGGAAACCGCCCTGTATCCATTGTCAAAGCAATACCCGGTGGTTCCCAGGGAATCGTCCGCAACCGCAAGCCTGTAGAGATGCGGTCCGGGCGCAACTGGGGAATCAAGACACATGGTATCCACGGTCGTTGTGCACATCGGCGTCCACGAAGCACCGGTGGAGTCGGACAGGGAAGCGATGACCCGGATGCCGGGCAAAGGCTTTCTCCAGGTAAGCAGCACCCTGTCTGCAAACGAACCATGCGAGGCGGTAAAAGCGGAGACGTATCGTGTGGTGCTAACCAGCGCCATGCCGATATCCGAAATGCTCGGCATGCTTGTGTCTCCGCTCCTCAGAATCGTGCGGACCCGGTAGGAGTAGACGGTTTCCGGAACAACGGAGGAATCAAAATATTCCACCCCGGATACCCCGGAAGAAATAAGAAAAAAGGAATCGACCGAGCCTGTTGCGCGGTAGACAAGATAGCACCTGGCGCCGGGAACGCTGTCCCAGGTGATTTTTACCTTTCCGTTTTTGAGCGTATCGGAAGCCGCGACGTTTGAAGGTATTTCCTGAAAACTGTTCATGGCCTCAGCCGGCCCTATTGATGAGCCTGAACATCCGCAAATCAGCCACGTCAACGCGCCAAGAAAGACTGCAATGGAAACGACTGTTCTTCTCACAAAAACAATCCTTCGGAATAATGATGACGGTCGGGTGAAAATTTCTCTTTGCGATGGAGGACAGGCAATCCTATCACAAAAATACTTTGGCCGCGGATCGCCCGGCAATGATGTCATGCCGGATACCTCATTCCTGCGGGCATTTAACGTCTCCGGATTTGCGCTCGGGCATGCGAAAAAGATTGCTTGCATAGAGGCAAATATCGTGGTATTTTATCTGCCTTGCACGAGCCAAACCTTTCCAACCTATTTCAAGAAGGAGTCAGCATGAAACGCAGTAATGTTCTTGCTCTTGTCGCCATGGTTGCCGTTGTCATGATATGGGGATGCTCCAAGTCATCGACCGGTCCATCAGGCCCTTCCGCAACGGATTTGATTGGAAAATGGGTTTTTTCTTCGGCGCACATGACAGGGACCGAATTGATGCATTTTGGCATGGGTTTACCGGACACCACGATACATGTGGACACCACGGTAACAATGACCGGCAACGCCAACTACGCGCAATTGTATAGCGACATGACCTATTCGATGCATATGCCCTCAATTGCGTCATTGGGAGCTCCGGCTGCAGACTCCGGCGAATGGTCGCTCTCCGGCAGCAACCTAAGGATGATTGACAACGCAAAAGACACCACCAACTTGAGTGCGAGCGTAAACGGCAACAACGGCACCTTTGTGAACGTCTCATCACAGACCATAGACAATCCTACTGGTACGCTGCCGGGCTCATATCTTCAGACATCCTTGACCTTCACAATTATTGGGGCAAAGCAGTAACCGCCAATTCCGTTGTTTGTCTCAATGTGCGGAACAGGAAACTGTTCCGCACGCTTTTGTTCTTTACTTGCCTCCCCATTCATTGGTATATTCAAAGAGAAAGCGTTTGCAGCGACAAAAGCAACGATTTCAATCCTCCTCAAAGCTCAACCCACCGACGCTTTTGTCTTGCGTCCCATACTACCTGAATTCTTTCTGAATTAATTTTTTGCAAGGGCCATCGCGTCGGACCGCGGCATCTCGGCATTGATGTAACGCACAGGCCCGAAATTGTCGCGGCAAAACAGGATCGAAACAATAAGCGCCGAACATCCCGTGTCAGCCATGGGAATCGAGGCAAGGATTAAATATATGAATAATCGTACCAAAAAACATGCGGCAAAAGGCCAGGCGGACATCACCGAACACAGGAAGACCGAGGAGGCCCTGCGCGAAAGCGAGGAACGTTTCTCCAAGGCATTCATGATTTCGCCCTATGCCTGCATGATCGCACATATGGAAGACGGCGCGATTGTCGAGGTCAACGAGGCTTTCACCACCATTTCCGGGTTTACAAGGGAAGAAGCCCTGGCCGGCTCCACGCTCAGCTTGAAGGTATGGAGCAACCCGGAAGACCGCCGGCGCATGGTGGCCGATCTTCGCGACGGCCGGCCCGTGACGGGCCGGGAGGTACGGTTGCGTTCGAAGAGCGGAAACGTCCTGACGGTACAGCTCTCCGCACGGCTGATTTACCTGGGGGACAAATGCTGCATTATATCCATCCTCGAAGACATTTCCCAGCGCAAGAAAATGGAACAGGAACTTAGGGACAGCGAAAGTAACTATCGCACCCTGATGGAACAGGCCTCGGACGGAATCTTTATCGCAGACATGGAAGGAAACTACACCGATGCGAATTTGCGGGCGTGCGCCATGTTCGGTTATTCACGCGAGGAGATTTTGCATCGCGGGATGAAGGACCTGCTTCTTCCAGAAGAAATCGCGGCCAGACCGATCAGATTCAAAGAATTGGGCTCGGGCGAAATCGTTTTAAACGAAAGGCGGATGCGCAGAAAAGACGGGTCGGTTATCTATGCCGAAATCAGCGGCAAGAAGTTGGCCGACGGCAGGTTTCAGGGCATTGTTCGCGACATTACCGGACGCAAACAGGCGGAGGAGGCGTTGCGCGAGAGCGAGGAGAAATACCGGCGCCTTGTGGACAACGCCAACCAGATCATTGTCGTCGCCCAAGACGGCATGATAAAATTTGTCAATCGAAAAGGTCTGGAGGTTCTGGGCTATTCCGAACAGGAATCGTTGACAAGACCATTCCTCGAATTCGTCTATCCGGAGGACCGTCACCTGTTGACGGAAAACCACGCAAGGCTGGTCAAAGGCGAATTGATACAACAAAGCTATGAGTTCAGGGTGGTAACCGCCGACGGCAGAGTATGTTGGGTTGAAATAAACCCGGTCCCTATTGAATGGAAAGGGAGGCCCGCCACCCTTGATTTGCTTACGGACATCACGGAGCGCAAGCGCATAGAGAGTGAACTTCAAAAGGCGCAGAAACTCGAATCCCTCGGCATTCTCGCGGGCGGCATTGCCCATGACTTCAACAATCTGCTTACCGGAATTTTCGGATATATCGACCTGGCCCGATCGGTGTCAAAAGATGCCCAGGCCGTCGAATACCTCGAAACGACAATCGCGACGATGAACCGCGCGCGAGCGCTCACCCAGCAATTATTGACCTTTGCCAAGGGCGGTTCCCCGGTCCTGAAAATAACGCCGCTCATTCCATTTGTCCGGGAAGCGGTTCAATTCGCGCTGAGCGGATCGAACAGTTCGTGCCGGTTCGACCTGGACAAAAACCTCTGGCCGTGCAACATCGATAAGAACCAGATCGGCCAGGTGATCGACAACATCGTTATCAACGCACAACAGGCGATGCCCAACGGCGGGGTCATAGACGTACTGGCCGAAAATGTCTCTTTTAGCGAACAGGAGCATGCCTCGCTTGCCGCCGGCACGTATGTAAAGCTGTCAATAAAGGATCGCGGCGTGGGGATTCCCAAAGAGATTCTGCATCAAATCTTCGACCCGTTTTTCACTACAAAGACAAAAGGGCACGGCCTCGGCCTCTCTACCTGCTATTCAATTGTCAAGCGCCACGGCGGTTGCATCGACGTCGAGTCCGAACCGGGAAAAGGCAGCACCTTTCATGTGTACCTGCCTGCTTCGGCGGAAACCGTTGTTGAGGACGCGGCGGCAGCTATCAGGCACGCCGGCAAGGGGACTATCATCATAATGGATGACGAAGAAATAATCAGGGCCGCTCTCCAAAAAATGCTCGGGGCAATGGGATACACGGTGGTATGCAAAAGCGACGGGAAGGAAGCCCTTGATTTTTACATAAGCGAAACCGGGGCCAAACGCACCTTCGCGGCAATGATTCTTGACCTCACCGTTCACGGCGGCATGGGCGGAATGGAAGCCGTTAAAGAGGTCCGGAAATTGGATGCGGCGATACCGGTTTTTGTGGCAAGCGGTTATGCCGACGATCCTGTGATGAAGAACCCTGTTGAATACGGTTTTACCGCAAGTATTTCCAAACCGTTTACCATGGCGGAACTTTCGGAAATGCTGAACAAGACTATGGTATAATAAATTGAACGAACTTCCAAATGCGATCAGCCGGTTAGGTTTGATTCCATATCAGTAGTGTCCGGGGAAAATCTCAACAGATGTACCTGTCAAGCTTTTTGTCTCGTACGCCCCCTACATCCCCCGAAGGGGGACTTATAATAAAATTTGATCCACTATATCCCCCCTTCGGGGGGATTTTTAGGGGGGCTCTGTTTAACCAGACACGACTGATTCCATAGAGTTCATTTTTCTCTTTCCCGAAAGGAGACGGAAAATGAAAAACATTACATCAGCAACTCTTATTGCCATGGCGTTCTTCATCGGCCGTTCAACTGCCGGCAACGCTTCGGTTGCTGCGCTTCCCCTGCAAAGCAGCATCACCAAAGACAGCATCACCTGGACGTTTTCACAAGCGGCGCCGGTCGGCCAGTTTGTCAACGGAGATTACTATGTAGTGGGTCCGGTGACCGTCACTTCGATCTCACCCGCTCCGCAGACTACCGCTCCCTACGAAAACGGATCGGTGCTCAACCTGCCCACGCCTGACGGGAAAAGCGGTTTTGACCAGCGGCTCAACGATGGAAGCGACGAATCGTGGTGGTTCAATGCAAACGACCGCGTCTACCCTCCCCTTTCCCTGAAACCGGGAGACGCATTGGTTTCCTCAATCAGCTTGTCCGATGCGCAATACCACAATGTCCCCGAAGTGATGCGCGCAGGCGACAAAAGCTGCAGCCCGGTTGCCAGCGTGTCCGTGCTTACGGTACTTGCCGCCGCCGTATCATCCGATGCTTTCCGGCCGTCGTACTGCGACCGGAAGCAGGTAATCTATCATGCCGATTCGCTGCAGCGGCAACTTTTGCCGTCCCTGGTTCCCCCGAAACCGGCCGCAACTCCTTCGCTGTCTCAGTTTGAGACCTGGTTCCGCAGGCCATGGATCGACATGAACCCTTTCCTTTTTGACGCTCCGGCCGAGTACATGCCCAGTTACGGCGCACACGTGAGTTTTGCCGTCTCTTATGTCGGGTTGCTCCTGTCGATTAACTTCACACCTGCGCAAAAGGTAACTCTTACCAATTACTTTGTTCAGTACGGAATCGATCTTTACGGATGCCTGAAAGCCGGGTACGGATGGCCGGCCTTTGGAGGGCACCGCAGCGGAAGAAAGATGCCTGTTGTCATTGCAGGCATTCTGCTGCAGTCCGATTCGATGAAGAACGTGTCCACGTTTTTTCCCGACCAGTTCGGCGAGGACATGCAGACGCTCTACATCAATTCGCTGCCGCCTGCCGGCAGTTACACCAAGGCGTGGCAGGGCGCCAAGGTAATTTACGGAGGCCACTACGGAGTTCACTCGGACGGGACGCCCGTGAGCGCCGGGCTCTACGGCCCCTATGAACAGCTTCAACCGAGAAACTGGCCGCTGTTGACCCCCACCGAACAGTTGGGAGAAGCCTACAGGCGCTGCTGCACATCCATGACCTGGATAGGCGAGGCTTTGACCATGCATCTCTGGGGCGCGGAAAATCTGTGGAACCATCCGGCGTTTTTTGATTACGCGGTCCGGTGGATGTGCGAAAACGACTCGCTTGCGGTCGACACCATCAAGGCGCAAAGCGGATTTGATTACAGCACCTCATGGGACCGGCAGCAGCAGACCGCCGGCGTGTTGCAGGGCGAGTTTCCCCAATACACCTTTATCGACGACATGTGGGCGGCGTATCATCCCTGCAGCACAAGCATGGCGATTCAAAATTCTCCCGATCAACCCGTGGCGACGAATTTCGCTTTTGTCATTTTTCCCAACCCTTCCAATTCTACCGTCTCCATCGGCCTTCCCACCTTCTCCGTTCCTGTCGACGTGGAGATCTATTCCCTCACCGGGGCGAAAGTGGCGTCTTTTCGCCATGTCCGGGACGGACGGGTCGTCTGGAATACGGCGAACTGTTCCAGCGGGCTTTACTTGATAGAGGCCGGCGCAGGAGCGCAGGTCGTTACAGGACGCATGCAATTGATACGATGATTCCGCGGGGACACAAGGTGAGGAAACGTTGATGGTTGATGCTCCGGCAGGACGAGATATTTGATTATGGCGTTTGAAAACTAATGGAAGGTTCTTTTGCAAGGCGAGAAATCGCCCATCCATGGGCGATGGATTAATGCAAAATATTCTAAGGGAATTAAATGAATCCCGCATTGTCAGATGTCCTTTTCCATTTTACTGGATACAATAAAGAGCCTGAAGCTGCATTTGCCAACCTCAAAGCAATTTTAGAATCGAAATGCTATAATTTGAGTTCTTGCAGGCGGGAATGGCGGATTGGTAATTCAGAACAAGGTGAACCAAGAGTCATACTTTCGATTCCCATGGTCTGTTTTACTGAAACTCCACTTGGTTTTCTTGGACATCACATGATTAAATATAACGAATATGGTATTGGAATGGGGTATAAGAAATAGTGGTTTTAATGTTGTTTATTGTGATAATGAATATCCTAACTTCTTCACAAAATCGTATGGAAGAATTGTCGATAAGATGCAATCAGTAAAAAATAATGACGATAGAAGCTGGTATACGTCCATTGTGGGCATTACTGAAGACATTAAGAACAGGCATGAAAGAGAATGGAGAATTATTGGGTACAAGGACAATTTAATCCATCCGACCAAAATTATTCCAGAGTCTGTTTACTTTCGGAAGGAAGATATTGTTGCCATTGTAGCGCCAGCAAACGATTTGCCAAGGTTAAGAGCGGTTATTGACAAACAGGCTTGTTATGATAACTACGAATTTGCCATTATAAGAAGTCAATTACTGAAAAACAATTTAGAAAACGATAGAAAGGAAGACGATACATATCTATGATAATTGAATTCGATCACCAGAAATCAACGATAACTTTCGGTGGGGGTAGATTTGTGTGCTTCTTTATTCACAAGGGACTGATAAACAGATGTCTGGAAATGTCTGTTTTTGAAGCTGACGACAACTTTAGACCCTTGGATCCGAAAAAACCACTTTATGTCGAAAAAGTGCCTTTTGATAACCACAGGCAGTTAAGTGCCTTGAAGATTATTCGTGAAGTAGACAATGGGAAAGCGCCATGGATACCTAGTAAATATCTTTCCCAAAAAGACGATTCCAAAGTTGGTCAAGATTTGGAAGAAAAAGCCGCGCTAACGGCATTCGGAATAGCAACTATGTCGCTTAAGAAAAAGGATTATGAAACGGCCATAATGAACATAACCGCCAATTTACTTTCGGAATATGTTAGAAAAGATCTAAAGTATGAATCGAGGTTCTTAAGAAAACAAACGGAGGCCTATGTCGGCCTTAACAATTATTCCGAAGCGAAAAAGGCCATCATTAGGGCCATGGAAATATTTCCTGGCGATTTGGATGTAAAGGACCATTTTACTTTGGGCTTTATGGAGTATAAATTGGGCAATCTAACGGAAGCTCTTGCGAGTCTCAATAAATTCGTTAGGGCGGCAGAAGCATTTGTTAGCACCAGCAGTGACAGGGATCAGGATGAAATCAAAGCATTTGTTCAGATTTCAAAGGAGCTTATTAGCAAGATAGGCTGACTTTAAAGAATGACATTCTGGTATTCACCCGAGTCACCCATGCCACGGATTTTGGATCGAAGCTACCTCCTCACATCACAACTGTCGCCCCAAGGGTGCGCGCAACAATATGTGAATGCAATTCAAGTGCCATTGGATGGCTGAGCCGGGTGACCCCAAAGAAAGTTGATTTGCAAGAATCCAATCTTCTGCTGTGGGGCACCCTCGAAGTGTTGCTGTATGGGTGAGGGTTGGATTCGCTTCGGATGCATTGTCTCATGGAGGAAGTTGACAATTGTGGGATTCGCTTCCTGCCAAGCGCCAGGCCGGACTGGAACGTGCGCAGAGCGCTGTGCCGCCTGATCCCTGGCCGAAGGCGGTAGGGACAGGCGGTACCGAGGCCGAACGGCCGAGCGTGGAAGGATGGCCGCCGCTGCGCAGCAGCGGGGCGCCCATATCCTTATCTCGATGTTGCCACGGGTACATCCACGCCGCACCGGCTCAGCAATCCAAAATTTAGCAATCGCCGCACCCCGCGAAGCTCCCAGAAGCATTTCAAATTTATTTCCCGCCCCTGGTCCGCAGCCAATCCACGCTATTTGCCCCCGGCCCTATCAGCACCAGCGCCAGGAACACAATGCCGTCTTCAATCGCATGCGATGCGGAGGCAAGCCCCTGGTGAGATCCCAGGTGCATGGCGGCCGCCACGATCATGTCGAATGCCAGGAGCGCACACGCGGTACGGAAGAAAAATCCGCCGATCAGGAAGAGGCCGCCAATGCATTCCACGAACGCGGCCATAAAACCCCAGGCTGTCGGCAGAAAATGAATCCCGAGAAAACCCATTGCCATTCCCAGTTTATACCACATGTGGGGACCTGCCAGCAATTTGGGTGCGCCGTGGTAGATGAACATGATACCCAGGCCGATGCGAAGAATGAGTAGACCCTGGTCCCGATACTTGTCCCATGAGACTGCAGCCATATCTTCCTCCTTTTATTTTGGTTGATTCGGTGTCCTGGCCTGGGCTAGGCCGCAGCTTCCTCAGTCAGCCTTGTGCCTGCCCCTGTCTTCCTGATCACCGGCCCAAGGTCTTTTGCAAAAAACTCCGCAATGCCGTTTTGATACCCGGGCCATTTTTCCAGCGCGGTTACAGCCGATTTGATTGCGGACGCAATAAGCGGCTCCAGCGGCTCGTTCCCATCTTGTTGCAAACCTCCGGCTAGGGTTGCCTTCTTCCGCAAGGCGTCGGTACCAAGGGTTTTGCCGGCCGCCTCTTCGCTGCCCGTGGCGTCGAGCAGGTCGTCGGTAAGCTGATATGCCGTGCCGGTGCAATATCCGGCCTCCTCGAGCGCGGCTGACAGCCCGGCGTCCGCGCCTCCGCATACACGGCCCAAAAAGCCGAAGAGCGGCCCGGTTTTCCCCCGGACCATGGCCACATAGGTCGGGACGTCGGGCGTTTTTTCGCGACATACCAGTTCCTGCTTGATTTCCGCGACACAGATTTCATGCACGTTTTCAACAAACCGTGACGCTATATGCCTGTTCTCCTCCGCAAGAAGCATGGAAAGGGCCTCGCAGTACAGCAGATCGCCCATGAGTACCGCATAGTTTGCGCCCCGCATTTTCCACAGCGTGGGCTGCGATCTGCGGATGGACGCATTGTCGATAATGTCGTCATGAAGCAGGCTTGCAGTGTGGACAAGCTCTGTTGCTGCGCAGGCTCTCTGGACAAGCGCCATTCTCTCGTACTCGCGGGAAGCCCAAAAAAGGCGCGCCGCGAATCTCGTGCGAAGCATTTTTCCTGCGGCAAGGCTGCAAAGAGATTGGGCCTGCGTGTCCGAAAGCCTTTTGCCGGCAACGCGGTCCAGGATCAAAGCCCTCACCTCCTGCACGAATGTTTCCGTGAAACGGCCGGTGTCCGGTTCTTCTGAAAAAGGCATTACAACCTCCTACCCTTCTTCCGAGCATCTGTGCACTATGATCCAGATCGCAACCGCCATGAGTCCGGCCATAAACCAGGCAAGGGCCGCGACCACAAAATACTTTTTGAGTTTCTTCATGCGTGCTTTCCCGTATAACGGCAGCGCCTTGTTTTTGTACGGCCGATTTCCTTTCTCACGATGCAACTATCCATGCGATGAAATCGAATAACAGGCCGGGATAGACGCCGCAACAAACTAGCAAAACGCCTGCCGTTCCCAGCACAACCAGCCCCGCCGCGGAAAGCGGACGGCCGATGCCCGTCACGACCCCAGGTTTCGGGTCTTTCGGATTCGCAGAAGCCGGCTGCCGGAACAGGACCGTCACCACGCGAAGATAGTAGAAGAGACCGATGGCGCTCGACACGGCAAGGCTCAGCGTGAGCGGCCATACGCGACCCTGCACACTCGCCGACAACACATAAAACTTGCCGATAAAACCCACGGTAAAGGGAATCCCGGCCAGAGACATGAGCGCAATGGTAAAGAACAACGTAACGAGCGGCCGCTTAAAGGCAAGCCCGCGATAATCGGCGAGCGCGTCGGACTCCGTGCCGTGCGAAAGGAGGGACACAACGGCAAGCGCGCAGAGCACGGTGATCGCATAGGCGGTCACGTAGTATGTTGCCGCCACGACTCCCAGGCCGGTGCCGCACAAGAACGCGACCAGCACATATCCCATGTGCGCTATTGACGAATACGCAATGAGACGCTTGACGTTCTCCTGGCGAAGCGCGAGCAGGTTTCCCGCAAACATCGACGCAATGGCCAGGGCCCACAGGGCGGCGGTCACGGCGCCGCTCCCGCGCACCGAAAACGGCGCGAAAAATCGCATGAGCAAGGCTATCACCGCGACCTTGGACACGGTGGCCACAAATGCGGTGGCGGGAGCGGGCGCTCCCTGGTATACGTCGGGCGTCCACAGGTGAAACGGCACGAGCGCGAGCTTGAATGCGGCGCCCGACAGTATCATGAGGAGGCCCACGGTCATAAGCAAAGAGATTCCCGGGCCGCGCCCGAGGGCGGCGACGGCGCCGAAATCCATTGCGCCCGTGTCGGCATAAACCAGCGCCATGCCGAATACGAGAAACGCGCTCGCCACGGTGGAGGGAACCAGGTACTTTATCCCGGCTTCGATGCTTGCGGGCACAGACCTGGCATAGGCCACGAGCGGGTACAAAGCCGCGCCCTGCAATTCGAACCCGAGGAACAGGGACGCGAAGTGCGAACTCGAGGCGATTATCATTGCGCCAAGCGTCGACAACAGTAGAAACAGGCAGAATTCCGCCGGACCCTGTTCCCTGCGGGCGAAGTAGCCGATGGAAAGCAACGCAACGCCGAGTGAGCATGCCAGAACCAGCCCCATAAAATACAGCGAATAGCCGTTTATCAACAAAAGCGGCGTCACCGCAGCCGGCGCATGGCCGACAAGCGACCCGGTTGCCGCCAGCGCGGCAGCCAGGCCCGCCACGGTAAGCGAAAGCGCGGGCAGGCGGGTTTTCCACAGCGTGGCGGCAAGCATGACGGCAAGCGACGCTGCGCCCACTGCAATAAATGGCGACAGAAGCGTAAGATGTTCTACGGTCATTGCATAAGCCTCGCGAGCCTTTCCATGGAGCCCTTACCGGCAGGCCGCGCGTCGAGCGCGCTCTGGCGAATCGCGGTGACGCTGGGGGCGCTTGTGTCAAGAAACGGCCCCGGATACAAACCGAGCCACACGATGAGGACCGCCATAATGCCCAGCGCCGCGAGCTCACGGCCCTTGCAGTCGGCGATGTGCGGCCGGGGTAAAGCCTCGCCCATAAAAATCCTCTGCACCATCCACAGCGCATAGACAACTGCGAAAACCGTGCCTGCAATCGGAATAACGGCAAGTGATATGGACAACCTGAAGGTGTCGAGCAGAATGAGGACTTCCCCGACAAACGTCCCCAGCCCGGGCAGGCCCATGAGCGCAAGGGCGAACACAACGGTGAACCCGCCGAGCCTCGGCGCCGAGTACCATAATCCGCCGTATTGCGCAATGTCCCGGCTTCCGGTCCGTTTTTCAAGCGCCGCGGCAATCATGAAAAGCGCGGCCACCGTGATGCCGTGGCTTATCATCTGGAGCACGACGCCCTGCAGCGACAACTGTCCCCATACGTAAATGCCGAGCACCACGAACCCCATATGGCTCACGCTCGTGTAGGCGATAAGGCGCTTCAGGTCGGTCTGGCCCAGCGCCATGAGGGCTCCGTAGACGATGGCGGCAGCGCCCAGGATCATGGCCGCAAGTGAAAATGAACTTGACGCATGGGGAAACAGCGGAAGGCAGAACCTGATGAGCCCGTAGGCGCCGGTCTTGGCCATCACGCCGGCAAGCAGGATGCTGCCCGCGAGGGGAGCCTCGGCGTAGGCGTCGGGCAGCCATCCATGGAGCGGGAACACCCCGAGCTTTACCGCAAAGGCGAGGAAGAACCCGAGCATGAGCCAGGCGCCGGCGCGATGCGACAGCGCTGTATGCAAGAGCGTCGTGTAATCGAAGGTGTAGATTCCCGTTGAAGCGCCGTGGATAAAATAGAGCGCCACAATGGCGATGAGGAGAAACAGGCTGCTTGCCTGCGTGAAAACGAAGAACTTGACAGCCGCCCGTACCCTGTTCTCGCCGCCCCACCCGGCAATAAGAAAGTACATGGGCACGAGCATGAGCTCCCATGCCGTATAAAACAGAAACAGGTCGAGCGCCATGAACACGGCCACCGTCGCCGAGATTGCCCACATCAGGTTGAAATGGAAGAACCCCCGGCGGTCGCGCGGCTCGCTTGACGGAATGACAATCGACATTACGCCGAGGAACAGGGTGAGCAGCACGAGCAGGAGGCCCAGGCCGTCCAGGGCAAGGTTGACCGAAATCCCCATGCGCGGTATCCACGGCCATTGCGCCTGCGCAAGCCAGGCACCCGATTGCGCATTTCCCCGCGCCCACACCCGGATTGCGAGGCACAGGTCTAGTGCCAGCGCGGCGAGCGATACCACGTGGGGGGCGCGGGCGTGCACGCGCCCCGCCGCCCAGGCAAGCAGCCCGCCCAACAACGGGATGCAGATGAGCAACGCAAGCATCATAGCAGCACCCCGATCCCGATGAGTATCACCGCACCGATGCCCACGCCCGCCGCGTACCACCGCACCCTGCCGGTCTGGGTCATGCTCAGAAGGTAATGCAGCGCCTCCGCCACGCGGCTCACGGCCCCGACGTACGCGATGCTGACGTCATTCCTGTTGATGCGCGACAGATACGCCACCGGTTTAACAAAACAGAATTCATACAATGCGTCGAACCCGAACCCCGCCCGGGCAAATTGATGGACCGCCGCAAGCGCGGCAAACTTCTCATACCCGTGCAAAGCCTTCGGCCGGTGCACATACAGGGTCCATGCAACCATGATCCCCACAACCGGGACCATCGCGGCGACGAGCGACAGCGCAGCTTGCCGGCGGCCGAATTGCTCCGTAAGATGCGGCAGCGCCGGGGCGAGGAAGTTTGCAAACAGCGACACGCTGCCGAGCCCACGGGGCGTCTGGCAGAATCCCGCGATCACGGAAAGCAGCGACAGGGCCGCAAGCGCGCATCCCATGTTTTTGCCCGGCCCTTTGGAACAACGCGTTCGCGCTTCGCCGAAGAACACCGCAAACAGCATGCGAAACGCGTAGAGCGTTGTAATGAACGCGCCCGCCACGCCTGCCAGCCACAGCCATAGCGGGCCCTGTGCGGCCGAAAGCACCGACGACAGGATCAGGTCTTTGCTGTAAAACCCGGCCGTCACCAGGGGCAGCGCGCACAGCGAGCATACGCCGATTGTAAAGGCCCAGAACGTGCCGGGCAATGCGTGACGCATGCCGCCCATCTTGAAAATGTCGTGTTCCTGGTTAAGGCCCCGGATAACCACGCCGGCGCCAAGGAATAAGAGCGATTTGAAGAACGCGTGCACCATGAAATGAAAGACGGCAGCCGAAAATGCGCCCACGCCCAAAGCGAGGAACATGTAGCCGATCTGGCTCATGGTGGAATAGGCAAGGATGCGCTTGATGTCGCGTTGCGCAAGCGCGGCAAGGCCCCCGGCAAGCACGGTGACAGCGCCCACGCACGCGACGCCGAAGAGCACCGGGGGCGCGAGTTGGAACAGCGGGTGAAGTCGCGCAATGAGGTACACGCCGGCCGTTACCATGGTGGCGGCGTGAATGAGGGCCGACACCGGCGACGGGCCCGCCATGGCATCGGGCAGCCACACATGCAAAGGGATTTGGGCCGATTTTGCAATGGCGCCCACAAGAAACAGCGCCGCACCGGCATTCGCGACCGCCGACCCTGCGGGCCACGATGCCGCGGCCCGCGACAGGACCTCGGGAATGGACAACGTGCCCAGATTGTTGACAACAAGGAATATGCCCGCCAAAAGCGCCGCGTCGCCCACGCGCGTGACCAAAAACGCTTTGCGCGCGGCCGCCACATTCCTGGGGACCTTATACCAGAACCCGATGAGCAGGAAGCTGCACAGGCCCACGCCTTCCCAGCCCAGATACATGCACACGAGATCGTTTGCCAGAACCAGAATCAGCATAGCGCCGACGAACAGGTCCATGTAGGCAAAAAAACGGGCGTACCCCTCCTCGCCGCGCATGAATTCCGACGAGTAAAGCAGTATGAGAAACGCAACCGCCAGGATAACGCATATCGAAACAAGCGAGAGCGGATCGAGGCACAGCGACACGGTGGGGGAAAACGGCGGCACCGACATCCACGCCCAGAGCGTTTGCGTGAACTGCCGTCCCAGCGGCGGGGAAATAACAAATGATACTCCCAATGCCAGCGACAGCGCCGCGGAAATTCCGACGGTTCCCGCGCCGACAAGCGCGACCAACCGGGAGGGCATGCGCGATCCGCCAAGCGCAAGCGCCGCGAATCCGGCGAGCGGAAAGGCAACAACGATCCACAGACAACTGAGCATGTTATCCCTTCATCGACCCGGCCGCATCAATGTCAAGCGACTTTGCCAGGTGGCTCTGGCGAAGCACGAGCGCGAGCCCTATGGAAACCTCGACTGCCGCAGCCGCCAAGATAAACAGGAACATGATCTGGCCGTCCGGCGCGAGCCAGCGCGACCCTGCGGCGACAAATGCGAGTCCGGCAGCGTTGAGCATGATTTCCGCGGACAGGAGCACCAGTATCATATTGCGGCGGGTTATCACACCCGAAAGCCCTATGGCAAACAGCACTCCGGAAAGCAGCAGTGCATGACTAAGCGGGACCGTCGTCATCGGAGGCTCCTTTCGTATTCACGGACGCGCCGGACCGCTTTCCCAGATAATAGGCGCCTACAAGCCCGGCCAGAAGCAGCATGGAGGCAAGCTCCACGCCCAGAAGGTAGGTGCCGAACAGGGTGAGGCCCACCTGCGCAGGCGGCACCGGAAGGTTTCCGGTTTGCGCCCCGTTGCGGGAGAAAGTCCAGGCAAGCTCGGCCAGCAGGACAAGGGACAACAAGCCCGACCCTATCCACACGATACGCGGCTGCCACTGCCGTTCTCTGTGCACGGCGTGCGCGCCCAGGTTGAGAAGCATGATGGCAAACATGAACAGCACCATGATAGCGCCCGCATAGGTGATGACCTCGAGCGCGGCAATGAACGGCGCGCCCAGCGTGTAGAATACCAGCGAAACGGACACGAACGACACCACGAGAAACAGGATGGCGTGGATTGCGTGGTTGCGCGAAACCGCGGCAATGCTTGACACAATCGCAATCGCCGCGGCCGCGCAGAAGAGGATGTTCATGGGCGTTGCCCGTTTCTATTGTTGAATTTTTTTCCTCATTGCGGCGAACGAATCCTCCGTCAATCCGCCAGGCCGCGCACATCGATCGGCGGCTGCTCGTTTTCCCCTTCTCCCTTGCCTTTGCCGCCGATGCTCACGCCCGCGACCCGGTAGAAATTATACCCGTGGTATTTTCCCTGGCCGCGTATGAGCAGGTCTTCCTTTTCGTATACAAGGTTTTGCCGGTTATATTCGCTCATTTCGTAATCGGGCGTGAGTTGGATGGCATACGTGGGGCACGCCTCCTCGCAATAGCCGCAGAAAATGCAGCGCGAAAAATTGATCCTGAAGAATTTCGGGTACCGCCTGCCCGTTTCGTCTTCCGCGCATTGCAGTGCGATGCACGAGACCGGACAGGCCGCCGAGCACAAATAGCAGCCCACACAGCGCTCCTTGCCGTCCGGGTCGCGCGTGAGTACGATCCTGCCGCGCCACCGCGGTGCGCAATACGCCTTGTTCTCGGGGTACTCGATGGTGGCCCGTTTCTTGAACGCATGCAAAAATACGGCCCACAGCGCCTTGACTAATGCAATCATCGTCCTCCCCGCGCCAGCACCACGGCGGCGGTGACAAGCAGATTTACAAGCGACAGCGGCAGCAGCACTTTCCACCCGAACGACATGAGCTGGTCGTAGCGCGGACGCATGAGGGTTGCGCGGCACAACACGAAGAAGCACACAAAGAACACGGTCTTGATGCAAAACCACACCACGCCGGGCAGCCACGGACCAAGCCATCCGCCGAAAAACAGGACCGTAATGAGCGACGACACCAGCACGATGCCCACGTATTCTCCCACGTAAAACATGCCGAACTTCATGCCCGAGTATTCGGTGTGGTAGCCGGCGACAAGCTCGTTTTCGGTTTCCGGAAGGTCAAGCGGCAACCGCCTGGTTTCCGCGAACCCTGCGATAAGGAAGATCGCCAGTCCCGCCGCCTGCGGCACGCAGAACCACAGGGAGCGCTGCGCCAGCACAATTTCGCGTAAGTTAAACGACCCGGCGCACATCACCACGCCCATGAGCGACAATCCCATAAAGACCTCGTACCCGAACATCTGGCCCGCAGCCCGCAGCGCGCCGAGAAGCGGGTACTTGCTGTTGGACGCCCATCCCGCCATGACGACGCTGTACACCCCCATGGCCGACATGGCGAGAAAGAAGAGCAGTCCCACGTTGAGATCGGCCACCACGATGCCCGGGCCGAAACAGATCACGGCGAACGAAAGCAGCGTTGTCGTCATGATAATCATCGGCGCGAGAACAAAAACGGGCTTGTCGGCAAACGGCGGCACCCAGTCTTCTTTTGTCAATATTTTGATGACGTCGGCCGCAACCTGGGCCAGGCCCAGCGGCCCCACCCGGTTAGGGCCCAGGCGGTCTTGCCATAACGCAAGCAGCCTGCGCTCGCCCCATATCAGCAGCGATGCGGCGGTGAGGACCGCACCAAGCACTCCGGCGATCGTGCACACCATCACAAGCGTGTCACTCATTGCGCCCCCGCTTGCGGATCCGCAGCCATTGGGGCAGGTCGATGCCCCGGGTTTCGGGGCGGCCCGCCGACATGGCCGCACTTCCCTGCGTCACCCAGGGCCTGATGACCGCGACGCACCTGCACGATGCGGCGCCGCTGCCCGCTTCCACGGCGTCGTTTTCCCCAATGGAAAATTTGGCCGCATCGGCGGGGTTGAGCGCAATGAGCGCAGGACGTGCGAGGCCGGCGACCGGGGGCGACTGCATGCTGAGCTCTTCCGATCCGAAGATGTGATGCAGTGGCACAACCAGCCATTCGGCTCGGCGGGGTTCAAACGCCTCGGCGGCGGAAGCATGGTAACCTCCTCCTGCGACGGCGCCGTCGGTCCCTTTCACGAAGGAACCTCCAGGTGCAGTCTTGTGCTTTAAGGCGGCCTGGACCGAATTGATTCCGGGCGACCAATATCTCGCGACCAGCGATTCCTCATGCGGCGCCTGAATTCCCTCGGACGAGAACGACAAAGCGGAATCCGGATCGGCGGGATTCGGCTGTTCGGCAACAGACTCGTGTGCACGCACCGCGGCGCGTCCGCTTGCGCGAAAACTCTGGCGCGCGATTTTTTGCCCCTTCTCCAGAAACGAGGCATCGGGCGCTGCCGCGCGCATGCCGGAAAGGTCCGGCACGCGGCGTGCCGCATCGTTTATGATATCGTCAAGCGTGGCCCAACCCCGCGCTTCGGGCCGCACAACCGCCAGGATGTCGTGAACCCACCGGTAACCCGGGGCGATGCCGCCCCGGGGCGCAAGGACGCTAAAAAAGCGTTGAAACCGTCCCTCGTTGTTGACAAGCGTGCCGCTCGACTCCGCAAACGTGGCGGCCGGAAGCACGATATCGGCCCTCCTCGCCGTGGGGGTAAACGTGTGATCGATAACGATCACGCCGCCCGGCCGTGCAAGCAGCGCTTCTGCCAGTTCGTGATCGCATTTCCGGTACAGATCGGCTTCCAACACGATAAGGGCCTCCGTCTTGTCCCGCTCCGCCAGGCGGAGTGCGTCGGCCACATGGCCGCCTGCCAGCAGCGAACAGCCGAAGCTGTTGCATTCGGAAAGCGCCATGCAAAGCCGAGCGGTTTTGTTTACTTTGTATAATGCGGAGGCAACGTTGGCGGCGGCCCGGACAACGGACACGCTGCCGCTTCCCGCGCCCGACACCACGGTCGGGTTTGCAGCGTGTGCAAGGTCCCGGGCGATTTTTTGCGCCAGCTCCCCCATCTCGGACGAAAGTCCCTGGGGCGCGGGAGCGCTGCCGTCGAGCGCATGGGCGATGGCAAACCCGAGCCGGGCGATATCGCCGGGCGGCGCGCACAACACCGTCGTCGCGATGTCGTCGAGTTTGGTTGGAGTCGGCGCGGCCGCAATGATGACCGGCCGGACGTTAGCGCCCGCTTCGCGCAGTGCGGAATCGTTCCACGATTCGATGCCGAGAGCGTTTGCGTGCGTCAAGCCCGCGTTGCGGCCGGCCTGGCGTATCGCAAGCGCAAGCAGGGGCGCGGTATTGGTAACGTCTTCTCCCAAAACGAGGACCGCCCCTGCCTGTGCCACGTCGAGCAGCGACGCCCGACGCATGGGAGTGCCTCTGAGGGCCTGCACGATTTCGGAGGTCAGCAAGCGGTCCGGTTCCGATTCGGCCATAAAGAACCGCTCCGGCCCCACCAGCTCGCGCAAGGCAAAATTCGATTCGAGCGAAGCACGGCCCGACCCGATGCCGACGGCGCCACCGGAGGAGACAATCTCGGCGGCCCGCCTGATCGCGACGGCTCGGTCCACCGGTTCAAGCGTCTGGTTCCTTCCCTTTCTGGCAAGCGGCGTGCGTACGCGAAGAGGCCCGTTGACGAATTCGTATCCGAACCGTCCGCGGTCGCACAGGAAGTAACCGTTCACTTCCTCGTTGTATCGGTTGAGAATGCGCCGTAGCACGCCCGACCGTTCGCCCGCAAAGGTGTTGCAGCCGAGGCTGCAGTGCACGCACACCGACGGCGCGGAGGCCAGGTCCCATTTACGGGTAAAGTGCGCGCGGAATGTCTTATCTGTAAATACGCCGGTTGGACACACCTCAACCAGGTTGCCCGAAAATTCGCTCTCCAGCACGCCGCTTTCGTGCCTGCCGAAGTATACCGAGTCGTGCCACCCGAACACCTCAAGGTCTTTGCCGCCCGCATAATCGCGGTAAAACCGCACGCACCGGTAACAGGCGATGCACCGGTTCATTTCGTGATGCACGAACGGCCCCAGGTCCTGGTTGGCGTGCGTGCGCTTTTTGAACCGGTGCTCGCGGTAGGCGTGGCCGGTGAGCACGGTCATGTCCTGCAAATGGCATTCGCCCCCCTCGTCGCACACCGGGCAGTCGTGCGGGTGGTTGGCCATGAGGAAGGCGATCACCTCGGCGCGGAACTCCCGCGCTTCCTTATCGTCAATTGATATGCGCATACCGTCTCGCGCCGCCGTCATGCACGACATCACGATGGTCCCCTTGCAGTCGTTTTCGTCCTTGAACAGTTTGACCGCGCATTGCCTGCACGCGCCCACCGAGTGCATGGCCGGGTGCCAGCAGAAATAGGGAATGGCGAACCCAAGCTCCAGGCACGTGTACAGGAGGTTGCGGCCTTCCGCGAATTCGTACGGTTGGTTGTCGACGTAAAGAGTCGCCATCACAAAGATTCCGGATTAGAGATGATGTGCCCGCCGGGGGGCCAATATATCCCCGGTCGTTTATCGGTCATGCTTGTACGGACACCGCTTTTCCGCAATGTGCCGTTCGAAATCTTCCCGAAAGTATTTGAGCGCGCTTTGCAGCGGTTCCATCGCGCCCGGCGCCAAAGCGCAGAACGTGCGCCCGGGCCCCAGCAGTTTGCAATGGAGTTCGAGCCTGTCAAGGTCTTCCGGCCGTCCCTTCCCATGCTCGATGTCGTCGAGAATGTTGCGCGTCCAGGGCAGTCCGTCCCGGCACGGTGTGCACCAGCCGCACGATTCGCGCGCAAAGAACGCGACGAGGTTGTGCACCATCGCAACGGGGCACGTGCGGTCGTCGAGGACGATGACGGTTCCGGTCCCCAGCCTACTCCCGGCGCCCTGCATGGCGTCGAAATCCATGGGAACGTCGAGGTGCTTGTTTGTCAAGAAATCGGTGGATGCGCCGCCCGGCAAAAAGCCGCGCAGGCTGTATCCGCTCCTCACGCCGCCGGCGTGTTTCTCGATGATCTCGCGCGCGGTGGTGCCCATGGGTAGTTCCCAAAGGCCGGGCGCACGTACCCTGCCGCTCGCGCCGTACAGCTTGGTGCCGCTGTCGCCGGTTTTCGACAGCGACTTGAACCATGCGGAGCCGGCGGCGAGAATCGGCGGCACGTTGCACACGGTTTCCACATTGTTCACGACCGTCGGCCTGCCGCACAGCCCAACCACCTGCGGAAACGGCGGTTTGCCGCGCGGGGAAGCGCGTTTGCCCGCCAGGGCGTTGAGCAGGCCGGTCTCCTCTCCGCACATGTACCTGCCGAAACTCGTATGCACATGAACGCGCGCGCAGAACCGTGATCCAAAGATGTTGTCGCCGATGTACCCGCGGCCCCGTGCCTCGGCGATCGCTGTTGTCAACCTTTGCGCCGCCTTTTTGTAGGCCCACCGCACGAACAGGTACACCGTATCGGCCTGGATTGCGAACGCCGCGGCAAGCGCGCCTTCCAAGACCAAGTGCGGGTTGCGCTCGAGAAGCAGCCGGTCCTTAAACGTGCCCGGCTCCATTTCGTCGGCATTGACGACCAGGAATGCAGCGCCGTTTCTCTTGTTCGGCCGCGGCACAAAACTCCATTTCTTCCCTGTTGGAAACCCGGCGCCTCCCCTGCCTTTGAGGTTCGACTCGGTGACCGCGGCCACCACCTCTCCGGGTGTCATCGCGGTGACGGCCGTGCGCAGGGCCGCGTATCCGCCCGCATCCTGGTACTCGTCGATAGACAGGGCTTCGTCGGTCGCTTTCATGGCCTGGGTAAGCGGCAAATGGACCATTAGAATGCATGTCCTGTTGCAGCCGGGGAAGGTGCCGTGCGTTCCCCGTTGTCCGCGTTTCTGTAACGGTCGATGACTTCGTCAATGCTTTGCCGCGTGAGGTCGCCGAAAAGTTCCTGGTCGACCATCATGGCGGGCGCATGGTCGCAGGCGCCGAGGCACGCAGACGGCAGGAGTGTAAACATTCCGTCCTTGGTGGTTTGCCCAAAGGCGGAAATCTCCAGCTTTGTCAACAAATGCTGGAGCAGGTATTCATAGTCCATGATCCAGCAGCTCACGCTGTCGCACAACAGGATCACGTGCCTGCCCACGGGCGAGCGGTAGATGCGGTTGTAAAAGGTGGCAATCGAGTCGAGCTCGGCCGGGGACATGGTGAGGTGGTCCGCAACGTCTTTGAGGCTTTCGTCGGAAATCCATCCCCTTCGCCGCTGGACCGCTCCCAGCGCGTGCGGCGCGACGGCGCGCGCCGACGGCGCCGAACCGCATTCCGCGTTGATCGCGTCCTTTTCTTCCTGTGTCAACATACGCTCCCCCTTACCGGTCGACGTCGGCCAGTACAAAATCAACTGCGCCCAGAATGGCGATAAGGTCGGACAGCATGGCGCCTTTGCATAACATCGGCAGCATCTGCACATGGGCAAACGAGGGCGTGCGGATGCGCGTGCGGTACGAGGCCGTTCCGCCGTCGCTTATGAGGTGGAACCCGGAGACCCCTTTGGCGGCCTCGATTGCCGCATGCGCCTCGCCCGCCGGAACAACGGGCCCCCAGGTCACCGAAAGAAAATGCGTAATAAGCGTTTCTATGTCGTGCATGGTCCTTTCCTTGCGGGGCGGGGACGCCAGCGGATGGTCCGATTTGTAATCGCCGGCCGGCATGTTGTTGCGGCATTGGTCCACAATGCGCAGGCTTTGCCGCATTTCTTCGACCCGTACCGCCGCACGGTCGTAACAATCCCCGTTGTGCGCAACGGGGATTTCAAAGTCGTACTGTTCGTATCCCGAATACGGGCGCTTCTTGCGCATGTCCCACGAAAACCCGCACGCGCGCAAACCGGGCCCGGTAACGCCCCACTCCACCGCTTCCTCTTGTGTAAATGCGCCGATGCCCCTGGTGCGGCTCTTGAAAATGGGATTCTTGAGCACGAGCGTGTCATATTCCTTAAGCCTGCGCGGGAGCCACTGCAACAGGCCGTCAACCAGGCCCTCCCATCCTTGGGGCAGATCATCGGCGACGCCGCCTATTCTGAACCAGTTGGGATGCATGCGCGCGCCGCACACGGCCTCGATGATCTCTAGTATGCGTTCGCGATCTGTAAACATGTAGAATACCGGCGACATTGCCCCCACGTCCTGGGCAAAGGTACCGTAGAACACCAGGTGGCTTGCGATGCGAAACAGCTCCGCCAGCATGACGCGGATGCACTGAGCGCGCGGCGGCACCGGCACGCCCGCGAGTCTTTCGATTGCCATGACGTAGGCAAGGTTGTTTATCACCCCGCCCAGGTAATCGACCCGGTCGGTGTATGGAATAAACGTGTGCCACGTCTGGCGCTCGGCCATTTTTTCCGCGCCGCGGTGGTGGTAGCCGATGTCGGGAACGGCGTTTTCGATTATCTCTCCGTCAAGCTGGCATACGATCCTGAACAGCCCGTGCGTGCCGGTGTGGTGCGGACCGATATTGAGGAACAAATAGTCGCTGTCGTCGCCATGGCGCGCAAGCCCCCAGTGCGAAGGGTCGAATTGAAGCTCGGAAAGGCGTTCGTTTGCCGTTTCGGCAGTGAGGGAAAAGGGCGGCATTTCGGTGGCGCGGGCCGGATGATCTTTGCGCAGGGGATGTCCCTGCCACCACGGCGGCATCAGGATGCGCCTGAGGCCGGGGTGGCCGTCGAACCGAACGCCGAACATGTCCCACGCTTCGCGCTCGTACCAGTTTGCCGCAGGCCAAATGCCGGTGACGCTATTGACAGATGGAGAATCGGCCCGCACCGCCACCTTGACGCGGATATCGCTGTTGCGGTCGAACGACAGCAAGTGGTACACGACGGTAAAGTCTCCCTCCGGCTGGCCCGGCCGGTGTTCCCGCATCCGCTCGTCGACGGCAAAGAGATCGTACAGCAGGGGATACGGTTGATTGATTCCGGTCTTGAGGTACCGCAGAACATCCGCGGCGCGGTCCCTGGCCGCCCAAAGGGTGGGCACGCCGTCGGAAACGGGCTGCCACGCCGCGATTGCGTCGCCGAACCGAACGGTGAGATCCTGCCGCGCGCTTGTGTCGTTTGTCATCAAGGCTGCGCTCCTACACCGTGTCCGGCGGCCGCAGCTCCGCCGCGTTTTGCCGCGACTGCCGTTTCTCGTCGCGCATGCACGGAAGCGCCGGCCGGCGGGTGGTCTGGTCGCCCGCCGCCCACGTCAGCGGCCTTCGTTCCGATCCGACAAATTTGCTCAGTAAGAGCAGCCCTTCCATGAACGCCTCCGGCCGCGGCGGGCATCCGGGGACATACACGTCCACCGGAAGGATGCGGTCGACGCCCTGAACGACGCTGTAGATGTCGTACATTCCGCCGGAGTTGGCGCACGAACCCATGGATATCACCCAGCGCGGTTCCATCATCTGGTCGTACAGCCTGCGGACCACGGGTGCAATCTTGACGAACACCGTTCCCGCGACAATCATGAGATCAGCCTCGCGCGGACTTGCGCGAATCACTTCGGCGCCGAACCGGGCAATGTCGTATTTACTGGTGAGACTGGTGGCCATTTCCACATAGCAGCACGACAAACCGAAATTGAACGGCCAGATTGAATTTTTTCTGCCCCAGGCGAGCATGCTTTGCAGCCGCGAGAATACGATGCCGGCCGCGCCGGGATCAAGTGGGGTCTGGTCAGTCCTGACGGTCATTGCCACTCCTGCCGGCCGACCGCGCGGCGGCCCTTTGCACCGGCGTGGTTCTCCGGCCGGCCGCGCCCCAATCGAGCGCTCCCTCATGCCAAAGGTAAAAAAGCCCGGCCATGAGCACGCCGATAAATACGAGCATTTCCACAAATGCCGGCCACCCAGCCTGCTTGAGCGAAACGGCCCACGCGAAAATGAATGCAGCTTCGAGATCGAAAATGAGAAAGAACATTGCCACCAGATAGTAGGAAACAGATAGATGAATGTGCGTGGAACCTGTGGGCGTCATTCCCGATTCGTACGGCGGGGTTGTCGGCCGGTGTTTGCGCCTGCCGCCCGCAAAGTGGGAGGTAACGACCATGCCGCACACAATCACTGCCACGGCCGCGGAGTACAAAACGAGCGGTGTGAGCGGGGATATCGACAAAGCATTGTGGTTCATCGTCGTGAGCCATGAAGTCTTGAACAGTGATCAATCAATATAAATGAACTCTGCAAAAACGCAAATAGTATACCATGCCGGCCGGAATCTTTGTTTAGGCCGTGTTGCGTGAAGCGTTCATTGACGCCGTGTGACCCGTCAGTCTCAAAACCCATTTGATCCGATCAATAGGGTTGGAAAAAAAAGAGGACGGTTTCAAATTTCGCAAAAGTGGGGACCAAAATTCGCAGAAGCGGGAAAGGCTCCGCATTGACGATTATACGGGCGACTCTAAACAATCGCGGCATACTGTCCGAAATTGCCGGACTACGGCTTAACCGTGGTCCTGAGATACTCCAGAATGTCGCGCGCCTGTGCGCTGTCGAGCCTGGTTTGCGGCATTGCAAGTCCGCCGTAGTCCCTGACCATTTTCTTGACAAAAAGGTCATTCACTTCCATGCCGCCGGGGTTAAGCACCATGTTCATGATATACTCGGGCGCACGCAGGCCGAAGATGCCGCCGAGCGGAGGGCCCGTGAGCGGCGCATACAGCGCGTGGCACGCGGCGCACTTACTCTTCAGGAGCGACTCGCCCTGGGAGGCCATGGCGCCGTTTACCGGTCCCAGCACAATCTGCGTGACGGGACCGACGCCCTTGTCGCTGCGCGCCAGGGCCTGCATGCCGAGCCCCTGCGTAAGATCGCGGTATTGCCCGGCGGTGAGGGAAGGAAGCCGTTTCACCAGCGCCGTGATGTCCCACAGCACCGAATCCGGGTGCGAGGGGCCGAACGCAGGCATGCCGGTCATCTTGACGCCGCTCTTGATAAACACGAAAACCTCGGAGGCGGTCCAGCCGGAATTTCCGGCCCACAAGAGCGGCGGAGCCGGGTTGAGCCCGAGCCCGACGCCGGACTGCGGCACGCCGGGCGCGCCGTGGCACATAGCGCACAACCCCTGGTACAGGCTTGCGCCTGCGGCCGCCATTTCGGGTGAAGATAGGTCGGGTGGCCGAACGTTTTTGCTGTGCCGCCGTACCGAATATTTCGACCCGGTAAACAGCACCCAGTCCATTCCCGGCGGGTCCGGGTTGATGGCGGCGACGCTGATGATGCCGGAATACAGGATGAAGAAAAACCCGGCGATGCCGAGGACGACGATGCACGACAGGGCAATAACAATTTTCATTGAATCTCCTAAATCAAGGTCCGCCCGGAGCTTGGCTTCTTACCTCGGAAGCGGAGCGCGACGCCGGGCCAGCGCCGCAATAACCGCATCGTAGGCATCGTTGAACTTGATAATCCCCTCGTCTTCGAGGCGCTGTGTCTGTTTGTCGAGATCGATGCCGACATCGGCGAGGCGGGCCAGCTTCTTCCGGGCGTCTTCCAGGCCCTGCTCCAGGCGCGGCGCAGGATCGCCGTGGTCGCGATAGGCGGCAAACGTTTCCATGGGAATAGTGGTAATGGAATGAGGCCCGATGAGCGGCTCGACGTACTTGACGTCGCTGTACGCAGGGTTCTTGGTCCCGGTGCTCGCCCACAATACTTTCTGCGCGCGTCCGCCCCTGGCGGCAAGCGCCCCGAACCGTGCGCCCAAGAAGATCTCCTTGAACGTGCGGTATGCTTCCTTGGCGCTTGCGATCGCAATCTCGCCCGCGAGCGAGCGGGCGATTTCCCCCTTTGCACCTCCCGCTTCCGTGATTGATTGGAGAATGGGGTCCACAAGACTGTCGATCCGGCTGAGAAAAAAACTTGCCACGGATGCCACATTGTCAATGGACAACCCGTTTTTGGCGCGGTCTTCGAGCCCGGTACAGTATGCCGACGCAGTCTCACGATAGCGGGGTATTCCGAACAGGAGCGTAATGTTCACGTTGATTCCCTCGGAAATGAGCTGCCGCACGGCAACAAGCCCCTCCGTTGTCCCCGGAACCTTGATAAGGAGATTGGGGCGGCCCACGCGTTTCCACAGGTGACGCGCCTCGACAACGGTCCCCTGCGCGTCGTGAGCGAGATGGGGCGAAACTTCGAGGCTCACGTATCCGTCGTCGCCTTTGGAGCCGGCGTAGACCGGCGCCAGGAGATCGGCGGCCGCGGTGACGTCCTCCACGATGAGCGACGTACAGATTTCGGCCTCGCCCGCACCGGTTCCGGCCAGTGCGTCTATTGCCGCATTGTACCTGTTCGACGATGAGAGCGCCTTTTGAAAAATAGCGGGATTGTCGGTGACGCCGCTCACGCCGTCGCCCCTGATCATGCGCGCCAACTCGCCCGTTTCGAGCGTCTCGCGGCTCAGGTAGTCGAGCCACAGGCTCTGTCCGCAGCGTGTGAGGCCGGCCAGTGGGCTAGTGTTCATGAGGAGTTCCTTTCGCGCCTGCCGCCTCCAGGCCGCCCAGTTTTTCGAGACGGCGGAGGAACCGTTTTTCCTGTCCGAACTGCGTATTTACAAACGCGTCAATGAGCTCCCATGCCAGCGCGGGCCCTATCACGCGGCCGCCGAGGCACAGCACGTTCATGTGGTCGTCCTGCACGCCCTGGCGCGCCGTGTAAACGTCTGACACGAGGGCGGCGCGCACACCGGGGACCTTGTTTGCCGCGATGCAGGCACCCACGCCGCTTCCGCAGACGGCAATGCCGCGCTCAACGCTTCCGTCGGCGACGGCCTGCGCCATGGGAACCACGAAGTCGGGAAAATCGTCTTCCTGCCCCAGGTAATATGCTCCGAAATCGACCACGTCGTGGCCGTGTTTTGCCAGCTCGTCTTCGAGGTCTTCCTTGAGGGTGTAGCCGCCGTGGTCGACCGCAATGCCGATTTTCATAGCGCCTCCTGAGGAACGCCGCGCGCCGCCATGGCGAGCAGGCGGTCCGCAATAGTATCTTTTGCAAATCCATACACGTCAATTAATTCCGCACCGGGGGCCGACCGGCCGAACGCGGTCATCCCCAGAATTTCGCCCCTGTCGCCCGTGTATTTGTGCCATCCCAGGGGAGAGCCCGCCTCGACCGCAAGCCGCAACCCCACGCGTGGATCGAGGACCGAATCGCGATAGTCCTGAGGCTGGGCGTCGAAAAGTTCCCAGCTCGGCATCGACACGACCCGCACGCGGACCCCGCGCTGGGCACACCGCGCGGCAGCCTCGCACGCCGGGCCGACTTCCGATCCGCTCGCAATGACGATCGCGTCCGGCCCGCCCTGCAGCGCGTCGGCGAGCACGTAGCCGCCTCGCCTGAGGCCCTCCGCCGGAGCGTACACGTTCCGGTCGAGCGTAGGCACATTTTGACGGGTGAGAATGAGGACCGTGGGCCGGTCGCGCGTTTCCAGCGCAACCTCCCAAGCGACCGCGGTCTCATTGGCGTCGGCAGGACGGATCACTACGATCCGCGGAATGGCGCGCAGGGCCGCGAGTTGTTCCACGGGCTGGTGCGTAGTCCCGTCTTCACCGAGGCCGATACTGTCGTGTGTAAACACGTATATCACCTGAAGCCGCATGATCGCCGCAAGCCGGAGTGGAGGCCGCATGTAGTCGGAGAAAATGAGAAACGTGGCCCCGAACGGAATGATACCGCCGTGAACCGCCAGCCCGTTGAGAATGGCGCCCATGGCGTGCTCCCGCACGCCGAAATGAATATTCCTGCCCGCACGGCTCCAACCGCCACCGGCCGAACCCTGGCGGTCCAGATAGCCGTGGCCGCCGTATTCAAAATCGCCTGCATCGGCAAGCACGGTGAAGGTCGATGGATCGAGGTCTGCGCTGCCGCCCATAAGCGCCGGCACGCGGCCGGCAACCACGTTGAGCACCTTACCGGATGCGACTCTTGTGGCCATGCCTTTTGCGTCGGGCGGGAACACGGGAATGCCGCCCTTCCACCCTTCGGACAATTTCCCTGCGGTTTGCTCCCGGAACTCCTCGGCAAGGCCGGGAAATTTCTTCCGGTATTCCTCGAACAGCGACCGCCACTCGTTTTCGGCCTGCGTTCCTCGTCCCATGCACTTGCGAAAATGCGTGTAGGCTGCCTCGGGAACGTAAAACGGGGGATCGGGCGGCCACCCGAGGGCCGCCTTTGTCAGCTTCACTTCCTCTTCTCCGAGAGGCGAGCCGTGCGATTCCACTTTGTCCTGCTTATGCGGAGATCCGAACCCGATGTGCGTTCGTACCCTGATAATGGAAGGGCGCATGGTTTCGGCCCTGGCGCGGGCGATTGCACGCGCCACCTCTTCGACATCGTTCCCGTCTTCAACATACTGGGTGTGCCAGCCGTACGATTCGAACCGTTTCATGGAGTCGTCGGAGAAGGCAAGCGAGGTGGATGCCGAAAGCGTGATCCGGTTGTCGTCGTACAGATACACCAGTTTTCCGAGCCGCAGATGGCCCGCCAGCGAGGCCGCTTCGGCGGCAACGCCTTCCATCAGGTCGCCGTCGCTCACAATCGCATAGGTACAATGATTGACAATATCGAACCCGTCCCGGTTGTAACGCGCGGCAAGATTGGCTTCGGCGATCGCCATGCCCACGCCGTTTGCAAATCCCTGTCCCAGCGGCCCGGTGGTGACGTCCACGCCCGGCGTGAGCCCGTACTCGGGATGTCCGGCCGTGATGCTGTCGCGTTGGCGGAAGCTGCGTATATCCTCCATGGAAACATTGAATCCGCATACATGCAGCAGGCTGTAGAGGAGCATCGACCCGTGGCCCGCAGAAAGTACAAACCGGTCGCGGTTGAACCACGACGGGGCCGCAGGGGAGACGGTGAGAAACCGCGTCCACAGCGTATAGGCCATGGCGGCCGCTCCCATGGGCATGCCTGGATGTCCGCTGTTCGCCTTCTGCACTGCGTCAATCGATAAGAAACGGAGCGTGTTGATGCACACCGTGTCGATAGTCGCCGCAGAAAGCATTGATTCGGGATTGCGGTTGCTCATATCCTTGCGTCCGGGTTCCATGGTCCCTATCCGACTCCAGAGAAAAATCCTTTGTGCCAGTCATCTTAAATGCAAATTAAGTACCAACTTTGCCGCAGACGGAACTGCGAAGCTCCGTTGCAGTTTTCTGTCCCTGAAATCGGCGACGGGTTCCCGATTCCAAAAGTGTTCGCACGCGCTCAGCCTCAGTTCGCCCTTGCCGGCTATTACGGTTCCAGGAATTTCACTATGGTACGATGTTTGCGATCCTAAAAGCATTCAACCACGGCCGGAGGCGGCTGCTTACGCCGGCAAGTAAAGAAAAAATGCCCTGACTCTCGACCGGGACGCGAGTTATTATGAAGATAGCAATACCAAAAGAAACCAAACCCAGGGAAAAGCGCGTTGCGCTCACGCCCGACGTGGTGAAGTCGCTCGTTGCGGCAGGGTTCGAATGTATCGTCGAAACCGGGGCCGGGGCCGGGTGCTTTCTCGATGACGCTCACTACACGGGTGCGGGCGCAGTGATCGCTGTTGACGCCGCATCGGCCTCTGCGCACGCCGATGCCGTGATACGCGTGAACCCGCCCCTGCCCGGGGAAATCGCGCTGATGAAAAGCGGCTGCGTGCTCATTTCCTTCATGTTTGCCGCGACAAACCAGGTGCTCGTTGCAGCATGTGTCAAGCAGGGCGTATCGAGCTTTTCCATGGACGCAATTCCCCGCATTTCACGCGCGCAACGGATGGACGCCCTCAGTTCGCAGGCCAATCTCGGGGGATACAAGGCCGTACTGGTTGCGGCAAACGCGCTCGGAAAGGTTTTTCCGCTTCTCATGACAGCCGCCGGCACCATCCGGCCCGCAACCGTGGTCATCATGGGCGCGGGCGTCGCGGGATTGCAGGCGCTTGCGACGGCAAAACGCCTCGGAGCAATTGTGGAGGTGTCGGACATCCGTCCCGAAACGAAAGAACAGGTGGAATCGCTCGGCGGAAAATTTATCGAGGTGGCCGGCGACAATTCGCTCAAGGTGGAAGGCGGGTATGTGAAGGATGTGTCCGCAGAATTTCTCGCAAAGCAAAAAGAGCTCGTGGGCCGGCATATCGAGCAGGCCGACATCGTGATCACCACGGCTCAGGTCTCTGGAAAGAAGGCGCCCGTGCTCGTGACGGAGGACATGGTGAAGCGGATGCGACCGGGATCGGTAATCCTCGACATGGCCGTGGAGCAGGGAGGCAACTGCGAAGGCAGTGAGCTTGACAAAGTGGTTGTGAAACACGGGGTAATCATCATCGGGGAATCAAATCTTCCGGGACTTCTTCCGCGCACGGCAAGCGACCTGTATGCGCGCAACGCAGAGGCATTCCTCACCCATGTGGCCACAAAAGACGGGTTCACCTGGAACATGTCGGACGAAATCACAAAAGGGTCACTCATCACGCACCAGGGCAAAGCGGTGCATCCGGGTTGCGAACCGGCAAAGCCCTGAGGCCGGACGGGCGCCGCGCACAAGGAGACGGTACCAATGGAACAGTTGATCGCCTTTACAGGCTCCCACATTCAGATGGTGTACATCCTGATACTCTCGATTTTCCTCGGCGTGGTGGTGATCGGCGGCGTGCCGAGCGTGCTGCATACGCCGCTCATGTCGGGGGCCAATGCCATTCACGGCGTGGTGATCGTGGGCGCCATCATCGTCGTGCTCAAAACCGGTCCGGGCGACTATGCGGCGCTGTGCGCGGGCTTTCTTGCCGTGGTGCTCGGAACGCTCAACGTGGTCGGCGGATTTGCGGTAACGGACCGCATGCTCGAAATGTTCAAACCCAAAAAGCGGCGCGCACCATGACGCACATAGCCGGGTTCGGACTTGACATTTGCTATGTTGTCTCTTCGGTAACGTTTATTGCCGGCCTCAGGATGATGAGCAGCCCGAAGACGGCGCGAAACGGCAACCTTGTTGCGGCGGCCGGAATGTTTCTCGCGCTGGCCGCAACCCTGCTCCTGTACGACGATCATGCCTCGCGCGAGACGATGAAACTCGCGGTTATCGGAGGAGGGATCGCCCTCGGCGGCGCCGCGGGCTGGATAACCGCGCGTTCGGTACGGATGACTGCCATGCCCCAGCTGGTGTCGCTCTTTAACGGCATGGGAGGAGGCTGCGCCGCCCTTATCGGCCTTATGGAGTTCGGTCACAAGGGCAACGACCTTGCCGCGCACTCGGTGGTCGCGGCAGGAATGATCATAGGCGGAGTGTCGTTTGCGGGCAGCATTATCGCGTTCCTCAAGCTGAGCGGCGCCATGAAAAAGCCGCTCCGCTTTCCCGGCTACAATATCGTCAACGGCGTCGTGCTTGCCGGCGTGTTTGTCCTGGCGGGACTGGCCGTGCATGCAAGCCGCGGGTCGGGAGGCCCGCCGGGATATGCCGCGCTCGCCGCCGCCCTTGCCTACGGCGTACTGTTCGTGCTGCCGATTGGAGGCGCGGACATGCCCGTGGTAATCTCACTTCTCAACTCGTTTACCGGCCTGGCGGTTGCGTTTTCGGGAATCGCCTACAACAATCAGGCCATGCTCACCGGCGGAGTCCTGGTGGGAGCGGCCGGAACCTTCCTCACCATTATCATGTGCAAAGCAATGAACAGGTCGCTTGTGAACGTCGTGTTCGGCGCGTTCGGGGCAACGGGCGCCGCTGCAACGGCTGGCGCGTCTATCAAGGGCACGGTGAAGGACATCTCCGTTTCCGACGCCGCCGTGCTCATGAATTATGCATCAAAAGTAATGATCGTTCCGGGGTACGGTTTGGCCGTGGCGCAGGCGCAGCATGTTGTGCACGAGCTCGAAACCGCGCTCGAGGCAAAAGGCGTGAGCGTTCGATATGCCATTCACCCGGTGGCCGGACGCATGCCCGGACACATGAACGTTCTGTTGGCAGAATCGAACGTGGACTACGACAAGCTTCTCGACATGGAAAGCGCGAATCCCCAGTTCGCGACGACCGATGTCGCCCTGGTGGTGGGCGCCAACGACGTGGTCAATCCCGCTGCAAGAAATACCGCATCGTCCCCCATTTACGGCATGCCGATCCTGGACGTGGAAAGCGCCCGCAATATCATCATTATAAAACGCAGCATGAATACCGGGTACGCGGGGATCGAAAACGAACTGTTTTATAATCCAAAGGCCAGCATGCTGTTCGGCGATGCGAAGAAAGTGCTGTCCGGGATGGTTGCGGAATTGAAAAAAATCTAGGCGGGGGCGGTGCGTCACGGCGCAAACAGCGGTTCCTCGAATTCTCCCACGAACACGACTTCGGGCTCGAGCATAACGCCCGTTTTTTGATACACGGTTCTCTGAATGTAAACGATCAGCGCGCGCACGTCGGCGGCGCGCGCGCCGCCGCGGTTCACGATAAAGTTGGCGTGCTTGTGCGACACCTCCGCGGCGCCCACCGAGGCGCCTTTGAGCCCGCATTGCTCGATGAGCTTCCCGGCCGTAGTGCCATCGGGGTTCTTGAAGACGCTGCCGCAGTTGGGAAGGTCAAGGGGGTGCCGGTCTTTGCGTTTGGCAAGCACGTCGGAATACGAGCGCCGCGCCGCTCCCGATGCGTCATGCCCAAAGCGGAAGATCGCGGCAAGAATGACGTATTCCCCTGACCTGAACATGGTGCCGCGATACGACGCGCCGATGTCCTGTACGGCAACCGTCCGTATCTCGGCCTCGGGCAGGGCGATGAACCGGACCGATTGCAGGCAATCGCTCACGCTCTGGCCGAAGGCGCCCGCGTTCATCACCACGGCCCCGCCCACGCTGCCCGGAATACCCGCGAGCTTTTCGAGGCCCGTGCAGCCCCGCTCGACCGATTCCTTGACAAGAGCATGAAGCGGCGTTCCGCTTTTGCATTCTGCGCTGTCGCCGTTCCACGCGATGCCCGCCCAGTGCGACGACAGGTCGACCACAAGGCCGTTGCAGCCCGCGTCGCTCACCAGCACGTTGGAGCCGTTTCCAAGCACGAAAAGAGGCATGGCGCGCGTGCGCGCCTCCAGACACGCGTCGCGGATTTCGTCCAGGACGGCCGGTTCGCAGTACAGCAGCGCAGGACCGCCTATCCTGAAGCTCGTTTTGTCGCTGAGGGGAACGTTACAGAGGAGTTTTTCCATCTGATGTTTTTTCGTCCTGAAAAATCCTGCAGGTGCCGCTGGAAATGAAGAATTCCACGATCGAGGCGTCGAGATGGTGCGCCGCAGCCTCGGCGCGAAGGATCTCGAACGCCTTATGGGGCGGCATTTTCGGTTTGTAGGGACGGTCCTGCGCCACGAGTGCTTCGTATATGTCAATCACCGCAAGCGCCTTGCTCTCAAAACTGAGTTGGTCCTCCTCGAGGCCGTCGGGGTAGCCTGACCCGTCAAGCCGTTCGTGGTGATGGCTCGCGATTTCGGGGATCTGTTCGAGGCCGCGCGTCCACGGAATCCTCGAAAGAATGCGGCGCGTCGCCTGGGCATGCGAATTGACGCGCTCGCGCTCCTTTGCGGCGAGGTTGCCAGTCCTCACGCTCAGGCTTTCGAACTCGCGGTCGGAAAGGAACGGCTGCGCGCGGCCGTCCGAATCCTGATAGGTTTTTTCGCGAATGCCCTTGAGCCGTTCAAAGTCCTTGTCGCCCACAAAGCCCGCCTTGTTGAGCCTCTCGAGAAACGTGACATCGGCGTCGACCTCCTTGGGCGACGACCACGCGGCCGTACCACGGGGCATAAGCGCCTTGACGCACTGCGCGCGCATGCGGACAACCGCCATGGCGTCGGGCGACAGACGGAACTCTTTGGTGAGCAGCGCCTCGGGGACCCCGATCTTGCCGATGTCGTGGAGGAGCGCGGCAAACCTGAACTGGTTCTTGCGGTCTTCGGAGAACCGCAGGCCGCCGAACGGCCCGCCGTTCTCCCGGTTGACTGCATCGGCAAACGCCATGGCGTAGCCCATGACGCGCCGCGAATGGCCGTAGGTGACCCTGTCCCGTTCGTCAATTGCCGCGATCGACGAGCGAAGATATCCCTCAAAAATGTCCCGTATTTCCCGGTACAATTGCACCCGCTCGATGGACACCGCGGCCTGTGAAGCGATGGAGAGCACGAAGTCCTCGTCCGGCAGCGTGAACGGAACAACGTATTTGTCAACATCGGAGGGCGAGATCAGGCGGCAGGCGGTGTTCTCTTTCTTGTTCATGAGCTGGAGCACGCCGGTCACGTTCCCGTCAAGGTTCTTGAGCGGGACGGTAAGCATCGACTTCACCCGGTAGCCGAATTTGTCCTCATATTCCTTGCGGGCCATTTTGTAGGGCACGGCGTCGCCGAGCGCGGCGGCATCCTCGATGCTGACCGTTTTCCCGCGGAGCGCGACAAAGCCGGCAACCGACGTTTCGTCGATGGGGACCGAAAATTCGCTGGACGCTTTCCCGATGTCAACCGAATCGTTCTGCGACGTCTTGAACCGCAGCCTGTTCACAAACGGCCCGCCCGGGGCTCTCTTTTCTCTTATGTAAATGCTTCCCGCGTCGGCCGCCACGAGGTCGCGGCTCTCGGTAAGGATGAGCGAGAGAAGCGCTTCGAGATCGTTCTGGTGCGACAGGGCGGTCCCGATGGTGATCAACTGCTTCTTTTGTTTCCGGTACTTCATCACCTCGCTCATGACCTCGCGCTTCTGCTGCATGAGCGCGGCGTTCCGTACGATCCCCGTCATGATGTTGCGGCACTCGAGCCCGGACAGGGGCGAGCGGAAAAGCCCGGCAACGGGCATGTCCTCGAGAAAGACCGGGGCTTCTTGTGTGTCAATGCGCTGGTACAAGGGTATTTCCTGTCCGAAGCCGATCGGCATGACGCCGAACAGGTCCAGCAGCGCCTGCCTGGAACAGGGCACGAACGAGATGCAGCCCGCGGGCGGCGACGCGCGCGATTCGAGCGACAGGGGCTCGTTCGCATGATGCAACCTCGTTTGGAGGGCGGCGTTTGAAGCCGATGCCGTGAGCGCTTCCTTGTCTGCCGGAGGAATATCGCCGAGGAGGATTAGGTATGGTTCCATATCGGTAAATTAGGTCGGGATGGAAGGAACTGACAATAGAATTCTTCGGGAGAGCCACGCCTGCGGCATGACCAGGCAACGGGACGTTCCGCTGTAGGCGGAACGTCCCGGCCGTAATGAACACGTGGAGTCTGCGTCAGCCTTTGATGGCTTCCGCAGGGCATGCAGTTGCGCATGCTCCGCAATCGGTGCACTTTGCCGCATCAATCACGTAGATGGGATCGCCTTCGCTGATCGCTTCAACGGGACATTCTGGAACGCACGTTCCGCACGCGACGCATGCATCGGTAATAACATGAGGCATTGTTTTCTCCTTCAAAAAAGGTGGGGATCGATGGAAATTTTATCTAAAATTATTTGATCCTTTCAAAACGGTCAAGGGAAATGTGGGCCTTCCGGAAGGCTCTTTTTGATGGCCTTTACCTGCCGTCGGCGCAATCGGAACCGGTAAGAAAATTTTCCTGTTATTCAAAACCGCTCGTATCTTATTTTTTTTGATCGTTTGTCCCGGGCGATTGCGTCTCGCCGGGAAGAAGGGGGGCAGTACGTACAACAAAGCAGAGGTAGCGGCATCGTTCCCATCGGTGGACGGCGATGCTCCCGTCCGGAAAAGATTCCAGGAACACATCGTTCCCGCCTATGTTGTGGAACCGCCCGATCTCGTTCTCCATGCAACGATCCTCAACCTGTTGTGGTACGCCGTGGAATGCATCAACTCGCTCCCCGGCATTTCGGGCAAGAATGCCCGCGCGGACGAACATTTCATCAAATGTGTTTCACGGCTCAAGGCCATTGCCGGGGAAAATTCCTCCGCGTTGCAGAATGCCGCGCGTAAACAACTTTTCCAGTTTCTCCTGGAAGCGGAAAAGGCCGCGGACATGCTGTGCGGGTCTCTTGACAAAGCGACACCGGGCTTGCCCTTGTCGGCAGGCGGTGAAATCGCGGCAAAGGCCACCTACCTGGAATGGCTTGCGGTCTGCATTTCGCAGGAGTTAAGGCTCCCGTGCACAGGAGGAGAGCCGCGGCAAAGAAGTTAGCCGAAATCCGGAACCACGTGGACGGCCTGGAATTCAAAATGCCCGATGACGCATGGCTCCTGCCGAAATACAATGAAATGCTGTTTATCTGTTGATGTTTCCTGCTAAGCCGCGCTTATGTATTTTGAATGGCCTTTTTCTTTTATGGTCCAGCCGTCCTTTTCAGCAGCCCGGATACAATGAGAAAACAGCAACGGCCCCCGAAAACGGCCCCAAAAAAAGCGCGACCCAACGCGGCGCGATCGCGCTCGTCCGGCGGCGTGCAGCCGCTCAAAATCCTCATGGTCGCTTCGGAAATGGTCCCCTATGTAAAGGCTGGCGGGCTGGGCGACATTGTGGGTTCGCTGTCCGCCGAGCTGTCCCGACTCGGGCACGAGGTGCGCGTGGTGATCCCGAGATATTCTTCGCTCAACATCCAGGGACAGGCGGTGACCACGGCGCTTCCCTCCATGGGCGTGTGGATGGGCGGCGTTTGCGAATGGTGCACGGTATCGTCGATGAGTACCGGCGCCGGGGTTACCGTGTACCTCATCGAGCACAACCTGTATTTCAACAGGGAAGGCATCTACCACGACAACTCGATGCACGACTACCTCGACAATCCGAGAAGGTTCGCGTTCCTCTCGCGCGCCGCGCTCCAGCTGTGCATCGACACGGGCTTCAGGCCCGACATCGTGCACGCAAACGACTGGCAGACCTCGCTGGCGCCCGCCTACCTCAAGACCTGGCACTGGAACGACGCGATACTGGGCGGCGCCGCGTCGGTATTCACCATCCATAACCTGGCCTACCAGGGCGTGTACGCGCACGATAACTGGGCCTACCTGGGCCTCGGCGACCGGAACTTTACAGAGAAGAAATTCGAGTCCTTCGGGCGGATCAACATGCTCAAGGGCGGCATTTACTACGCCGACGCTGTGAACACCGTGAGCCCCGCCTATGCCCGCGAGACCACCACGCCGGACGGCGGGTTCGGCCTGGCGCCCTACCTGAGCGACAAGGGTGACAATTACACCGGCATTCTCAACGGCGTCGACTACGGCATCTGGTCGCCCGAGAAGGACGCCTTCATCCCGAAACGGTATTCCGCAACGGACATGAAGGGCAAGGCAGAGTGCAAACGCGCTTTGCAAAAGGAATTTCTCCTCAGGGAAGACGGCTCGGTCGCGCTCGTCGGCGCCATCGGCAGGCTGGTCCACCAGAAAGGGTTCGGGCTCATCGCCCGAAGCGTGGAAAACATCCTCAATTCCATGCAGGTGCAGGTGGTGGTCCTCGGGTCGGGCGAAGGCTGGCTCGAACACTATTTCGGCGAATTGCCCAAGCGGTATCCGGGCCGGGCAGGGTCGTTTATCGGTTTCAACAACAGCCTTGCGCACCGGATCGAGGCGGGCTGCGACTTTTTTCTCATGCCCTCGCTCAACGAACCGTGCGGTCTCAACCAGATGTATTCTCTCCGCTACGGAACCCTGCCCATCGTCAGGGCCACCGGCGGCCTCGATGACACCGTGGTCAACTACAACGAAGCATCCGGCGACGGCACGGGCTTCAAGTTCTGGGAACCTTCGCCGCGGTCCCTGTATTACACCGTGGGATGGGCGATATCCACCTACTACGACCGCAAGCACCACATGGCCAAGCTGGTATCCGCCGCCATGCGTCAAGATTTCTCCTGGGGCCGCAGCGCGCTGGAATATGTAAAGCTGTACCGGAAGGCCATGAAAAACAAGAAGAGCTACGACGAACGATGTAGATAGGGCAATAACTGGATTAATTCCCTCAATTCCTCACGCACCGCACGCTGAACCCCGAATTCATGTCCGTATAGCTCCGGTTCGCGGAAGCATAATTGTAGCCCACGTACCGGTACCACGCAAGGCCGGCGCCGTTGGCCGTTGCCGACCACCAGTACCCGTACATGCCGCCGGACTGAAACACACCGTCATAAGCGCGGTAGCCGGCCGGCAGCGCGGAAAACCCCGTCTGGTCCGTCGCGCCGGCGTTGGGAGAACTCCACAGCGATGTTCCGGTATCCTTGAGTTCCCCGCCCGCCACGCTGTCTCCCAAAACATCCATCAGTATGCTCCATTCGGTGTCCGTGGCAACGTGCCAGCCGGCCGGAGCAAGTTTCCCGGCGTTCACAGAATACCAATTGTAAAGCGCGCCCCAGGTCGCCCTGCCGGCGGCTGAGTCGCCCCCGTACCAGCAATACCCCGGGGCCGTGTCCGCGGCCCACGCACTGTCGCCAGATACGGGCGGTATCGCGGTGCCGTCATTAAACCTGGTGGTTTGCAGGTTTTCCGCCATCCACACCTGGTTTCCTATGGTGACCGTGTGATACACATTCCCGTCAATATCGGTGATCGTTACGGGCGGCGGAATGCGGTCGCCGTTCCCGGAATTGTTGGGTGAACACAGGCACAAGGCCGACGCAATTACCGCCAGGCAAAAAAGACGCGTTGCATTTCCTGTCATCGGTAAATCCTCCGCTGAGAATATACCCTTTCGTGCGTTTCTTTTCAACTTTTCGCGGCTGAGAAAAGGAAAGCCGATGGAAGCAGATCAGCGTCTCTTGAACGAAAATACCAGGTCCCTGGCAGGCATGAAATCGCTTTTTGTGAAGGAATAGACAAGCGAACCGTTTTTCTGGTACACCGTATCACTTTCGTATGAAAGAAAAATAAGGACCGTGTTTGACGGGACTGTAACCGAATAGTTGCTCTTGCCAAGAGGTTTCTGCCAGCTCTTTGTGGTGGTGAGAATGTACCTTCCGGTGTTTCTCTTGAGTCTTTGACGGTACACGACAATCGTTGTGCCGGTGTCCCCTTTCCCGATTGTCACCGGGATAAGGATCATCGCCTGTTCCGGATGGGATCGGAAGGCGACAGGCCCTTCCTTGTCTGTCACCTGTATCGCATGCGGAAAAGCAATCGACGAGTCCACCGGAAAAGGATACACCACCGACGTGCTCAGGGCCGAGCCGTCCTTGGCGGCAAAGAAATATTCCCCTGTGACGCACATGGTGTCCGGAAGGCGCAGGGAGACGTAGATGTTCTCTTTGACAAAGTCGAGGTCGGAGGCAAAAACATCTGCCGTAAAAAAGAGCGCGAAAGCGAGCCGGGTGGCGATTGTCCCGCTCATTGGACAACAAAACGTTTTTCGGCTGAAGCGGATGGAGTGATTATTCGGGCAATATAGGAGCCAGGAGACATGGCCTTCCCGTTGGGTTCCGAACACGCCACCGAATAAGTCCCACTGCCATTGTTGGAAACCGTGGTGTAATACACCTTTTTCCCATTGAGCGAAAACACTTCTACGTTGTAGTCTGCGGCATTGTTGCCTCCGTTGAAGACGATCAAAACATCGGACTTACTCTTTGTGATACCCACAATCCTCAAGGAAGACGCGGGCGAACGGAAGACGGAATTGTGCGTCAAAGTGGGAACATAATCGTTGAGCTTGCATACCACTTTGAGGGTGCATCCTGGTTCGGCAGAGAATGGACCGAAGCTATCTGAGGACACTCCCGGAAATGAAAATGTTTTGTGATCCGCTGAGACAAGCGAAGGTACAATGAAATAGCCGTTGGCATCCGATTTCATTGTACACTGTGGCATAGAACCCCCACAATAAGAGCAACAAGCATAGCTTACCGGGACATTCGTGAGAGTTTGGCTGTCCTTGTCACACACAAAACCCTTTATGGCCCCATAAGTGCCGGCCATGGTATTTGCTGACCCGATGGTGGGAGAATCGCTCTTACACCACATGATATAATCGCCAAAATTGTACCCGTTTATCATGACAGCCTCTTGAAAAGCCACCATGGACTGAGTTGACTTAATGTCTTTGTCAATTATGCATTGCCATATAATGCCCGCAGTGTCTCCCGGAGGTACCGTGTCACCGGGATTCGCAGCCCGTTCGTAATCATAATGGAGTTGTACCGTATCACCTGGATGGAAATACAGTGGAAATCCGGGCATATACGCCTTTAACAAGAGGGAGTCGTAGTCTTGGCGCGTGATAACTGCATACCCATCGCTCGACACCTTTATTTTCGGACGAAGAGCAGAAGGCAAATTCTTATAGACCAGCGAGAATTGTGTGGTCAACGAATCCGCCGTCAATGCCGTCTTTTGAAAAAAGTTGTTATACAGTACCTCAATCTTCCAATGTGCCGAGTCCGTAATCTGGACTTCCGACAGCACCAGATATGCACCGGGAGGATTGGGATTGGCCCTGAGCGAGGCAAACGAAAAAAGGACGAAAGAACATGCAATGACAAAACTTCCCTTGATTGATCGCATTAAAAGCCCCCTTGAAAAAGGACAAACTGCCAATTGTCATGAATGAAGTTATTATTTTAGAGCAACCGGACTTGCTATACAATAATATAAACATCTGATGGTCGACAAGTGCAACCTATCTTTTTGCCCCTGTCAAGAAGGTCTCGTCTTCTTGACGTCGATAGTACGGTGAGCGGTTGCAGCATGGCTTGTGTCATTTGCCATATCACCTCAAAACAAATTTCCTTTCAACCGTTCCGATTCCCGAACTGATGCGGGCGATGTAAGAACCTGCGTGTGTTGAAGGGTTCCACGCCACCGAATAAGTCCCGCTGCCATTGTTGGAAACCATGGTGGAATACACCTTTTTCCCATTGAGCGAAAACACCTCTATGTTGTAATCTCCTGCACTGTTGCCTCCGTTGAAGACGATGAAAACATCCGACTTGCTCTTTGTGATACCGGCGATCTTCAAGGAAGACGCTGGGGAACTGGCAACGGGATTGTGCGCCGAAGAAGGAATATAATCGGTGAGTTTGCAGACGACGTTAAGGGTGCATTCTGGTGCAGCGTAAAATGGACCGAACGTGAGCGAGGACTTGCCGAAAAAAGAGAAAGTGCGTTGATCTGTTGAAAGCAAATTCGACAAGTGAAAGTATCCATTACTGTCAGTAGTGGTGGACTCAAACATCAAGAGCCCAAGACAACCACTAGGTGCTTGAAAACTCGCAACAAAATA